>Ga0307516_10005324_pt1 | contig 15473 bp, 18 predicted proteins | sample 19_EM_MG_FD_203310 | JGI IMG/M metagenome (GOLD analysis project Ga0307516, IMG submission 203310) | Populus trichocarpa ectomycorrhiza microbial communities from riparian zone in the Pacific Northwest, United States - 19_EM | ecosystem: Host-associated > Plants > Roots > Unclassified | place...
CGCGCGAACTTTTATGGCGATCTGGTATGTGGTTGTTGAGGTATCGTGAATTTGCGTGGTGGGGTGCGACGCCGACGGGGTGTCCGGTTAATGGGTAGTAGCCGGGTAACCCCTACAGTACGTTACTTGAGAGGAGCAATTCCCAATAATTCATCCTAGATACAACTCGTTTCGTTCAATTCTCAACACCATCACTACCATCACCACCACAAAACATCCCACGCACTCAACCCAGTTTACTTGTCGTCGTCCCCACCACCATTACGCAATAATGGCTGCTATCGTAAAGCGCATGACCAAATTCGTTCAGAGCCGCCCGGCTCTCAACAACATGGTCAAGCCGATCGCCGACAAGTACATTGACCTTGCGGGATACCGCAAGCTCGGACTTCTGTATGGTCTTCTTTCCCTATCGCATCAGTCCTTTTCTGTCCTGTCTCTCTCTACTTGTGGACCCTTTGGATACAGCCGCCACGTCGCCCGCCCCTCCATCGGGTAATCCCGGAAGTATACTAACTTTTGCTGGTGGGGGGAAAACAGGTACGACGACATCATCGCTGAGGAGAATCCGGTCGTTCAGAAGGCCCTGAAGCGTCTGCCGCCCCGTCTCGCTTACGACCGCATGTTCCGGCACCGCCGTGCCATGCAGTGCTCGCTCGCACACCAACTCCTTCCGGCACACGAGCACACTAAGCCTGAGGAAGTGAGCTTTTATTACGTCCAATGTGAGGATGGGTTGTGGACTGATATCGCGGTGGGAAACAGGACATCCCCTACCTCCGGCCGTACATTGAGGAGATTGAACGTGAGATCGCTGAGCGCAAGGAGTTGGACTCTTTGACCAAGAGCAAATAAGCCAGGACGAGGCCGATACTTTTGAATTGGGAGAAGGAATGCCGAGGGAAGTGATGTGCAGTCATTGCTGAAGATATTGCGACACACCCACACCGCCGTATCTTGGTGCAAACTGCTGCCCACGGTCTTGCTGATACTGTTGCTTCTGCTACTGTCGTTGCGAAATCTTAATGATGGGTGTGCGTGTGCTTTCTTCCTTCTCCCCGCGGGTTGGAGTCCTCCTCCTGTCCAATTCACATAGAGTACATATTTCTTTCGCGGTCATGATGGAGTAAAAAAAAGAGTGGGGATTGTAAATGACCGATGGCCATGGAAGATCCCAATTCATCTTGAATTGGTAGGTAGAGTCCCGTGTATAAACTGAGGTATGGCTTACGCTATGAGACGAGACCTGAGACGTCCACAAGCTCGCATTCATTGACCTATTAAAACACTTTACTGAGCAAGTTCTTGACCTTGTCGCTCTGGTCCTTGCCTTCTGTCTTCTCAGCCGCCCGGCCTTTGACCTTATGCTGTCTGAACTGCCTCCGCACCTCAACCTTTGCAGGTTCCGCCGACTCCCCATCATTATTACCGCCATCCTCGGCTTTTCGCTTGCTCTTCTTTGCTTCTTGCATGGTCTCCACCATCTTCGCCCTCTCGACGTTCCGTAGATACGTCTTGTTGACCCTCGTCTCGTGTGCAATCTCTGCCCTGAGCTTTGCCTGTCGCGAGGCATTCTCATACGCTGCGACCCTATCAGCTTTCATCCACCAGAGGGAAAGAGGATAATAAACCCACCAATCTGCGCCTGCAAGTGATGCCACTTGAACTTCCTCAGATACTTGATATTCCACACGTCGTCATGGTAGTAGCTTCCCTTTTTCCCACCGACGGTCTGGGTATTCAGCGTCTCGGCGCACAACTTCGCCAGCTTCTTGTCCACAAACTCGACCCAGCCCTCCACAAAGTTCCTTTTCTTGTTGCCTCCGAACTTGACCCGCTTCGCGTGCGCCTTTGGGTCCTCCGGCGCAAGGAAAATCCTGTTGATGGCGCCGAACCGGCTCAAAAGGTCTCGCACCTTCTGTGGCTTCATGAACGGTGGGATCCGGGAGAGGTAGACGACGCCGGTCTTATGTGTAGCCTCTTTTGACTGAGCGAGTTGCGCAGGTGTGAGGGGTTTTAAGGCCGATGGATTTGTGATCAACTTCGAGGACTCTGGGTCGCCTTCTTCTTCTACTTCTTTCTGTGCACCCTCGTCCTCGTCATCTTTGTCTGGTGCGGGTATGGGACCGTCGAATTTGCCCGCAAACCGTGGGTCTACTACAGCCCCACCCTCCTCCTCGTCGTGGTCGCCAGCATCGTCACTCTCGTCTTTGTCGTCGTCTGCGCGAATACGCTCAACTCTCCTTCGTTTTGCGCGGTGTTGCGTAAGTTTTTTCGAGCGCTCGTCGTCGTCGTCGCTGTCACTCGTTTGCTCCACCTCACTGTCTTGCGCAAGACCTAGTAAATCGTCGGGCTTTTTCAATTCCTTTTTGGCTAGCATTTTTTGGGCCGTTCGTGTAAGATGGTTGGGTATGTGGTAGACGTATACAAAGGGTATGTATGGAATAACTAACTTCGATCCAACTTGAATTTTGCCTGTTTGCCAAGACATCACTATGTAGTGTATGGTGGGCTCGGCTCGCGCATGTCTGGTCTTAGATCCCTTTTGGAAAGGACACCAGAACAACATCGCGAAGAAACAGCCAGCCAGACAACTTCCTAGCGTCACCACAAATATATAACACCGCAACAACTTCCGCCAGCTATTCTAACCGACTATACAAACGAGACCTCAACCCGAAGCTTAGCTTCAACTCCCTTCCCCGTCCGAGTTTCACCCACGAGTTTGCCCGATCCGATCGATGTCATCGAGTTCCGGTGCAAACCCTATAGGCACGGGGGGTGCAGCAAAGTACCGAGAACACAGTCATGGCCGGCAAGATCGCGAGTACACGCCCGAGCAGAAAGCGGCAGTGGAAAGGATCCGACGATGCGGCGCGACAAAGTTCTACGAGATTCTAGCGGTTGAGAAGGTTGCTAGCGATGCGCAGATCAAGAAGGCGTACCATAAATTGTCACTAGCTACACACCCAGATAAGAATGGTGCCCCAGGGGCGGACGAAGCTTTTAAATGTATGTACTTTCTGTGTGGGGAGGGGTAGAGTGAGTTGTGTAAGTAAGGAGAGAAGACAGCTGATGCGGATGATGATTAGTGGTTGCGAAAGCATTTCAGGTTCTCTCCGACCCACAGAAACGACAGATCTTCGACCAAACCGGATCGGACCCAGACTCACGAGGCGGTGGGATCGGTGGTGGCGGTGGTGGAGGTATGGGCGGCTTCCCCGCCGGATTCGCTGGTGCACGGGGAACCCCATTCGGTGGCTTCCAAGGTGCCGAGATCTCACCTGAGGATCTGTTCAACATGTTCTTCAGCGGGGGTGGAATGGGGGGGGGCGGCGGTGGGATCTTCGGCGACGGTGCGGGCTTCGCTTTCGGCGGCCCAGGGATTCGAGTACACCAGTTCGGTGGAGGACCAAGGGTGCGGCGGCGAACTCCCCAGGAACCCGTTGCTGATGAGGAGGTGCAGCCCGCCAGTTTTACGCGCATGTTTTGGCAGCTGCTGCCGCTGATACTGTTCTTCCTCTTGCCCCTCCTAAATGGGTTGTTCGGCGGCGATGGCGGCGAGTCCCTCCGCGGCCCGAAGTTCTCGCTGGAGAGAACTCCGCCGTACACAGCTATGCGGAGCACACCCAATCACAACATCCCGTTCTGGGTCAACCCCTCGGATATTGAGGGGATGGCTATGCGAGACGTGACGAAGTTAGGAATGCGAGCAGAGGCAGCTATTATCAACAAGTACAATGCCGGCTGCAACCGAGAGGAGCTCCTACGACAGCAGGAGATACAGGACGCTCATGGTTTCTTCACAACCGACCGCCAGGCTGTCAAGAGGGCAAAGGAGAAGGTACTTCCGAATTGCAGGAAATTGGAGCAGTTGGGGTTGCCCAGGAAACGGCAATTTTAGATAGCGGAAGGAGTGTAGTAATGTTGCATGTGTTGATTGGTTGATTGATGGGTGGCGTTGTATGTCTGTTTTCCCCTATCTTACTTATTGCTGTTTTGTTTTATTCTCTCGTGAGCGTCGTAGCTGTTGGTTGTGGCGATTTTTCTTAGAAGCGCTGTAGCTTGTTTGAATGGAAACACCAGTGTATCTTTCCTTTCCAATCAAAACCCCCTCCAATACATTCTACGTCTATTTTATCATTCGTTTTTTTTCTTCTTTTCTCCTCTGATGGTTTGTGACCGTTCTGCGATGTTTTTTTTTAGATACGACGATAGGAACTGATCTGATCTGATCTGATTTGATCTGATGTGGAGATGCTTGCACGAGAAGAGATGAGGAGCCCATCACTGCTGCCATCGTATACATACGCTACGCACCCCCTCCCCTTCCCCACTCGTCCTTCCTCATCCATTTTTACGGCTGTGTAGTATCCACTTTTCTGTGTCTCCGCGAGCTCAGCCGATGTCAAAAAATAAACACCGATACCAAAAAGTAAATACTTAAGTTATATAAGATATATAATCCAAAAGAAAAGGAATCCGTCTTGCCATCCACTCTCCCATCCCCCTTCACATCCCAAATCCTAGCCTATCCTGCGCCTGCAATAATGAACAAAAAGGAAGTAATATGATAGAAGAAGAAACAGACAAACGTTCTAAAAGGTTGCTGTGGAGGTTGTCGAGTCGGGAGGTTTATAGTAGTGTCATTAGCTTTATCTCTTCCTTTCCATCCGTCCATCCAATTTTTACCCATGAAGTGGAAACGGAACTACGCAGGCCTGCCCTTGAGGTTACCGGGCTTCTCGTCCGTGTCGATATGCCACACGACGTAGTTCGGCAGTCCGACGACCTTGTAGCCTGCACGCTTCGCCATCTTTGCGAAGCCTTCGGTTTCGGCTTGGTTCTCAAAGGCGTAGCAAGGGAAGTTGATGCCTGCGGGGCACGCGTCAGTTGCTTAGCGGCATTAATTGGGTAGGGGTGGCAGTACCGGCACGGTGAACATCCGCTTTGACGAGAATATTGACACCACCGATACCATCAAGCTCGATCTCCTCATCTGGGTTCTCGTTGCGGTTTCCCATCATAGCCATGTGCTTGCGCTTGGTGTCGTACTGTGCATAGCCTTCGGCGAGAACAGTGTCCTTGGGAAGGCTGGCCGCAAGCTTCAATCCCTCTGGCGACTCCTGCCATGAATTGTAGTCGAAGCGACCCTCGATGTCGTGGTTGCCCTCGTAGCGGTGGAACCAAATGTCTTCATCCAGTCAGCGGGGGGCGAAGAGGGTAGACATGCGGGGGAAGGGATGGGGGCTCACTCGGCACGAGTATATCCTTGTCATGCTTTACGAAGTCTTCGATGATGCTCTTGGGGTTCTCGACGATATCAACATCTCTCCAGTAGACCCACGAGTGCTCCGGCTTCAACGTGGCGCTGAGCAGGAAGTTCCTGGCCTTGCCCATAGCCTTCCTCCGGGGGCCCTGGAATTCGAACGAGTGCCGCACAGTAACATCCTGACTCTCGAACACACCGTAGTCCTTCTTCACGACAGTGACACTGTGGAACGGACCGCCCAGCTTCGGGTCGGGCTGGTTCTGGACACGGTCCAACTCGGCAGCGAGGACAGCCAGGGTATCATCGGTAGAGTCGGAGACCAAGAACGCGAGATCGATGAGTTCGTGGGGATACGTCAGCTGCGCAACGAGCTCAAAGTGCTTGGACAGGTAGTACGCGGCGTCTCGGAGGGGAGTGAGCATCAGTATCCGCTCCTTGTTCTTGGCGGCGTCGCTGGTCGCTGAGACTTTATTAAGGTCGACGTACTGAATCGTGCTCGCATTGACCTCGATCGGCTTGTGGTGGTTAAACAGTACAGGTGTCTGGAGGTGCATGTGCCATTTTGCGTGCTCGTTCTGTGAGATCTCTAGTGGTGACTTCGCGGGCCCGAAGCAGTAGTATCTGGTCGGCGGGACAGATCATTAGCATTTCGCTTCTTGGGTGTTGAAAGCTGTCTTCGTGTACTTTGCTCCCGCATTCCACCGCCTCCACACATGCCCCGTAGATCGAAATCGTCCGCCCTCCACCACTAGGCACGATGCGGACAACCCACGCAAGGGGAGTAGGGGGGCATATGCTCACTTTTGCATATTCGCGGCCGAGGAATTCACACCTCGCCATAATATGACGATGAACGCTGACAGAAACAACAAAAACCAGAATCTCGTCCTCGAAAAAATGCTCGCTACGACCCGCAGTGGCGGCAGTCTATTCCGAACCGTCTTGACTGACATCCCCTTGAACGTCAACATCGCTGCCAGTAATTGGTATGACCGAAATGCGATCCTCTAGTAGACGCAAGAGAAGATATCCAAAAAGGAGGGGAGGATAGGTGACGCGTTTTCCCCCGTACGCGAGGTTTATTTCGTGCCACTTGTCGCCCGGTTCGTTCGTTTCGCTTTTGCCCGGATTAACTGGGCGGAATGAGGAAGGAAAGTGAGGAACGAAGATAATATGGTGCGTGGTGAAGAGGATCGAAATTTGGGATGGAAGGTCGACAGACGGGTCGAGTCGGGACAGCGTCGATGATGTTCCTCTTCTCACCCCTGACTGCCGAAGACAGTAGGATTACGACAACGGAGCTAACTTAGAAGATTGGGATTGTTGCTGGAATCGGGGGTGCTAGGCCGGAATAAAAATGAAAAACGAACGGCAGGTAGCAATTCCGATAAGGTGGCTACACACTAAAGGGACGGCGGATCTGCAATTTTCTTGGGGGTGGAGGGAGTATGGAAGTACAAGGAGAGCTGGGGGCAGCGAGAAGCGGGCGGGGCGGCGATGTCAGGAGCGGGCCAGGTCGTGTGCGGCGGAGCACTGGATAAGGGAGCCAAAGGGTTTAATGAACGGGGACACTAGCGGGCCTGAGGTTGAATCTCGACAGATGAAGGATTGCGTGATATCTAGGAGACTCAGTAATGGGCCTTTCGTTTTGGTGGCTAGTCGCCTCGATATCCCTTAAAGCCGCCGCTGCGCGGGTGCTTAGTGGTAAAGCTTCACCCGGGGGTAGTAGTCCGTGTAACCACCAAGACAACGAGGATGGGCTTTTGCCGGTAGAAGACCTCCCTGGTACCTCTATCTGTCTACGCCTGACGATAAGCACTTATTCACCTAAATTTGTCGCGAAGAAATCACATTTCCTTTCGGTCCTCTTATGCCCTTTTTAGTTCCCGGAGCCGCCATACAGTAGATCTCGTGCACTTCCCGGTTAACTAGCTCTGTAAGCTGGTGAGCGTTAATGCCGCTCAATCTTCTCCTTCAAAAACTGCACTCCATGTTTATTATCCGCCCCGGAAATCGCCGTCCGAAAGATCCGCAAACTTCGGATACCCCCACCCTGACTGCGTTCAATGTCCTGCGGAATTCCTATGGCCATTGGCCCTCGTGTCCAATTCATCCGCGACTCCTAGGGTGTTGCCGGACAGGCCAGTAACGACAGCAGAGGTCCACAGCATACAACACCGATCAAACAACTCAAAAGCCAAGTGCTCAATAGTCTATATATCAAGGAGGTTCTGCTGGAATTCCCGGCCAAAAGGCTCCTTTGTGTGTCGATATCTTCCGAATTTCATTCTCGCTCTTATGGGCGCTCCCTGCCAGCAGCATACTGGATAGGCGAGAGCATAGATTATATACCCGCCATCGACGAACTCATCGGCTGGTGCACTCAATCCGCGGTGGGAAAGAGCGGTCACATCCTGAAGCCAAATCGAGCGCGGCATTTGGCACTTTCCGCAGGTTGGTGTTCAGTTGCTCCATCCTGCCCACATACCGGGTCCCTTCGTAGTGCATGATTCTGGGTTTAATCCACAGTTTTTTCCCCAGGGTTTCCGGGTCACCCGCCGGGGGTGGTGAAGGTTTTACTTTCTTTCTTTTCTCTTATTTCACATAAACACAAACTATCACTCACGGACACTACGACAAGTGCTATGTGAATACCATAGCATTATCGATTGATTACGGCTTGATAATGCACTTATAACCTTGTCTCCGGTCGCCGATTGCTGCCATGCGTGTTGCCTTGGTGACACCAATAATGTGGCGGATGTCGAGACACATAAGATCGCTCTCTGAAATAGTTATCCGTAACTTAATCCAGGTTTCCCATAACATAACCCCCCCCCCATCTGGTCAATAACATCGTCGCACGCTCAATTTAGGTCATAGGATTTAACAGCAAGCATTCCGCAACCACCGTAAACATTCACTGAGTTTATATTGCTAATGCTGCGAGAGTGGGTGATGCCGGGCAAGAGATCAATGCTCACAGCAAATCACCCGGCCGCCGCCGTGCATCTCTCAGTCCCGTCAGTCCCGTGTCCTTCCACCAGAAACCTCACCCGAAGCCTTCGTTTGGTCACTGCAGCCCCGGGAAAGAGGTCTGTTATCGGTTGTATCGTTGGGAGAATCCGGAGGACAAAATGAATTCCTAAAACACCTCAACCCTGGGACCAGTGTGATCTGCTCTTATATCTAACGGAGAACTGGAACTGCTTTGGCGAAGATACTTAGCTGTAACTAAGTATCGTTTGTTATTAGGTAGAGAGGGTAATCTTTCGAGCGCTGTTCAAGCCGCCCCAGTCCTTCCCCGCCTCTTCCCTCTCCCCAGTCCAAGTCCGCCGCTCCAGTATGTCGTCTTCTGCCTCTCCCACCTTGGGAGGGGAGACACCCACGTCTTCGCCTTTACCCGAGGAACTGGTCTCTGCTGCTGCCGCTGGGTGGAAAGGCGCGGCACTGGCTCCAACTTCTGATGGCTCGCTGGTTTCATCATCCTCCTCGCCCACTTCCTCCGCTGCTGGGGCTAGCCGGCCCACGCAGTTGTTGTGCAGGTAGGCCAAGACGGTAAGGCCTCATTGGGGATCGGCGAGCAGGGTGCTCATTCGTGTCTGGCGTCTGTGCCGTGGCCGTTCCTCATCCGTTGCCCGCTCCACCTCCTGCCACAGGGTATCCTGCTGCATTCTCCACCTGCTACAGTGCTTGAAGAGGTGCTTCCGGGTCTGGGCGCCTTGGTAGGAGCAAGTAGAGATGATGGACTCGAGAGGCGGAGGGAGTCCTCGGTCTGGGTGTGGGTGTTTGCAGGGGAGGTTCGCTGGTTGGCCGGTTGACTGGATAATCGATTAAATCCTCCGCTGCAGAACTCCACCCTACGCTTATGGACTGCGTAGCCGCACTGTTTCACTGGTGGACGGCATCGTCTGAAGTTGAAGGTGGAGGCAAAGAAAACCATATGGATTGACCGTAGATATCACTCGCCACTGGTAGGGCTTGATAGCTGTTCGGGATTAGGGCTTTAGGTTTAATACTGCATTGTTACAGTCTTCTGTTCAACTGCTGTGTCACGGCCTCTTCGGATCGCCTTACCTACTGCCGTGTGCTACCAGTCCACTCCAACTCTAGAGTGTCCCCAGTCGAAACAACTCAATACGTTCAACTCTCAATTCTGGAATCTAACCTTGTCCCCCACTCCTCACTCTTCTCGCTCTTCTAAAAGCAGCCATGACGCATCGCCCTTGGTTTACAGTCAGTGACCGGGACCAGCCTGTTACCTATAATCCATCCCCATCATCCCCATCACCCCCATGGTCCCCTAACGCGAACTCCTCTCGACCTCCGTTCTCATCCCCTTGCCCCGTCCGACGGCAGTCACCGCCATTCAGTGGCCGCAGGCATGCAACCGTGCACCGTGCTCATCACGATGGGCTGGTGTATCAATAACTTTTGTTGCTGTCTGTCTGGATCCTATACCTTACAGTTCGGCGGCGGTCTACCCTTGTAATGCTGCGATAAGTGCGACCATCTGATGACAGCTCATGAAGATTATGGTAGCAAAGACCAGCACAACGTTAATATGTACATGCTTATTGAACGAGGACCAGTTACTCCCACTGTTGGTGTTTCCATCCAGCATCCAACGGCTACAGCTCAATACAGAACCCCTCTGTTCCCGTTACCAACGCCGGCAACACTCTGGCATCACGTCTCCGTTTTGATATCGTTCCCCGTGATCAAACCTGCAAGGGACTTTACGAAACCATGATCAATTACAGGGTCGTGCATATCCGTGGACCTCCAGCAAGCGGGAAAACCACCCCGATGCTTTCGTTTCAGCAATACCTGAAAACACACCACCCGTAACTGAAGGTGTGTCCGGTGCTGTCGTGGAGGGCTGGGGAATCTTCCGGTGCTCCGACATTGGGCGTTATGAACTTGCAAAGCTATTCGAGGAGAACGACTATCCCAGATTTAGAGTTGGGGCTCTTCTCGCTTTTGGTCCCAGAATGGCATAGTGTTTCTGCTCGACGAAGCGCAGACTAATTATTGCGATCGCGAGCTCTGGGGCATTCTGAAACATCAATCTGGTGCGGTCGGTAGTGGTCCACGCTTCTCCTCTTCACTAGCTATGGATGCCCCACGGTAAATCCAGTCATCTTCAGCGGCGAGTTCGCCCCGGCAGCCTTCGCTCCTCCCCAACGTGCCCCCTTACGTTGCTCTCCGACTTTGTCCCAGACAGTCTCTCTATTTTTGAGCCCTGACGAATTTTTGGAGATGGAAGAGTGCATCCGCCAGAATCCTCTCAGCTCATTTCCCTTGGATAGGGAGGTGATTGAGCACATATAGTCATTGAAATCTGGCCACGCTGGGCTCGTGCGGTGTCTTTTGGAGTTCCTGGGGCAATGTGAGGTACGTGCTTATAACGCTGGCTCAGATCTGGGCAATTGCTGAGCACATACAATCTAGGTGACTCCCCGCATAGTCAAGCAACGTGGAAAACTCAAGGCTGTTTTTCGAGGATGCCCAGTATCTCCTAGGGTGTTAAGGGCGAGCGGTGTGCCTCGATCTTTCGTTGGACAGAATCCAGAGAACTTGGCAACTTGTCGGCCGCCCATACTCTACAGATGGCAGTTGTGGCTGGCCGGGCGAAGGGAGGAGTTTGAGGAAGGCCACGAACTAGCCAAGTGTTATATTAGAATGGGACACTTGCAAGCGGAACTCGATCAGGACGGATCCGTTTCGCATGTGGTGCCGGCCCCATTACATAAAAAGTACTACGAGCATGCCCTACGTCGGAAGGCCGTTGAATTCTCGTCCAAGATGTACTCCAGCCTGAACACTCTATGCCGGGTGTATAGCAATCAGGTTTTTTAGTCGCCGGTCACTGTTTGGGGAGAAACTCGGCCCGGGACTCGTACACCGACCACTCGAGGCGACTTGAGCCCAACAGAAGTATTTACGAAGCCCTGAGCGGGAGGATCTTCACTACCAATGACTAGAACTAGGAAAGAGCGGGAGGAAGGATCGGTTTCCTCATCACGGCCAGAGACGAGCGTTGGGGGCATCGATTGTATCCGTAACGGAGAGCGTATGGACGATCACATTCGACGTTTGCCCCCCAGTAGTACTTGCCATCCGTTCATCTCGAGCGGGTTGTTAATACCGTACGCTCTGTTGGACTTCTGCCTTGAGGAACCAGAAGAATACCGTTCGTCACCGTGCCAAAACTTGTTTTGATCCTGATGAGCTGACCGTGAATAGATGACTATCCCTGGCTCTTTTATGCCGTCTTCAGCCCGGACCCGCACCAGTGCGAAGATACTCGACCGAAAGCATTGGAGGTCCGAGGAGGAATTTAGACTCCTGGATTGATGTGATGGTATTGTTCTGTCGGTTGGGTTCTGCGGTGTTGCATAGTGTGACACATGGAGGATTGATTCACCGTTCCGTGATGTCCCGTTTTCTTGTAGTGCCGTTGGAAAGTTCGCTCCACACACTCGTTCGGTTGCCGAAACCCACCCGTGACCCGTTTCGACACCAAGACCTTCAGTTCTTGCTTCCCGTATGTAGACTGGGGGATTACCGATGCAGCGGTGCCCCGGTGGTGCCTATTGTCATGCACGCACGCACGCACCGGCGAAAGACGGCTGCTGTTTTTCCACGTGGAGAGTCGATATGATCGGCATTGGGTGCCATGGGTCTTTGAAGTTGGCCCCTATCGAGTTCTGCCCAGGTATTTGGCACTTAAGGTAGAGTGGATCCTCCTGTCTTTAAATAACTACCTGAGAAGTGCGGGCCGCGTCCCCGCATTCGCCCTGGGTAAACGTCGGTGGCACGAGTTGACGTGGTAACTATGTATGTAATCACAACTTTGACCGCAGGTGCAGGTGCGTGCAAATGCAGAGTTGACGGCTTTGATCGCAGATGTAGGTGCATGCAGATGCAGAGTTGTCTGATTCACCTGGGCACCTGGGACAGGAACGTTCCTCAATTCATAACCTAATTTATTATAAGTCTTACCATATGTACGATATGCATGCGATTTTGTGCATACTTCCTTTTAAATACCCAGCAACGCAATTACAACACAGCATAACCACATGCCACAGAGAAAAAGAGAGCCAGTGCACCCCTAAGCGTATGTTTTTGACTAGTCAATTTAACCTATTGACTAGGCATTCGAAGTGAATGACCCCCCATCTCCTCCTCGTGCGTGTTCGCCTTGAAGCACAGCCTTTTCTTCTTTTTTTTTTGGATGTAAGACACAATGTCGCCGTGTCGCAACAGAAGTGAATTGCTCCGCCGTATTTTTCTTTATTTTCTTTACTGGAAGCGACACCGATTGATTCTGCGCCCGTTCTCCTCTATCAAATTATGCCTGCTCTCTTTATATCTAAATAAGTAGAATAAATAGCATACCTACATACATAAACGCTCATCTCGTGTTCACGAGCGCATTGGCTTTGTCTCGCTGTTGTGGCTTATGGTTGTGTTAATTATGTTGCCCGGGTATTTAAAAGGTACTTAGTTATGCACAAAATCGCAGGGTATTAAAAAGGGTTTCTCGTAGTTCTTCGCGCCTACTATTGTCTCGCCATACCATATATCGTACAATGCCTACCTCTCCCAGCTCACCTCTTAGTTCACTCCGCCGTGTCCCGCCCTAGCTTCGGCCTCCTTGACAGCCTCGACACTCAGTTCCCACAGCCTCGCCGCGGTCTCGTCATCCTTCGCGATGGCCAGTGTCTCGCCGACTTTCGAGTGGTGATAACCGCCGGACCAGCTCGAGGAGGGCATTATGTATTGTCCCCGGATATCGTCGTCGACGATGGCCCTCGCTGTGGCCGCCCACACCTGCGTCATCGCCCCGCCCTGGAGATCGAAGCCGACGAACAGCCCTGTCACCTTCTTCAGCGCCGCCGGCAGGAACTTCGGCAGCCCGAAATGCGACCCGTCGCCTCCGATTCCGGTGCCAGCAACCCCGCCTACGATTGTCGTCAGAACGAATGGTTGAAAAATGACCCGGGGTGTAGGAGGGCTCACCGGGATGCACAGCATTGACATAGACATTCCGGACGCCCTTCTCCAGCAGTCTCCGTTGGAGCTCCCTCGCGTACAGGGCGTTTGCCAGCTTACTCCGGCCGTACCTCTTCATCGAGCCGACGAACCCCAGCAGGGTCGGGTCGACGTTCTTCCGCAGCGAGTCGAAATCGATGCCCTTGGCGAGCCTGTAGGCCTCGGAGCTAGTGACGACGATGCGGGCCTCGGGGCTATCGACGAGCAGCGGCAGCAGTGCCTCGATGAAGGCGAAATGGCCCAGGTGGTTGGTTTGGAAGTGGTTCTCCCATCCCTCCGGGCTGGGGGTCGGCGAGGTGTCGAGGGAGATGGCCGCGTTCGCGACGACGATGTCGAGGCGCTCCCCCGGGAACCGGTGCGCGCCCGCCGCCGCAGACGTCATCGAGGACAGGTCCAGCTCGAGCGCGTGCAGCTCGCCGTTGGCAACGTCGGGACGCGACTTCTTGAGCTCCGAGATCGTGGCCGCGATGTCGCCCCGTCCGGCCAGGTAGACGGTGCACCCCTTGCGCGCGAGAAGGTGCACCGTTTCGAGGCCGAGCCCGCGTTTGGGACTGATCCGAGCCGCATCAGACGGATGTCACATATGTAACATGCGGATTGAGAGGGAGGAGATGTGTAAAACGCACCCTGTCACTATTGCCACTTTGCCCGTGAGGTCGGGAACATCGTCGGGGAGGAATCGGGGAGCCATTGAGTGCCCGTAAGGTGGTTTGCTGTCGTTGTTTCTCCACTCTATTTCCTGTTGCTTAGGTAGGTGGGTAGGTATGCAAGTAAACGAAAGCTCGAGCTTCAGCTATAGAGGGTGGTGGTATCAACGTCGGGACGGAGAGTACAGCACTTGATATTGCCCCTTCTGCTGCGCACAGCAAGGGGGGGCTGGTGTCTCACGACTATGATATGTGCTCTACCGCATCGCTCGGTTCCTTGCTACACACGGGCCCGGGCCCCCCGCGGGTGACTTGGTCGAAATTCAACTTGTGGTCAGGTCGGGGCAAGCTCGAGGTCGGGTTCGGGCTCGGTCGGTGGCGTTGCGCACGGCAGATACCTAACGTAGGTAGCACATGCTTATGTAAATATGAGCTTTACTCTGTCTGCAAGGTCGTTTGCTTGTACTCTACCAGAGCATGTTCGTGTTTGTTGTTTCGCATGCGGATTTCGGGGACGGTCGATTTCTGAGGGCGGGATTCGGCATTGGCGTTGTCACTGCGTTGTGGACGCTTTGGGACAAAAAGGCCACGGTTCCCGCTACTGGCAACAGAGAGAGAGAGAAAAAGCCCGTCATAAAGCTTTCGACGACGTCTATCTTTCTTTTCTTCCGCGAGTTGAACCGCAGATTGCAACCACCTCCGGCTCGAACAGTTGATGGCATTCCCGGCATATTGACAGTGGTTGTACCAATTGGCCCCACCGTCACGAAGCGAGTGCTCGCGGGAGATCCTGCTTCGGCTTGGTGCCGTGCATATCATACACGCGTAGAGTATAGATATGCACATGTATGTAACTCCCGTCGCGCCTGATGGACTTGTCCGGTTAGCTCTTCCGATGGCGCGAGGGGAGGGATGCGATTAGTGCGTGGGTGGGGGCGGTTTGGAGCCCCTCGCGAGTCTGACCGTGGGCAGACAGGGCCGTGTTATAGCCTCGTGCTCTTCATGAGCTATGGCTCGCTCCCGTGGTCGGTTTGCGGCCGTTATACATATAGCAGAGCACAGCTCGGTATCCAAAGATCGCGGCGGCGCGGACACGAAGAAGCGGCCAATTCAATTGCCGGCCGTAAGTAGCCAGGCTCTGGAGGGTGGGCGCATCCCGCCTTGGCACAGCATTTCGACGGGGCTCCGATTCTCATCCATTCTCAGACACCTGTGATACATACCTATGTACGTACCTGTGTGCGCACACAATACCGCCGCTACTTCTCCTCGACCAGCGCACACTGTCCGCACCCGACCTTTTCGTGCGAGCAGCTGCGGCACTGCTCGGACCTGTCCACGTAGTCGCAGATGCAGCAGGTGGTCTTGGGCGGCTTCTGCGGCTTCTGCTTCGGTTTGCCCTTGCTCTTGCCGCTTTTACCGCGTCAGCTGTGAGGTGGGAAGAGGGGGAGAGGGGGGGGGGGGGGGGGGGGGGTAAACAAGATTAACAT
>Ga0307516_10005325_pt1 | contig 15470 bp, 9 predicted proteins | sample 19_EM_MG_FD_203310 | JGI IMG/M metagenome (GOLD analysis project Ga0307516, IMG submission 203310) | Populus trichocarpa ectomycorrhiza microbial communities from riparian zone in the Pacific Northwest, United States - 19_EM | ecosystem: Host-associated > Plants > Roots > Unclassified | place...
ACTCATCCCGCGGTGTGCCGCCCGTGAGACCGGGGCGGGAGATAATCGTTCATGAGTAAATCGAACCATTTTTCTGTCATGTCCGCGTTGGCCGAAATGTCGTGCCCGAAAGATGGAACCCGCGAGGGCGAACCCGCCAGCCGTCCAGCGAAATCCCTGGTCGGAGACAGAATCGGAGCGTAAACCCGTCCGATCGATTCGACGTGCGCCGCCGAAAAAGCGCCAATGACCGAAATGGCCTTGAAGCGTTCATGAATTCCTCGCAAGAATTCGACTGCTCGACGCGCCCCTGACCAGGGCGCCCTCACATCCCGTGGCCATTTCACCCCTTTCACGCGGGCATCACGTTCCTCTTCTTTCTCATCTTCTCGCATTTCATGTAAGTCGCATCAGAAACAGCATCAAGGAGCGCCCGTGGGGGGAAATCCCGGCGCCGGCACCGAAAGCGTTCTCGCTGAGGTACTGGCCGGTGTAGTACGCAAGGAACAGATTCCGGTCGACAGTCATTTCTTCGACGATCTGGGCGCAAACTCGCTGGTCATGGCCCACTTCTGCGCCCGTGTCAGGAAACGCCCGGACCTGCCGTCGGTGTCCATGCGGGACATCTACGGGCATCCGACGATCCGCCGACTGGCGGCGGCTCTCGCCGAGACACCGGCCGAGGCACCCGTCGCCGTCACGGCCGAGCCGCCCGAACCGGGCAGCACGGCACGGTACGTACTGTGCGGGACCCTGCAGTTCCTCGTCTTCGCCGGGTACTGCCTGCTCGCCGGGACGGCCACCGCCCACGGCTACGACTGGGTCTCCGGCGGCGACGGCGTGGCCGCGGTCTACGGCCGCTCGGTGGTCTTCGGCAGCGCCCTGTTCGCCGCCGCCTGCGCCCTTCCGGTACTGGCGAAATGGCTGCTGGTCGGCCGCTGGAAGGAGACCGACTTCCCGATCTGGAGCCTCGCCCACCTGCGCTTTTGGACAGTGAAGGCGTTGCTGCAGGCCAACCCGATGATCCTGTTCATCGGCAGCCCGCTGTACGTGCTGTACCTGCGGGCACTGGGCGCGCGCATCGGCCCCGGCGTGACGATCCTGTCCCGCTCGGTACCGGTCTGCACCGACCTGCTGACCGTCGGTGCCGGCACAGTGATCCGAAAGGACTCCCACTTCCTGTGCTACGAGGCGCGCGCCGGCCGGATCCGCACCGGTCGCGTCACCCTGGGCCGCGGGGTCTACGTCGGCGAGAAGACCGTCCTCGACATCGGCACGACGATGGGCGACGACTCCCAGCTCGGCCACGCCTCCGCCCTCTACGACGGCCTCACGGTCCCGGCGGGCGAGCGCCGGCACGGCTCACCGGCCCAGCCCACCGACATCGACCACGTCCGGATCCCGCCGGCGCACTGCTCCCCCGCGCGCCGGTTCGGATACGGACTTGCGGGCCTGCTCCAGACCCTGCTGGTGTACGTCCCACTCGCCCTCGGCGGTACGTATCTGCTGCTCACCGTGGCCCCCGAGCTGGAGGTACTGTTCGCCCCGGACTCCCAGGACCTGGCCTCGGCCCGCTTCTACCTCGAGGCCGTCGCCCTGTCCCTCGCGCTGTTCACGGGCTTCCTGGTCATCGGCCTGGCGATCGTGATCCTGGTGCCCCGGCTGCTGCGGCCGTTCCTGCGCCCGGACCGGGTCTACCCGCTCTACGGCTTCCACTACTCGGTGCATCGGGCGATCGCCCGCCTGACCAACATCAAGTTCTTCACGTGGCTGTGCGGCGACAGCTCGTACATCGTCCCCTATCTGCGGGCCCTCGGGTACGACCTCTCCACGGTGGAGCAGACCGGCTCCAACTTCGGTACGGAGGTGCAGCACGAGACGCCGTATCTGGCCACCGTCGGCAGCGGCACGATGGTCGCCGACGGGCTGTCGATCGTGAACGCCGACTTCTCCGCCACGTCCTTCCGCCTCTCGCAGACCACGATCGGTTCGCACAACTTCCTCGGCAACCACATCGCCTATCCGGCGGGCGGCCGCACCGGGGAGAACTGTCTGCTGGCGACGAAGGTGATGGTCCCGCTCGACGGCGAACTCCGCGAGGGCGTGGGCCTGCTCGGCTCGCCCTGCTTCGAGATCCCCCGCTCGGTGGAGCGCGACACCCGTTTCGACCATCTCCGGGAGGGCGACGAACTGCGCCGACGGCTCAGCGCGAAGAACCGTTACAACCTGCGCTCCATGGGCCTGTTCCTGTTCATCCGCTGGCTGCACTGGTTCGGCCTCACCGTGCTCGGCTTCGCAGCCGTCGACCTGTACGGCGTCCACGGCGCCGTCGGCGGCCCGCTGATCGGCGCATTGCTGATGGCGGCCCTGGCGTTCACCACCCTCTACTACGTCCTGGTGGAACGGCTGATCGGGCACTTCCGGCCATTGCGGCCCGTGCTGTGCTCGATCTACGACCCGCGCTTCTGGCAGCAGGAACGGCTGTGGAAGGTGCCCGCCCACCACCTCGTGGTGTTCAACGGGACCCCGTTCAAGAACCTCGTCTGGCGGCTGCTGGGCGTCCGGCTCGGCCGCCGGGTCTTCGACGACGGCTGCTCCATCACGGAGCGCACGCTCACCGCGATCGGCGACGACTGCACACTCGCCGCGCACACCAAGGTGCAGGCCCACTCGCAGGAGGACGGCACCTTCAAGTCCGACCACATCACGATCGGCGCCGGCTGCACGCTCGGGACCGGTGCGCTCGTCCACTACGGCGTCTCGATGGGGGACGGCGCCGTACTCGCTCCCGACTCCTTCCTGATGAAGGGCGAGGAGATGCCGCCGGGGGCGCGGTGGGGCGGCAATCCCGCGGTCGCACGGCGGCACTCGTAAGAACAATCAGCACTCGTAGGAACAAGTGGCACTTGTAGGAACAACAAGCGCAACAGGAACGACACCCGCAACTGTCGCAACTGTCACAACAGGCGCAACCAGCACAACAGCAAGGGCAATGGGGGAATCACACATGGCAACAGTTCCGCGCTGGGCGCTCGATCCGGTGCCGGGTACGGCCGAGTACGAGGTGCCGCTTCCGGCGGGGGTGGCAGGCGGGCCCGCCGAGTTGCTCGCCGCCCACATCAGGGTGCTGGCCGCGCTGTCCGGCGAGAGCGAGACCACCACCGACGACTCTGGGCTGCGGGTGAGTGTCACCGGCCGCACGCTGCGGTTGCGGTACCGCACCGATCTTCTGGACGCCGAAGCGGCCGCCCGGGTCGCCGGCTACCACCTCACCGCCCTCGCCGAACCCGCGCGGCGGAGCCTGCTGTCCCAGGACGAACTCCGGTACCAGCTGGAGGAATTGGCGGGCCCGAGCCGGGAGCTGCCCGACCGGCGGGTCCACGAACTGTTCGAGGAACGCGCCGCCGCCCACCCGGACGCGGTGGCCGCCGTCCAGGGCGAACGGTGCTGGACGTACGCCGAACTCAACTCCCGGGCCAACAGATTGGGCAGGGCCCTGCTGGCGCGCGGCCTGGAGCGCGAGGGCGTGGTCGCCGTCGTGATGGAGCGGAACCTGGACTGGATGGCGGCCGTGCTGGCCGTCCTCAAGGCAGGCGGGGTGTATCTGCCCGTCGAGCCGCACTTCCCGGCCGCCCGGGTCACGGCCACGCTCGAACGCGCGGGCTGCGACCTCGTCCTCACCGAGCACGGCAGCGACGCGGCCGTCGAGGGGACGGCCCGGACCCTGTTCGTGGACGCCGCGTACGCCGAGGCCCACCCGGACGGCGATCTCCAGGTGCCCGTCCCGGCCGGTCAACTCGCCTACATCTACTTCACGTCCGGCTCCACCGGTGAGCCCAAGGGTGCGATGTGCGAGCACGCCGGGTTCCTCAACCATGTGCTCGCCAAGCTCGACGACCTCGGTATCGGCGCTGGGGACGTGGTCGCGCAGACCGCGCCCCAGTGCTTCGACATCTCCCTGTGGCAGCTGCTGGCCGCGCCGGTGGCCGGCGGGCGGACCCTGCTGGTCGGCCAGGAGACGATCCTGGACGTGCCCCGGTTCGTGGACACGGTCGTCCGGGGCCGGGCCAACGTGCTCCAGCTCGTGCCGTCGTATCTCGAGGCCGTGCTCGCCGAGTTGGAGCAGCGTCCACGCGCGCTGCCGGACCTGCGCTGTGTGTCGGTCACCGGCGAGGCGGTGAAGAAGGAGCTGGTCGAGCGCTGGTTCGCGGCCCGGCCCGGGATCCCGCTGGCCAACGCGTACGGGCTGACGGAGACCTCGGACGACACCAACCACGAGGTCATGCTCCGGGCGCCCGACGAGGACCGGGTGCCGCTCGGGCGGCCGATCGCCAACGTGCGGGTGTACGTGGTCGACGAGGATCTGACGCCCGTGCCGCTGGGGGCGCCCGGCGAGATCGTGTTCTCCGGGGTCTGTGTCGGCCGCGGATACGTCAACGATCCCGAGCGCACGAAGGCCGCGTTCACCGATGACCCGTACCGGCCCGGTGAGCGGCTGTACCGCAGCGGCGACCACGGGCGCTGGCTGCCCGACGGGAAGCTGGAGTTCCTCGGCCGCCGGGACAGCCAGGTCAAGATCCGCGGCTTCCGGATCGAGATCGGCGAGATCGAGAACGCGCTGCTGCGGGTGCCCGGCGTCCGGGACGGCGCGGTGGTCGTGGTCCGCGACACCCGGCTGGCGGCGTTCTGCACCGGCCCGGAGCCCGTCGGCGCGGACACGGTACGGGAGCGGCTGGCCGCCTCGCTGCCCGCGTACATGGTCCCGGCGGTCGTCCACTGGCGGGAGCGGCTGCCGCTGACCGCCAACGGCAAGACCGACCGCCGGACGCTCACCACGCTCGCCGAGGACCTCGACGCGGGCAACGGCGAGGGCGCCGCGGCGCCGGACCGGCCGGGGACACCGGACGAGCGGCGGATGGCCGCCGCCTGGGCCGAGGTGCTCGGTGTCCCCGCGGACCGGATCGGCCGCCTCGACCACTTCTTCGACCGCGGCGGCACCTCGCTGGCCGCGGTGAAGCTGGCGATCGCCCTGGACCGGGCGATCACCCTCAAGGACGTGACCCGCCATCCGGTCCTCGCGGACCTGGCCGGGCTCCTCGCACGGCCGGCCTCGTGAACGGCGGGCGCCCGTCCCCGATCGACCGCTCAAGCGCACCACCCGAAAGGAACACCGAGATGTCGTCCTCGCCTCCGACGCTGCTCCCCGACGTCGAGCTCGCACCCGGCCGTCCGCCCCTTGTGCACGCCGATGCCGCCGGAGATCCGGCGCGCTGGACCGCCGAGCACCGCGACGCGCTGCGGGCCGTGGTCGCCGGGCACGGCTCGGTCCTGGTCCGCGGGCTCGGCCTGACCGACGCCGTCGGCACGGAAGCCGTCTTCCGTCGGCTGGCCGGTTCCCTGATGGCCGACCGGGAGCCCTTCGCGCCCCGGCGCCGGTACACGGACGGCGTGTACTCCTCCACCAAGTGGCCGGCGAACCAGCAGATGTGCATGCACCACGAGTTGAGCTACGCGCTGGAGTTCCCGGGCCTGCTGCTGTTCGCCTGCCTGGAGGCACCCGGCACGGGCGGCGCGACCTGCGTGGCCGACGGCTCGGCCGTGCTCGACGCGCTGCCCGTCGAACTGACCGAGCGGTTCGAACGGGAGGGCTGGCTGCTGAACCGGACGTACAACGACGCCGTGGGCGCGTCGGTGGCCGAGGCCTTCGGCACCGACGACCGCGGCGCCGTCGAACGCTACTGCCGCGGCCACGGCATCGCCTGGGAATGGCGGCTCGACGGCTCCCTGCGCACCAGTCAGCACCGCAGCGCCGTGGTCCGCCACCCGGTCACCGGCCGCCGCTGCTGGTTCAACCAGATCGCCTTCCTCAGCGAGTGGACGATGGATCCCGAGGTCCGCGAGTACCTGGTGGACGTGTACGGGCCCGACGAACTGCCGTTCACCACCCGCTTCGGCGGCGGCGACCCGATCGACGAGGACATCGTCCGCACGGTCAACGAGGTGTACGAGGCCCACACCGTGCGCGCGCCGTGGCACGCCGGCGACCTGCTGCTCGTCGACAACATCCGCTCCGCGCACAGCCGGGAGCCCTTCGACGGCCCGCGCGAGGTGCTGGCCGCGCTGGGCGACCCGGTGCACCGCTCCGACTGCGAGGTGAGGACCGTATGAGCACCGTACAGAGCGTGCCGCCGTTCGCGGTGATAACCGGTGAGCAGGTCCAACAGGCGTTGCACGGACGGGAGTCGGAGATCGGCGACCTCGTCGAGGCCGTCTACCGGCTGCATGGTGCCGGTGACTCGGTGAACCCGCCGTCGTACTTCCTGCGCTTCCCGGACCGGCCTTCCTCGCGGATCATCGCGTTGCCGGCCTCGCTGGGCGGGCCGCTACCGGTGGACGGTGTGAAGTGGGTCTCCAGCTTCCCGGAGAACATCAGGTCGGGGCTGCCGCGGGCGTCGGCGGTGCTGATTCTCAACGACCCCGACACCGGCTATCCGTATGCCTGTCTGGAGAGTTCGGTGATCAGCGCCACCCGCACGGCGTCCTCGGCGGCGCTCGCGGCCCACCGGCTCAGCGTCGGGCGGGAGCGGCCGCGGCGGGTCGGATTCGTCGGCACCGGTCTGATCGCCCGCTACATCCACACCCATCTCACCGCCACGGGCCTGGAGTTCGAGGAGACGGGCGTGTACGACCTGTCCGCCGACAGCGCGGCGGGCTTCCGGGGGTACCTGGAGCGGTCGGGCGCGCAGGGGCGGATCACCGTGCACGAGAAGGTCGAATCCCTCGTCCGGTCGAGCGACCTGGTGGTGTTCGCGACGGTCGCGTCCGCGCCGCACATCCACGATCCGCTGTGGTTCGCACACCATCCGCTGGTGCTGCATGTGTCGCTGAGAGATCTCGCACCGCAGATCCTGCTCGGGTCCGCCAACTTCGTCGACGACGTCGAGCACTGTCTGAAGGCGGAGACCTCGCCGCACCTGGCCGAACAGGTCACCGGAAGCCGGGAGTTCCTGGACGGCACGCTGGACGACGTACTGACCGGGCGGGTCGCCGTCCCGACGGACCGCACGGTGGTGTTCTCGCCCTTCGGGCTGGGGGTGCTCGACCTCGCGGTCGGCAGGTTCGTCCACGACGAGGTGGCCCGGAAGGGCGAACTGCGCGTCGTCGACGGGTTCTTCCACGAGCTGCGCCGGTACGGCTGAGCGGCGGCACGTGGTGCACGAGGAGGGGGGCAGCATGCCCGTCATTTCCGATCCCGCGCAGTTCAACGAGGAGGAGCTCTACGTCGACCTGCGGGCCGCGTTGGGTCTTCCGCTGTATCTGAAGTGCGAGGGGTTCAACTTCGCCGGGTCGGTCAAACTGAAGGCCGCGGCCGAGATGGTCGACGCGGCCGAACGTGAGGGCCGGCTGCGACCCGGTTCGGTGCTGGTCGAGTCGTCGTCCGGGAACCTGGGCGTGGCGCTCGGCGTGATCGCGGCGAGCCGGGGCCACCGGTTCCTGTGCGTGACCGACGCGCGCTGCAACCGGGCCAGCGTCCGCCTGATGGAGGCGCTCGGCAGCCATGTCCACATGATCGACGAGCCGGACCTGCACGGGGGGTTCCTGGGCGCCCGGATCGCGTACGTGCGGGCGCTGTGCGCCGCCGACGAGAGATATGTGTGGCTCAACCAGTACACCAACCAGGGGAACTGGCGGGCGCACTTCCGCACCACCGCGCCCGCCATCGCCCGCCGCTTCCCGGACCTGGACGTCCTGTTCGTCGGGGCCGGCACCACCGGGACCCTGATGGGCTGCGCCCGCTGGTTCTGGCAGTGGCGGCGCCGGGTGCGGGTGGTCGCCGTGGACAGTGTCGGCTCGGTGACCTTCGGCGCCACCCCTGGCCGACGGCTGATTCCCGGGCTCGGCACCAGCGTGCCGCCGCCGCTGCTTGACGAGTCGTACGTCGACGACGTGGTCCACGTCGAGGAGACGGACACCGTCCGGGTGTGCCGTCTGCTGGCCGGGCGGGGCTTCCTCTTCGGCGGCTCCACCGGGACCGTGGTCAGCGGGGCCGGCCAGTGGCTCGCCCGGCACGGCGGTCGCGAGCTCACGGCCGTGGCCATCGCACCGGACCTCGGCGAGCGCTACCTCGACACCGTCTACCGCGAGGGCTGGCCCGCGGACGTCACGGAAGCGGAGGTGCCGGCGGCCTTGGCAGGGCTTGCCTGAGGGCCTCTCCGGAAGGCCTCTCCGGAGGCCCTCGCCCGAGGGCGCGGCCCGGGGAGCGGGCCGGGTAGCGGGCCGGGTAGCGGGCCGGGTAGGCGGACGGTGCGGGCGTGGACCGTACCGCCCGCCTCACCCACCCGTGCCGCCCCGCACCCTGTCATGGCGATGACCTCCGCCATTGGGGGGTAGGTTCCCTTTATGGCAGGCAGCACCCACACCGTGACCAATCAGCCTCCGCCGCTGATCGGATACGACGTCTTCACCGCCGACCGCGCCCTGACGGCCGCCGTGGAGCGGCACACCGACGCCGATCTGCTCGACGAGGTGCGCGGCGAGCTGTCGGCGCTCGGCCGGGCCTCCGGTTCGGCACAGTTGCAGGAGTGGGGGACGCAGGCCAACGAGAACCCGCCGCGCCTGCGCACCCACGACCGCCACGGCCACCGCCTCGACGAGGTCGACTTCCATCCCTCCTGGCACCGGCTGCTCGGCAAGGGCGTCTCGGCGGGCCTGACCGCGGCCTGGACACAGCCCGCCGGGCATGTCCGGCGGGCCGCCGCGTTCCTGGTGTGGACGCAGGTCGACGCCGGCAACCTCTGCCCCCTGTCCATGACCCACGCCGCGGTACCCGCCCTGCGCACCGACCCCGCGCTCGCCGCGGAGTGGGAGCCGCGGCTGACGTCCATGGTCTACGACCGCGCGCTGCGACCGGCCTCGCTCAAGGCCGGGGCGTTGTTCGGGATGGGCATGACGGAGAAGCAGGGCGGCAGCGACGTACGCGCCAACACGACGGCCGCCACCCCCCTCGCGGAGGACGGGACGTACGAGCTGACCGGGCACAAGTGGTTCTGCTCGGCGCCGATGTCGGACGGGTTCCTGGTGCTGGCGCGGGCGCCGGAGGGGCTCACCTGCTTCCTCGTGCCGCGGGTGCTGGCGGACGGCGACCGCAATGTCTTCATGATCCAGCGTCTCAAGGACAAGCTGGGCAACCGGTCGAACGCCTCCGCCGAGGTCGAGTTCGACGGGACGTGGGCGCGCCGGGTCGGCGAGGAGGGGCGGGGGGTACGCACCATCATCGAGATGGTGGCGGCGACCCGCCTCGACTGTGTACTGGGGTCGGCGGGCCTGATGCGGCAGGCCGTGGCGCAGGCCGTGCACCACTGCACGTACCGGGAGGTGTTCGGTGACCCGCTCGTCGACCAGCCGCTGATGCGCAACGTGCTGGCCGATCTCGCCCTGGAGTCCGAGGCGGCGACCACCCTCGCACTGCGGCTCGCGGCGGCCTACGACGACGGTGGCGAGCAGGAGCGGGCGCTGCTCAGGATCGCCGTGCCGGCCGCCAAGTACTGGGTGACCAAGCGGTGCCCGTCGGTGGCGGTGGAGGCCGCCGAGTGCCTGGGCGGCAACGGGTACGTCGAGGAGTCGGGCCTGCCCCGGCTGGTGCGCGAGTCGCCGCTCAACTCGATCTGGGAAGGCGCCGGGAACGTCCAGGCGCTGGACGTGGTTCGGGTGTTGCAGCGGGAGCCGCAGGCTTTGAACGCCTACCTGGTGGAGGTCGGCAAGGCCCGCGGCGCCGATCACCGGCTGGACGCGGCGGTCAAGGACCTGCTGACCGAACTCGGCGATCTGGACGGCGTGGAGGGGCGGGCGCGACGGCTGGCCGAGAGACTCGCGCTGGTGCTCCAGGGCTCGCTGCTCGTGCGGTACGCGCCGCCGGAGGTCGCCGACGCGTTCTGCGCGGCCCGCCTCGGCGGCGACGGCGGCGCGGCGTTCGGCACCCTGCCGAGCACCCTGGACCTGGCGTCGGTGGTGGAGCGGGCACGGCCGAACTCCTGAGCCGTCGGCAGCCCGCGACGGCCGGATCCTTCTTGTGGCTTGATCCGCACTCCGTGGACACGTCCTACGAGCGTTCTCGCCCGGAACGCGGGGGTGGTGCTGCGCCGACACGGCACCACCCCCGTCGCCGGCCCGTTCCAGGCCGGTGACGCCGCTAAGGGCGGCGTCGCTCAAGTTTCAGACACGGTGCGGCCGACCACCAGGGTTGCAAGGGGTTGCAACTTGTTGGTGTCTGTGTGCGGACTGTGTCCCTCCGCCCGGGGCAGGCTGCACTATGAGACAGACAGTCAAGACGGACCGCTCGGCCGTGGCCGAAAGACGACACCCACCGGTTGTTCCGAGCCTTCTCCGGGAGGACCAGTGGCGCTCTCGCCGACCGACGTGACGCAGCTCGCCGCCGTGGACTCGGCGCGGGCGGCACGGTTACTCAGCGAGGTCCGCTCCGCCAGGCTCTCCGGGCAACCCGCGCCCGTCGCGCCGCGCCCGGTGATCGAGCAGTCCTGGGGACGGATGCTGCGCGGCGGGGTCGATCCCGACCACGACTTCAGATCGGGGCTGCTGTCCCACGAGGAGCTGCGGCGACGCCGGGAGACCACGGCCCTGCGGCATGTGCTGCCGGTGCTGCGGGAGGGGCTGCTGTCGGTCGCGGACGCCGCCCACCACATCATGGTGGTCGCCGACGACGAGGGCCGGGTGCTGTGGCGTGAGGGCAGTTCGCCCGTGCTGCGCAAGGCCGACGCGCTCGGCTTCGCACTGGGCGCCGACTGGCGGGAGGACGTCGTCGGCACCAACGGCGTGGGCACTCCGGCCGTCGTACGGCGTCCCGTCCAGGTCTTCGCCTCCGAGCACTTCGTGCGCTCGCACGCCGCCTGGAGCTGCGCGGGCGCTCCGATCACCGATCCGCGGGACGGTCGGCTGATCGGCGTGGTCGACGTCAGCGGACCACTGGAGACCATGCACCCGGCCACGCTCGCCTGGGTGAACTCGGTGGCCAAGCTCGCCGAGTCGAGACTGCGGGAACTGCACCTGGCCGCGCTGGAGCGGCTGCGCGCGGTGGGCGCCCCGGTGCTGGCCGGGCTGGACGGGCGGGCCGTGGTGGTGGACCGGGACGGCTGGACCGCCACGGTGACCGGGATGCCGTACACGAACCGGGTACCGCTGCCCAAGTCGCCGTCGCCGGGCCGCCGGTGGCTGCCGTCGCTCGGATTGTGCGCGCTGGAGCCGCTGGCGGGCGGCTGGCTGGTCCGGGTCACCGAGGAGCCGGTGCCCGGCGGCAGTACCCGGATCACGCTGGACCTGACGCGGCCCCGGCGCTGTTCGGTGACCGTGTCGGGCTGCGCGAGCTCGTGGAGCCACGAACTGACGCCCCGGCACGCCGAGTTGCTGTACCTGCTGGCCAGGCACCGGACCGGCCGCAGTGCGGCGGGCCTGGCCGAGGACATGTTCGGCGACCCGGCCCGCACGGTGACGGTGCGCGCCGAGATGTCCCGGGTACGGCGCTATCTCGGGGGGCTGCTGGAGCACCGGCCGTACCGGTTCGGCGAGAACGCGGAGGTCGAGGTGCTCCTGCCCCCCGACCCACGCGGTCTGCTGCCGCATTCGACCGCTCCGGCGGTGGTCACCGCGCGGGCCACCGAGCCGACCCGAACGAGACACAGCGACCCGTCGTGACCATCTCGGTTCACGGAACAGCACAGAACATGACGGATCGTCGAAAAAACCGAGCCGTCATGGCAACCTGAACGTCCCAGGAGTGCATCTTCCGCATAATTGCAGGGTCTTCGTCCCCCACGGCCTCCGACTGCCGTAGCATCCTTTTACGGGCCACCCCACCTGCTCCTCGGTCAACGTACGGATCACCAGGCGCAGTTGCCCGCCTCGGGAGGATGCATGAAACAGCGCGGCAGACACCGTCGGCGCAAGCGGGGCAGGGCGCTACGCGCCTTCCTCGCCGGGACCGCCCTCGCGTTGACCGGCGCGGCCACCATGATCAGCGCCTCACAGGCCACGGTCGACGGCAACCCCGGGGCTCTGAAGCCGCTCTCCTCGGCCACCGACACCGCCGCGCTGGGGCTCCAGGCGAAGCAGGTACCACAGCGCTCCCTGGACCGGCTCGCCTCGGCGATGGGCCGGCCGGTAGGCGTCGGTGCCGTCCTGGACGACGCCGCCGACAGCCTGCGTGACCCGGACTCGTGCACGGACGAGGAACGCGCGGCGCTGCCCGTCGAGCCCGCCGCCACTCGCGCCTACTGCTGGAACGGCGCCGACACCCGCTCCTGGCGGGCCGGCGCCGTCACCACTTCCGGGGACGCCGACGACGACGGCGTCTGGGGCCAGAACCGGGTGATCCTCTCCGGCTGGACCCAGGACACCGGCACGGCCGGCCGCGGTCTCGCCCGGGTCGCCTTCGTCGACGCCAACGACCTGGGCCACCTCCGCTACACCTCGGTGCTGCTGGTCGTCCCGGTCGACGGCGGCCGTGACTATCGGGCGCTCGGCTCGCGACTGTCCGGCATGGTCTGGTATCAGGACAAGCTGCTGGTCACCGCCGACGACGAGGGGCGCGACGCCCTGTACGTGTACGACATGAACCGGGTCCAGCGCACGACGGTGGACGCGGCCGCGGTGGGCCGGGTGCGCGACGGCTGGTCGGCGCACGGCTACCAGTACGTACTGCCCGCCGTCGGGTCGTACCGGCTGACCGGCGGGGACGACGCCGCCCGCCCCGAGAGCATCTCCCTGGACCGCACCACGACTCCCGACAGCCTGGTCGCGAGCTCGCGGCCCGCCGCCGACAGCGACCGGTCCACCCTCCTGTGGCGTTACTCCTTCTCCACGACCTCCACGCCCATGACGCCCATGGCGCCCATGACGCAGACCGCTCGGTCCGGACTGCTGGCCACCGACTTCAGCGGCCGCGCCGGCCCGGCGGAGGCGTACCGGACCGAGGGCTCCGACATCGGAGGCGTCCTGTCGTACCACGACAACTGGTTCGTGGCCCGCGTCGGCTCGGGCGACGGGCACGGCACGCTGTGGCGGCAGACCGGGGACGGCGCGCAGGCCGGCCGGTGCGGGTCCGAGGAGCGGCGCAACTGCTGGAGCCCGGACACACCGTCCCTCTCCTACTGGGAGGAGAGCGGTGAGGTCTGGACCCAGTCGGAGCGGATGCTCTTCGCGCTGCCACTCGCCTCGATGGCCAGGGCCCTGGACTAGGTGCTTCGGCCGGGCGGCGATCGACAGACCGATCGGGCTCGTGATTCCCTGACCGCCATGACCAACATCCCCGTGACCACCTGGTCTCTGGAGCAGACCTCCCCGACCGACCTCCTGCCGGCCGCCGCGCCGGAGGGCGACGTGCGGATCACGCGCTCCGAGGTCCCCTCCCCCGAGTTCAGCCGCTTCCTGTACGCGTCCGTCGGCGGGGACGTCCGCTGGATCGACCGGCTGGGCTGGACGTACGCCCGGTGGCAGGAGCACCTGAACCGGTCGGGCGTGGAGACCTGGGTGGCCTACGACCAGGGGACGCCCGCCGGGTACGCGGAACTGGACGCGCAGGACGACGGGGTCGTGGAGATCGTCTACTTCGGCCTGATCCCGGCCTTCCGCGGGCGTCGGATCGGCGGGCATCTGCTGTCGTACGGGGCCGCCCGCGCCTGGGACCTCGCGGACCGCCAGCCCGGGGTGCCGCCGACCAAGCGGGTGTGGCTGCACACCTGCAGCCTGGACGGCGAGCACGCGATGGACAACTACCTGCGGCGCGGCTTCAAGCTCTTCGACACCAAGGTCGAGGAGAAGCCGCAGGTGACGGCACCGGGCCCCTGGCCTGGCGCCTACCCTGTCTGACCTACGCGGACAAGACCGCACACGCGCCATGTGACCGACAACACCCTAGTCTCGCGATTCAAGACAAGGGTGTCCACATGGCGGACAAAGCTGGACTGTGTCCAGATCGCCATGACACGCTTCCGTCATGTCTGGAACTGGAATTGCCTTGGTGAGTCGGCGGCACGTCGACCTCGGCCGCATGTCCAGCGCCATCTGTCCGGCGAGCTGACAGCCCCGGCAAAGCCCGACATTCCCCTTGGTCTCATTCCCGCGCAACGCCGCGCACGTACCCGCGTGCGCCCGCATGCGCAGGTCAGAGCAGCTCACCCGCCTGTCCCGAAGGACGTATCAACGATGGCCGCCACCCCGGAGAAGCCTGCCGCCGCGACCCCCCGCCGCAAGGTGAGCCGTCACCGCGGTGAGGGTCAGTGGGCCGCGGGGCATCACACCCCGCTCAACGGCAACGAGCAGTTCAAGAAGGACGACGACGGTCTCAATGTGCGGACACGCATTGAGACGATTTACTCGAAGCGCGGCTTCGACTCGATCGACCCCAACGACCTGCGCGGCCGGATGCGCTGGTGGGGTCTGTACACCCAGCGCAAGCCCGGGATCGACGGCGGCAAGACCGCGATCCTGGAGCCGGAGGAGCTGGACGACAAGTACTTCATGCTGCGCGTCCGCATCGACGGCGGCCGGCTGACCACACGCCAGCTGCGGGTCATCGGCGAGATCTCGCAGGAGTTCGCGCGCGGCACCGCCGACATCACCGACCGGCAGAACATCCAGCTGCACTGGATCCGGATCGAGGACGTGCCCGAGATCTGGAACCGCCTGGAGGCGGTCGGCCTGTCCACCACCGAGGCCTGCGGTGACACGCCCCGCGTGATCCTCGGCTCGCCCGTCGCCGGTATCGCCGAGGACGAGATCATCGACGGCACCTGGGCCATCGACGAGATCCACAGCCGTTTCATCGGCAGCAGGGAATTCTCCAACCTGCCCCGCAAGTTCAAGACCGCGATCTCCGGTTCCCCGCTCCTGGACGTCGCCCACGAGATCAACGACGTGGCGTTCGTCGGAGTCGAGCACCCCGAGCACGGCCCCGGCTTCGACCTGTGGGTCGGCGGCGGCCTGTCCACCAACCCGAAGATCGGCGTCCGGCTCGGCGCCTGGGTTCCGCTGGACGAGGTCCCGGACATCTGGGCGGGCGTGATCGGCATCTTCCGCGACTACGGCTACCGGCGCCTGCGCACCCGCGCCCGGCTGAAGTTCCTGGTCGCCGACTGGGGCCCGGAGAAGTTCCGCCAGGTCCTCCAGGACGAGTACCTCAAGCGCCCGCTCGTCGACGGCCCCGCGCCCGCCGCGCCGGTGGAGCGCTGGCGCGACCACGTCGGCGTGCACCGGCAGCGGGACGGCCGTTTCTACGTCGGTTTCGCGCCGCGGGTGGGCCGCGTGGACGGTGCGACGCTCACGAAGATCGCGGAGCTCTCCGAGGCCCACGGCTCGGGCCGGGTCCGTACCACCGTCGAGCAGAAGATGATCGTGCTCGATGTCGAGGAGGCGCAGGTCGAGTCGCTGGTCGAGGCCCTTGAGGCCCTTGACCTGACCGCCAGGCCCTCCCCGTTCCGGCG
>Ga0307516_10005326_pt1 | contig 15469 bp, 14 predicted proteins | sample 19_EM_MG_FD_203310 | JGI IMG/M metagenome (GOLD analysis project Ga0307516, IMG submission 203310) | Populus trichocarpa ectomycorrhiza microbial communities from riparian zone in the Pacific Northwest, United States - 19_EM | ecosystem: Host-associated > Plants > Roots > Unclassified | place...
CATGATCTTCATAAAACTTATTAAATCATTAGAACAAAATTTACCCTCTATCTATCCTAAGTGATTTTATAGAATAACCACTTTTCTTTTCAACTAATACCTTAAACTTCTTAAAATAATTAAACATATTAGACCTTTCTTTTAAGAAATATACCTAAGTTTTTCTACTATAATAATCAATAAAAAGTAGAAAATATAATTTTTACCAAACAAACATGGTTTGATAAGATCACAAACATCGACATATATTTCTTGTAGGGGCTTCTCTTGATGTAGACTTTTTTGAAAAGCTCTTGCAAAATTATTTGCCCACTAAACATCCTTCACACAATTGATTTAGACGTATAATAGATGGTAGACCCTTCAAAATCTCTTTTTATACCATCATCTTCAAATCATCAAAGTTTACGTACCAAGTCTCATATGCTAAAGTCAAGTCTCATTCTTCACACATGCATTTAATCATTTAGGCACATCTGTCTTTATGTTTAGCAAGAACATTCTATTCTTTTTCATGTCTACATGTGCAATCATAACTCTTTTAGTGTCAAATAATGTCAAAATACGATCTTTCATCTTATTCTCATACCCCTTCTCTAGCAATTATCTTAAACTCAATATGTTGCTTTTTACCATTGATATATAATAGACATAATCAATAAATTGATAACTTCCATCTTTTAATTTAATCAAAATCATATATTTTCCTTTAATGACAATTTTTGAATGATTCGCAAAGGTGACATTACCTCTAATTGCATCATCAAACTCCATGAACTTGTCTTTGTCTCCACATATATGGTTGCTAGTTTCATTATCTATATACCACATGTTCTCTTTATCTTATATTCTCTCAACATGCACTAGTAATAGGTGGTTTTATTTTCTTCTTCTATCACTAGATTTGCATTATCCTCAACCCTCTTCGTTGGACTTCAGTAATCCGTAGCTTAATGACCTATCTTTTAACTATTATAGCGTTTAACTTTTGATTTATCAAGCCTGGATTTTGGATTACCACTATTAGTGTAACTGGTCGACTGATTTGCTTTATGCGGTTAACTGGTTGACCTGTTGAGGCTGTCATGATCTCCTCTTCCAAATCTGCCTTTTTTTCTTCTTCCTTTGTTTTGTCTATGTCCTCTACCCTCTTGTAAATATCCAGAACCATCTTACTTTGAAAAAAGTGCTCGTGCACCCACATCCTCTTGAATCTCATTGACTCTTTCCTCATGGACTTTTAATTTTCCCATAAGACCTTGGATTGAAAGAACATCCATATTTTGTGACTTTTTTTTATCGCGACCACCATATAATAGAACTTCTTTTGCAGCGAGCGTAAGATTTTCTCTAACACACGTATCTCTTTCATTTTCTCCTCATATCTTTTTATTTGATTGTATATGGCCAATACTCTTGTAAAGTATTCTGAAATATTATTCAATTCAAGCACATGTAACTTTTCAAAGTCACCACATAACTTTTATAGATGTACATTTCTCACATTGTCAGCTCCTTGGTTTGATTTTTGTAAAATTTCTCATGCTTGCTTGACAGCGGTTGCATTGGCTGCTATCTCAAAAGAAACATCATCCAGATATTGGTGAATGATTGTTAGTGTTTGTTGATCCTTCTTCTATGCCTTTTGCACGGCCTCTCATCTATAGGTTCCTCAAAGCCTTTTTCAATTGTCTCCCATACATCCTGGGAACTTAGCGATGTTTTTACTCTAATACACCAAGTTTCATAGTTGTTCTTTATCAACCTAGGATAATGAAGTAGAAAGTTTGGATGAACCATGTTAAATAATCAAATTTGAGTTCTGATATCACTTGTTGGAAAAAAGAGTAAGTGTGGTATAATATCAAAATAGTAATGCAAAGTAAAAAACTCAAAAACAAGAAGAAGATTGAGAGGAATATATATTTTTGCTATGTGTTTCTCTCTAGTCTCTCTTAGTCATTCTCTCTCTTTTACAAGTTTTTTTATAAGTATAAAGTTCTAAATGATCAAGAAATTCAACTAATATTAAAAAATTCTAATCTGAATAATAATCATATTATGTCGACTAAACTAGTCAATCAATTTATTTAATTTAACCAGTGGATTAGTTTCTAACAGAAGGATCGTTTGCTCTTTTCTTCAAACATCCAAAAATTGAGTTTATTTTTCAAGAGCATATTATTCTACATGGAGACAGAAATAAATGAGGATAGAAAGAGACAAGTGATAATGATATCTTCTGCACATGATGAGCTATGAGTTTTGACCCAAAGGATAAAACATAAAACATGCATACGGTGGATTCCAATTAATCCACAGTGAATGGATGGGATGTATCTGGATATGGGCTGGCTAGCAGTGCTGTTGAACTGGTTGGTCTTCGAAGAAGATCAACAAACAAGAAAGAGTGACCAGAGTTTGATCCTTTTCAATTGAAAAGGAGAAGACGACAAACTAACAGTCAAAGAAAGCCATCTTTAACATTTTTGCACAAGAAAAGGCTACTGATACTGCCTGCCAAATTGTTTGCGGGCGTCTGCTGTATGACTTAATTTTATATGCTATTAAATCAACGACTAACTCCGTGAGCCCCCACCAGGCTCATACGTCCACACGTGCTCTACACATCCCACTCGAAGTCCAAACCGAACCAAACCCACGATTCTTTCGTCATTTCATTTTCATGTCCTTTCTGTCCGAGTTTAAACATGTTTTTACTGCCTTTACCGTGTCCAAAGTTGTCTGCTTCTACTGTTATGGCGATCTTGGAAGTCTGTTCCACCGAAACCCAGGATGGATGGAACAACAAGTTGTGGGTGCATGTCAGCCAATTTATGGTCAGCATTTATCAGCACTCAGCAGCGTGATTGGTTGGTATGAATGCTTGCAAAATAACAGTTGTGGCGGAAAATTATCATCTCTTTCTTTCTAAAAATATAGTACTACAAGCTTTAATTGTTGTGGCCAGCCTATGATCCTGTCTGATCAACCAAAAAGGAGAAAAAAAAGTAATAATATGTTATGTTAGGGAGGAAACCGCTAGGTAAATAGACCTTGAAGTAAAAAACTAAAGAAAAAACCTTTTGGACGCCGACTGCGCTAGTGCTTGCTACCATTTTTTTTTTACCTTGACCAGTGAATTCTTTTGACTGGTTCTAGAGCCCCGCGAGTCGTGCGATAATACATATACTAGACAGTAGTAGACCGATCCAATAGGATATGGGATTTTAGGCTGACTGATAAAGTTGATTAGTTATGCCTGACCAGTCGAATTGATTTGGATTAGTTTTTTCCCTTGCTTTTGCTGTATTTGTTGAATTATTTTAGTGATTTGGTCTTGTAGTTTTCTGAATTCAAGTTTCAATTCTAAATTTCATTACCCTCATAATTGAATGAGGAATGGGAAAATCGCTTAAAAATAAAAAGAGAGATAATAAAGCTTTTGCAAAAAACAAAATACTAGCAAAAAAAAATGACTAATCTTCTTGTTAATAAATTCATCTTAAAAAAAATATTCTAGCCATAAAAAATAACTAAGCTTCGATTCTAGTTTTCAAATTATAAACTTTCAATCCCTTGGTTTTTTACAAATTCAATTTTGATTCAAAACTTTATTTTTTTTATTTTTTATCCCTGATTATAGAGAGGATAGAGAAAATGACCGGACTCTGATGGTAAAAAGAGAAAACATCGATTGACACCGATTTCAACTACGAAAAGATCGATTTTGGTATCAATAATTATGGTTTATCCTAAGTATTTTTTGCCCTTCACTTTGTTTGAGATGATAGATCTGAACTCAAGAATTATTTTGGTTTCATGTTGATTTTAGGTGTTTGGGTGGATTTTTGAGTTGCTTGAGGCCATTTATAATGAGTTTATCGAGGTGTTTAAAGCATTTTATAGTTATTTTTGGTAAAAAAAAGTTGAAAATAGGTTTCTATGTCAAAACACCACTAACCTCAATTTTCCACTTTTATTGTTTTTCAAAATATTTTAGAGCCAACAACATGTTGTCTACCCATTACATGATAAAAAAATATAATAAAAAAATAAGGAACGAGTATGCCCATTGCAGGGCCACGCTCATATGCCCTTTCAAAATAGGACAAATGCTTTTTTTTTAATTAATACCTTTTTTAATATGTATTCTTATGAAATAATTTTTTAATTTATATTTAAATTAATACTCATTCTCTCGTATTTTTTAGATTTTTTATTTAGCATTTGTTAAAAATAACAGTTGTTTTTTATTTTGTTTATATTTAATGTCTCAAAAAAATTATTCTAATTCATCTATATTTTTTATGTTTTATATAAATAAATTTTATTTTTAAAAATAAAAAAAAAATATTTATTTCTAAAAAGAAAAGGTGACCTTTAAGATAAAAAAAAAACTAAATCATGTGAAATAATCACTGTGAACCCAAGCATTGTAACCCCTCTCACATTCCATTGTGGATTCACCATGCAAATTTGTTTTTTATTTTGGTCAACAAACTTCTTTTTTTTTTGGTGATTTCAACATTTTCAGGCTTAATTGAAGGGCAATTTCATCAAATTTGTTGAAGAAAAACAAGATTAAAAGAATAAGAATCAAAGTAAAAATGAAAAAGAAAATAGATGATAATTTTAAAATTGAGTAAAAAATATATCACCCATGCTAAGCCGCGTGCATAGGCTCTCTTTTTTTAGGTCCATTGATTTATATTGGTCCTCTTTTCTTTTTCTTCTAATTTTATTTTTTAGTATTGAGTTTTTATTGAATTTTTTTATTAACTTTTTTCTTTTAATTTTTAAAAGAATTTTACAATTTTTATGATGTTTTTAATAAAATAAGACTTACTTTTTTTAAAAGAATTATTGTTGTTGTTATTTTATTAAATAAAACATTGATTCCAATAAATAATATTATTACATATAATAAAGTTCATGCCCATAAAAGTTTTTTTTCTTAAAAAAATAGACAGTTAATAAGATATAATTAAAAAAAACCAGCATATTAGCTTGCGTTCAGCAGCGGGTCAATAATTTTTTTTTTCAAATGTAAAAGAAATATTAAGAGTATAGAAAAAATTTGAAGTGATTTGGATCTGGCAGCATGTCAAACCCAAGTCCAAAAGACTTGAATCTAACAGTCATACCTTAACACAACACATGCTAATAGCTTTTGGAATAAAAAATAGAAAAAACAACGCCCATATAATCATTTGAACATCTACAATGTAATTCATAGCATGAACATTTTATATTTACAGTGTGATTTACAATGCAAATATTATATATAAATATTACCATCAGAGTAATTTTCTCAAACGTTTTAAAATATATAATAATAAGCATCAATCTCCCATCTCATTTCTGCATGTCAACGTTATTAGCGCTTGTTTGATGCTAAAATCAAATCATAATTAAGAATTCACGTGATTTTTCAATGATCACTTGTGTGGTAAAATGATTTCTTCAATCTTGGAAATCATTCGCGGGCACGTGAAGAAGGGGGGATTAATTGATGAGGCCCTGAAACTGTCTCGATAGATGAATATGGATGGAATAAAACCGGAGTCGCTTTCGGTTTCTAGTGTTCTTCCTGCCTGCGCAAGAAAAATAGCTCGTAAGAATGGGATAGCGATTCACGGATACTTGGAAATGGAATAGACCTTAATCTCATAGTTCAAAACGCTACTGTGGACATGTAAGCCAAATCAGAACTTGTCGATTGTGCTTTAAAAGTTTTTGAAAGGATGAAGAAGAGGGATGCAATCTCGTGGACTGTGATGATATTAGGCTTTAGCTTACATGGAAAAGGTGAGCTTGGAGTAGAATTGTCCCGCAGGATGGAGAAGGAACAGAGAGCAGAGATTGATCAACTCACGTGTGTAGCTGTCCTACATTGCTGCACTACAGCCTGCATGGTTGATCAGGAAGGAAAGTTTTGCTTCAAATGTATTAAGGAACCTAAGGTAGCACACTATACTTTAATGGTATCTCTTCTTGCTCGTGTTCGCCTGTTTGGTGAGGCAAGAGCCTTTATTGAGAAGCATCACATTGAAAGGCCCGCAGAGGTACTGAGAGCGCTGTTAGATTGGTGCTGGATCCACCATAGACGAAATATAGGTAAGCGAGTCTTTAAGCAACTTTGTTGTTTGAAACCTCTTAAAACTTCACATAAAAATTGGATTTCCATTGTTCATGAATTTTGATCAAGATACATGAGTTTGAATTGGGTTTTGTGTTTAAACTTGATTGTTCTTGAAAAAATAAGCACATCTTTAAAGGAAAGACTAATCAATACTTAAATTCCTAAAAATACAAGAGAAAATAAGAAAAATATAAGAATGAATTGTTGAAGAGTGAAATGTTGAATATGAGAAAAAAAATTGTTCCTTCATGTACATGGTAACCCAAGTATTTATAGATTCTGATCATGTCAGCTTATCTTAGTATGGAAAGAGTGGCATAACAATTAATTGGTGAAAATATTAAGATTCTTTATTGATTGTAGTGTCTAGCTCTTCATTGATAGAGAAGTTGATAATTGTCAATAACACATTGAATCATTGGTGAAGAAAAGAATCATTGGTCAAGAAAAGAGGTGCATGATTGCATAAAATATGGTGAGTATTTCCACTATTCATTGGAGAAAATATAATGTAAGCCCCACATAAAAGTTTGTACTCAGTAAGGAATATATCAACAAAAGCATAAAAATTTTGTGTGTGTGGATGGTGTGCGCCCTTTTTTTTTTTATTCCTTAGAAATCGAAAAAATATTCAGTATATGTGTATTAGACAATGTATTAAGAGAATTGAAGGAAAAAATATATGGGAGTGTAGCTATTTGGGACAATACCTGAAGAGTGTTTGTTTTTTTATTTAAATTTTTTTATTATTATTATTTTGGATTATTTTGATGTGTTATATCAAAAATAATTTTTTAAAAAATATATTATTTTAATATATTTTTAAAAGTAATACTTTGAAAATAATATTGCTACCATTTCATACATTACTGGAAATCATGAACGTTTCTGCTTGAGTCACGGCCCAACAGCAACAAGCGCGTTGCTTTTTTTTTTTTTTTTTTGAATTATGCACCATCAAAAACTGTGCAACTGTCCAACTGCTATGCTGATGATGGAAAATTGGATATGAGCTTGAAACCTAAGAAAGGTTATAGTTGGATAGAGTTCTGAAATAAAATTCACGTGTGGGACTGGAGATGTATCCCACCCAAGTCAGAGAATATATATAATCTTGATTTTGGTATCTGGGTCATCAAATTGCTGAGGTCAGAATTTCAACTCATATTCTGGGTGCAATCCTGACAGAAGAAGAAACTCCCAAGTTTATGGCAAATCAGATGGAAATGGATTGGCATTCCTGTGTCAATCTGCATGAAATCATGTGAATCGATTTAGAAATATGAAATTTTCATCCTATACACTTCTTATCTCGGTTTCATTCCCACCAGGCTGTCCAGTTGGTTCTAAGTTCTAACCAGATGTGGCAAAACAGCTCCACTGCTTCAGGAGAGAAAAGATACTGAAATCTATATCTCCACTCAATTTCCCAAGGATGCGATGATGAAGGGTGTGGGAGATGAAATTGTCTTGAGGTCGTAGAGTGGGTTTTATGCCGCCATGTAATCCAGCAATGGAAATTGGAGCATACAGCCAATCGAGCAGGTTGCCATGAACATGTGGTGCTACCGCATCCTCTACACTGCAGCTGAAGCAAGGCATTAAGGAGATCGTGATCTGAGACTAGCAGGGCTTTGAGGCCAAAAATTTCACCGAGGGATCGTGCTTTGTTTTGAGCTCTTCTATGGCTTCACAACATGCATCCATCGCGTTTACGAAGTGTCTGACCACATGGTTTCTAAGAGAATGAAAACTAACATGATTTCAGACAAATCTACGGATTACTCGTTTGAATTTAGTTTTAGTTCACCAGAAACCGGTTACTATTGGTTCTCTGAGATGTGCATTATCGTAGTTGTGTTACTGCGATTCATACCAGTGCCTTTTCATCAGTTATTCTTGATCTCGAATGAATTTCGGGTTGGCGGTAAACCTACGAAGTCAGGGAGCTCCATCCGGCATATAGAAAGGCAAAAGCTGCACAAGTTTGGATTAAGAAATCATATCACTTCTTACAGTTAAAATTACATCACCATGTGATTCAAACATAAAGATGAACATGATAGCACCATTTGTAAACTAATTCTGCAGCTCGAAGATGTCATTTAGAAATCAATCTAGGATTAGAAACAAAGAGTAGGCCTATCTATATACACAAATGCCTACTTCAAGTTTCCCTTCTTGTAGCCCTCCTACGAGGAGGCACAGCAGCATCTTCATCCTCATTCTCATCATCATTCTCATCCTCACGTTCCCTCTCTCTACTGCTTCCTTGGTTGATTGAAGTCACAGAAGCATCAGCACTGCTTGTTTCGGGGACATCAACCTGCAAAATTACAGAGAAATTGTTTCATGTAGATCAGACCGTGCAACAGCGCTTTCAAGAAACGTGTCAATGCTTTATGATTCAAACAACATACCACTGGTCTTCTGCCACCAAATAGTATTCTATAGAAAATTGTGAAAATAACAATCACAATGGAAGCAAGGATGCCAATATTTATATTGGGCTGTTTTTCTCCCTGTTCAATGAGGTCCTGCAAGACAAGTAATTCCATGATAAGTTATTCAAATTAAGCAGAGATACAGGACCAGTTCTATAAACAGCCAAGTTTGTTCACTCACGATGATCTTAGGCTTATAGGCACCTAAGAAAGGAATGTCCCCTATCTTGTAGAGAAGGTTAAAAATCTTCTTCTGCGAAAAACAAACCAAGAGAGTTTGTTAGGATGTGAAATAACCGCAGGTTAGTACAATCATTTTCCAGCACCAAAAAACAAAACAGAACAAAGAGGTATGGTTGAAATGTGGATATTACTTTGAAGCTGGAGATCCCATGTCCAGCAGTTGCTTCTTCAGCCTTCAGCTTCTCTTTCTCAACTTCAAACTTCGGTTTCCATGTTGTTTCTCTGTATGTGTCTGCGACCTTCTCATCACTAGCTATCAGAATATTGTCAAAGAGTATGCCATCCTGCATGCTCCAAATCTCAATACCAATTGCAGCAATAGGCTCAAAATCAGGTTTCTCAAGCTCAAAGTAAGCAGAGTTTGGGATCTCTTGAGGTTTCCATATACCCTTATAATTTGGGTTGTCAATTAGAGGAGCATGCCATTTTCCCTTATAAGCAGGATTTCTCTTCATCGGTCTCTTCCACTCACCACAGCCAGGTGCTAGCTCACACTTAGGATTGTCATTTTTTGGTGGCTCCCATTCACCATCCTCCTCCTCATCCCACTCTCCAGGCTTTAAAGCATCAGGATCATCAATTTCCTCAGGCTCGTCATCCAACCACCCTTCTGGTTTCACGGCATCCTCGTCTTCTATTTCCATTGGTGCATCCTCATCCCAATCATCTGGCTTCACTGCATCTGGATCTGGAATCTTTACCCGCTCGTCCCAGTCCTCTGGTTTCCTGTCATCTGGATCAGGAATTGTCTTGGGTGGAATAAGAGCAGGCTCAAAATCTTCTGCAGATAGGAAATTTGCCTTCTTCTTCTCCTCTCCATCTATTATAATCTTCAATTCATTATCTGGTTTCAATATTGCAGTATAGACATGGGAGAATTTGTCAGATGGCACTGAAGGGGGTGCTTGAGATGGTGCTCTACAGACTCCCCACTCTTGGGGTTCTTGAGTTTGAAGATGAAGTGAACCTTGTTGGTGGAGCCACACTTGTCAGGTCCAAACATTATGGAGTAAGTAAGACTCATTATCGAATTCCTTGGGTTTCCATCCAACCTCCTGGGGACGGAGGTACTTCAAGTAGGCACCACCACACTCAAGTCCATTTTGCAGCCGAACCTCAAACTGTAGGACAACTGTTCCATCATTGAGACTAAATACACTGTCTAGCTCTTTCACAATGGCATACCTTTTGGCCTTCTCACTGACAAGAAGTCCATAATCATCGTGTCCCTCGCTTTTCGAGAGCTTCCAGACACCTAATACAAAATGGATGCCATTATAGAACCATAAATTGCAAAAAGACTAAACCAGCCATAAAGTAAATCATGACACCTGCAACATATTCAAGTTTATACAGAATCATTATAGGCAGAATTTTCTAATACCATACAGATTCTTGTACCAGAATCAGCCTTTAGTTTTTACAGCTGAAACAATGTACAAGAATGATTACAATGCAACTCTATGAAACATATTTTCCCTTCACATTAGAATTTTCCTTCGTGACAAAAATCACAAGTAGACAGACCCCTCGACACCAATGAAGTTACATTTGTTAGCTTGATAACTAAATTAATCTCATACATCACACAGAGCAAACCTTTATCATTACCCATCCACCAAGTTCAAAAAACCTAGGCTGATGACTGTCCTTGTCCCCTATAATTTTTCTTCAGTAACAGATTTTTACTGACAGTTATATAACATGCTCATTGAATTCTAAAAGAGAACCAAGCACAACCAAACTAGTTTGCTTAGCATTCAATTAACCAAGACATCAGGCGTAGTTCATATATATTCAGTTTTGGCGCGTGAGAACAAGTCCCCCCACAGTCAAGCCTTGAGTAGGTCATCCACGCTCAGATTAGTGTATTGATTTCAGACATCGTTCATATTTGAGGTCAACACAAACAGACACAGACGCAAAAGAAAAGCAATCTCTGTACTTTCTAAGAAAGAAAAGGATGATAAGCAAACTTTATAGCAAAACCCACAACAGAAAGCAAGTCAAGTGCTATGAATGAAAAAAAAAATCATCATTAGATTTCTATAAATAAGAGCAACAAAAAAAAAAATGGATATAAGAAATGAAAATGCGAAAAAGAAAAGCAAAGCAAACCTTGATAGTAATCTTTCTCAGAGAAAATCCACTTTCCTTCAAAAGATTCATCAAATGGCTCATAAAACATCTGAAAACATAAGTCAAGAACACCAAGCTGTATGAGATTATTATTAATATTATAGTAGCCATAGTTATTGATTTATGATGGAAATAAATAAGCTGGGAGTATCAATGAAATTAAAAAAGTAAAGAAAGAAGGAGTGAAATTAAGATGGATACCAACCACATCATCATAACTGGCGCAGATCTGAAAGACAAAGCAAGCAATCAGCAGAAGCTGAGGAATCAGCTTCCAGCTCCTTTCCATTTCAATGGAACCTTGCAGCCAGTAAAGGCCTTACTCTCTGGTTGTATTGGACTCCCCAGAATTAAAAAAAAAATGGCAACTTACGCCAACCAGGTTTTGAGGTCTTTTTGGACATTTTACTTGGGCCCCACTTTCTTTTCCTGTTCTCTATTTTGAGACTATAACGCAGTCCCTGTAATATAATGAAGCTAATTAACTAGTCCTATTTCAGAGACTATGTATGTAATCCTTACATTTTTTAATCCGTTTCCCTTGGATGTTTTTTTTTTGGGTCAAATTCATGTTCTTTTCTGAAAAATAGAAAATGAACTCAATAGTTCAAACCAAGCGGATCTTTTCCTCAAGCAAACAGTTTTTTAGAGACTACATGCAAGAGGGCATCGGAAATGAACCCATTCCCTTTCAGAAAACAAAAGCGTCCGCATGCATGAAAATGCATTTAGATCCTGCGAGAATTTCTTTTAGAATTTAAATCCACAGGTACAGTTCTCCAATCTACTTGGAATTGTTCGAACAAAAATATATAACGAATGTCACCCGAAAAAAAGAGTTACGCCTCAAAGATATCGCCGGAGAAATTCTTCTGATAATCATTACTTTTGTTGCTCCTCCAATACCAACCATAAACACTGTTGAAATTCTAACTAAATGATTAACCTAATCTAATGATGTGCAACACATTCTGATACTGTTTAGTGTCTCGGAAGGAGATGTCTGATCATTCGTCGTTCTTCATCCAACTTGAAGTTGGCAGCAGAAAAATCAGTACTCGAGAAGAAGGGTCTAAGATCACTGATCCCACGCTCTTCAGCCTGCAAAAAATACATCAAAACTCGAGGTCAATAATAATCAATGCGAGGTACAACCCTTTTGTGACGAAATAGGCAAACCAAAGTACTGGTTTCCGTTACCATGTTCAGCAGATCATCTACTTTCACGTCTATGTGGGTAAGCCCTGACGCCGAGCCAGAAATGATTTCTTCAAAACGCAGTGCTCTGTTCACAATCTCTTGTAGAAGATTGAGAAGCATTCTATTGTAATCCATCTTGTAAGTAATGTACTTTCTGAAACTCTGCATTAGTATATCAATTATTTTCAGTAATCAACCTCTAAAAACACTAAAATTTATGTAATCAGCTAATTCCCCTGGTCAACATATTCAGGGTGTCATGACATACATGTTGCAGCGGTAGTGGAAGAGTACAGAACTGGTTCTGAGTTATAGGCAAATGGTGAGCAACACAAAAATGATGAAAGATATCCAACAGTTCAGGGGAGCAAATCCAGTACAGGGAGCTATATCCAAAAGCTTTAAAATCGATGATATGTTTTTGATTTGCAGGGATTTCTAAGTGCAGCATAATTCGGTCAGAAGCATCGGGTAACAATAGAGTTGAAAATATCATACTTGAAAATCTAAAAGTTCAGTAACCACAATGACTACTGACCAGTCGAATCTTAAACATATTTCCATGCATCTATTTATAACCTATTTCTAACAGTAGCGCATTCAAGATGTCGAGTATTATTACTGCTGTCAACATAGAAAGAAATAAAAGTAAATCAGGGTAAAGAACATGGCAGCTTCGTATTGTGCACTCATGCATCTCTCTCTCTCTCTCTCTCTGTTTCTTTCCTTTTCACGATGGACAAACTGATGTGGGTATTAGTAGCATGTCAAGAAGTGCAGACAACATAGAACAAAAGGAAGGTTTCATAAAAGAAAATAACAATTTCTTTATGTACCTTTTGCAGAGCCCTCTGCACCCCGTATTTTTGTGTCGAAATGAATGAATTTAGCAAAACACTTATTGCCATGTCCACATCTTCTTCAGTGACATGCTGTCTGAGGTGCATTCTGGCATGTGCTTCAGACATCCGTATCATTGATTCTATGTGCCTCACTGCTATAGGTACACCTTGTCCATGCTGTCAAGAGATTGTTAATACAGGATTACCACTCAAAAATCATTGAGAGAAACAAGAGCAATGAGTCTCACCGAAGATTCTCTCCGCAGCTCAGCATAAACTTGTGTGAGTTTTTCCATGTCAGAATCATGAAACCTTGGGAATATGTTCAACTTGGCATAGGTAAAGTACTTCTTCAGCAAATCTTGAGAAAGAACCTGAAACAAGATGGAGAATCTCTCTATGATTAAAAATCAAAGGAAAAGATGACAAAAAACAAACAGAAAAAAGAAGACGATGGTAAGAGCTTGAGCATGCCACCTCTGGATCAACTGGCCTGGCAGAGGCTTGATCTTCCTGAGACTCGCCATAGGACCTATCATCTATATTAGCACCCTTGGCCTGTGATTTGAAATGACTATCAACTACAAACTCTGCAAGCATCTCATCTGCTATGGGGTCAACCACGTCCTGCAATTAATCAAACTTCCTTCCTGGTAAGATTGAGTAGACATGTAAAAAAGAAAAATCAGAGTTTGTAGAAGAGTTACCTTGACAACACAGAGGATGTCAAAACGAGAAACGATGGGATCTGTCAACTCGACATTCTGTGAAAATGTTTTGGAGGAGTCGTATCTGACAGGTTGATTGAAATAAGAAGTTAACACTTGAAAAACTTGTTGCAAATTCAAATGTTTTCGCATTTGGCCCGCCTGATGAGTATCCCATTAAAAAAAAAAAACTCTGCATGCTTTTCCTCGACCAATTTTCAGTTTTAGAAACTAAATAAATTTATCAACTTGAATACCTTCCTCCAACAGGATTTGCAGCGGCAATAACAGAGCACCGAGCCTGGAGAGAAGTAACAATGCCAGCCTTGGATATACTAATACTCTGCTGCTCCATTGCTTCATGGATGCTCACCCTGATCATGGGTAGATCTTATTGCTCACAACAGCAACAGGAACAGGAACTCAGATTACCAAGAAATAAACAAACGTTTCCATACCTGTCCTGATCATTCATCTTGTCAAACTCATCAATCAGGCAGATCCCTTTATCGGCTAGAACAAGGGCTCCTCCTTCAAGGGTCCACTCTCTTGTCACTGGGTCCTTGTGCACTGCAGCCGTTAGACCAACAGCAGAAGCCCCTTTACCAGTAGTATACACGGCCCTCTGTCCAGTCTTTTCAACATACCTGAGAAAAAAATATCATCCTTGGTTAATGCACCATTGCCATTATACCATCTCAAGAAAGAGACCGTTTAGAATTGTCTAAGCATAGGTCTTACTTCAGAAATTGAGATTTTGCCGTGCCAGGATCACCTAGGAGAAGCACGTTGATGTCTCCTCGCAGCCGATGTTTCCCTTCAACATTTTTCTCTTGGCCTCCAAACATAGCCAGAGCTAATGCAGTTTTTATGTTCTCGTGTCCATAGATGGATGGGGCAATAGACTTGATAATCTAAAAATTCAGTTCAAGAATGTAATCATAAGCAGTTTTTTATGATATAACAGAAACCATGGTCCACACAAAAGAAAACAAAAGGAAACTCACTCTTTCCCCTATCCTTGGGTCTTTAGACAACTTTTCAATTTCTTCTTTGTCCTCCTGAGTGAGCTTGTATGCAGAAAAGAGATCCTGCTTCTTTGTGACATAGTTTGCTTCGATTACAGTGGAAAAGACAGGAAATCCATTCTTTGTGTTCAAAGACAAGTCAAAATTATTTGTATATATGCCAGTGACCTCCTGAGAAATACATCACGTGGAAAAAAAAAGACAATGAGGAAGCAGCCACCAAGAAAGCAAGCAAGCAAAAACAAGCAAGTCCAAGAAAGGGATCCTACAATTTCTTCCCCAGGGCGTGCACAGTCAATCAAATCATTCAACAGTATCACTTCCTTGTATCTTGGAAGCCGACCTGCAGGCACAATTCCAGGGCTTTCTTGGAGTGTAAGCTTCTGGTAATTTCTGTATATTGTCTGCAGCAAGACGTAGAAAACTATGTCAACGAGTTTCAAGTCTATGAATCTACTCCATACAACTGCAAAAATAACCTTGTCAAAAACTAGTTAAATTTCTTAAGATCATATTATTTCTGGTTATTAGGACAAGGAAACAAAGATGCTCAACTGAGACTAATACAACAAGGAATATCTGAAATACAAGATCAACGATAATTTCTTCATCCTCTCAGACATTTCAGCAAGGGAAGGGAGAAAATTGGACAGATATGAGATATTTACCTGCTCAATGTTAACAGTGAATGGTCCTTTTGATTGGCATTCAGGGCAAGAAC
>Ga0307516_10005327_pt1 | contig 15467 bp, 15 predicted proteins | sample 19_EM_MG_FD_203310 | JGI IMG/M metagenome (GOLD analysis project Ga0307516, IMG submission 203310) | Populus trichocarpa ectomycorrhiza microbial communities from riparian zone in the Pacific Northwest, United States - 19_EM | ecosystem: Host-associated > Plants > Roots > Unclassified | place...
CTCTTCCCGGACAGTGGCCGCGCAGCGGGCCGTGCCGTAACGGGGGGCCGCGCCGAGCTGAGCGTGCCAAAGCAGGTGATCCCAATGAGGATGCGTCGAGAAGCCCGCCACCACGGTCTGACCCCCGTCGGCCAGGTCGTTCGCGAGGCAGGCCATCTCGTGGTCCTGCACCCCGGGGTCGATGAGCAACACCCCGGCGCGGCCCTGCACGACAACGGCGTTGCTCCGGATGAACTCGCTCTCGTGGACCAGCACACCCTCCGCGACCTGCCTCAGCACGGTGACCCCTTCCGATTGTGGACGTGTTGTGGTTCAGCCCAGTGCCAGGATGGCAACTGCGATCGTGCAGATCACGATGCCCGTACGTTGTCCAGCGCCGATCCGCTCTCCAAGCACGCTGGCCGCCAGCAGGACGGTGACGGCCGGGTAGAGGGAGGCGAGGACTCCGGCGATGCCGAGGCCGGTCGCTCCGGTGGCGACCATGAACGCGAGGGTGCCCGAGGCGCCGAGCACGCCGGACGCGCTGCCCCAGCCGAGCACGCCGCGGCGGGGACGCCATGGCTGTCCGAGGCTCGCGGCGGCGACCATGGTCAGGATCGCGCCGACCAGTTGGTTGGCGGCCAGCGGCAGCAGGCCAGCGCCATCCGAGATCTGGGCGAGTGCGATGAAGAGGAGCCCGAACCCCGCGCCCGCGGTGGCGCCGTCAACGAGCGCTCCCCGTGGTCTCGCCGGCCGATCCGGCGTGGTCTCGCGGGAGACCAACCAGATCCCCGGAAGCGCGGCGAGCACACCGACCCAGACCAGCCAACTCGGGCGCTCACCGAGGGCCACGCCCACCAGCACGGGGAGGAGCGCGGCGCCGACCGCCGAGATCGGCGCCACCAGGCCCATCCGGCCGCGGGCCAGCCCGCGGAACAGGAAGATGCTGCCGGTCGCCGAGCCGACACCGGCCAGGAGCGCCCAGGCGAAGTCCAGCGGGGCCGGGCTGCCCGGCAGCATCACTCCGGCCAGCAGCATGAGGAGCGCGCCAGCGGCCTGCCCGACCAGAACGACCCGCCAGAAGGAATGCCGGCGCGAGCCGACGCCGCCGATGAAGTCCGCGGCACCGTACGCGAGAGCCGACGAGAGCGCCATGAGGACTCCGAGGTTCATGACATCAAGCCTGCGGCTGATGCGGTCCAGTCTGAAGGTCCACTTGCGGACCCTCTGATTGGACCATTTGATGTACTGGTGGCATGACGGTGGAATGGGCCCGCGGTGGCCCCGACCTTCTGGTGGTATTGGACCGCGGCGACGGTCCGCTAGGAGTTCAGATCCAGGACCAGTTGCGGGCGGCGATCCGCGATCGACGGCTCGGCCTCGGAGAGCGCTTGCCGTCAACGCGACGCCTGGCCGAGCTGCTCGGCGTCTCGCGCGGCACGGTCGTCGATGTCTACGAGCAGTTGCTGGCCGAGGGGTACGTCGAGTCGGCGGTCGGCTCCGGGACGCGGGTGGCCGCGATGCCAGCCGGCGGGCCGGTCCGGCAGGTGCCCGGCGTCGTTGCCGCCTCGCCGTCCCGACCGGCCGAGGTCGACTTCGAGTACGGCATCCCCGATCTCGGCTCGGTGCCGTTGACCGCCTGGAGCTGGGCGGTGTCGGAGGCGACGCGGACCCTTCCGACCGCCGAGTTGGGTGACGAGGACCCGGCCGGCTCCAGGCACCTGAGAGAGGTTGTCACCGCCTACCACCGTCGCGTTCGGTCAGGCTGCGCGGTCGCCGAGCAGGCCGTCGTCGTTTCTGGCTTCCGGCAGGGGTTGGCTTTCGCCCTCGCGACGCTGGCACAGCACGGCATCCAGCGCATCGCGCTGGAGGATCCCGGCCCCCGCGAGCACGACGTCATCGCCCGCCGCGCGGGCCTGGCCGCCGTTCCGGTTCCCGTCGACGACCACGGCCTCGACGTGGGCCGCCTGCGCGAGACCGGGGCGCGGGCGGTGTTGCTGACGCCGGCCCACCAGTGCCCCACCGGCGTCGCGCTCGGCCCGTCGCGGCGACGCGACCTGGTCGCCTGGGCGGAGGAGGTCGACGGGGTCATCCTCGAGGACGACTACGACGCCGAGTTCCGATACGACCGTCAGCCGGTCGGCTCACTGCAGGGCCTCGCCCCCGCCCGCGTGATCGCTCTGGGATCGGTCAGCAAGACGCTCGCACCCGCGATCCGGCTGGGCTGGGTGCTCGCGCCGCCACGGTTCGTGGCAGGGATCGTCGAGGAGAAACGGCTCAGCTGTCGCGGCGCCCCCGGCCTGGACCAGGAAGCGCTGGCGCTGCTCATGGAATCGGGCCGTTTCGACCGCCACCTGCGACGCGTGCGGGAGATCTACCGCGCACGCCGAGATGTGCTGGCAGCCGCGGCCGAGCTGACCTTCGGGCCGGACCGGTTGCAGGGGCTGGCGGCCGGCTGTCACGCCCTGCTGCGCCTCCCCGACGGGACATCCGAGCATGCCATCGTGGCGACCGCCGCCACCATGGGCGTGCGCGTCAACGGACTCGGCCACTACCGGTTCGTGGCCGCTGACGTGGAAACTGAGCCGGAGCCACGCCCGCCCGCTCTCGTGCTGGGCTTTGGCAACGTCACCGAGCAGCAGATCAGCTGGGGCATCCACGTACTCGCCAAAGCTGCTCGACGCCACGCCGCACTCTGACGAGACGCTCTCCGGCGTCGGTGGGTGTTCAGGAGGCCAGGGCGGCGGGGGTGAAGCGGTCGGCGCCGTTGTCGGGGATTGCCACGGCCTGGCCGCGCGCCACGAGCACGTCCAGGTGGGCCACTGTCTCGCTCACCGCCAGCATCTGGTTGAAGTCGTCCAGATCGGCGAACGGGATCTCGCGCCGGGTCCAGGTCAGCCGGCGCGCCACCTCGTACGCTAGGCGGTCGCCGTCGCCGAGCGCCCGCAGCGTGGCCGCCAGCCGCCGGTCGTGGTGTGCCAGCAGTTCGCCCACCCGGGCGTGCGTGCTGCCCGCCACCGGGCCGTGGGCGGGCAGCAGCCGGGTGTCTGCGAACGTCGTCATGAGGTGCAGCGAGCGCAGGTAGTCCGCCAGCGGCAGGCCCGGCGCGGCCAGCTCGAAGCCGATCGACGGGGTGATGTGCGGCAGCACGTGGTCCCCGGCGAACAGCAGCCCGTTCTCCTCGTCCAGGTAGACGACGTGGCCGCGGGTGTGTCCCGGCGTGGGCACCACCCGCAGCGACCGCCGCTCAAGCTGCCGGACACCGCCGCCGAGCCATTCGTCGGGCAGTTCCCAGTCCCGGTCGTCGAAGTCCGCGCCGTCGAACCGCTTGCGGATCCGGTCGGCCAGGTCCTCCGCGCCGGCGCGGGCCAGGATGTCCAGCGACATGACCGGGACCCGGGTACGGATCTCGCGCAGCATCTCCAGGCCGGGCCGCTCGCCGGCGCCGAGCAGCACCCGCGCGCCCAGCAGCCGGCGCAGCGCGATGGCCTGCGTGTAGTGGTCGCGGTGGATGTGGGTGACCAGGATCTGGGTGATGGCGGCGAGGTCGTGGCCGAGGGTGGCCAGCGCGTCCTCCAGCACCCGGCGGGACTCCGGCAGCGCCCAGCCGCCGTCGATCATGACGAGGCCGTCGCCGTCCTCCAGCAGGTAGACGTTGACCGCGCGGAGCCCGTCCTCCGGCAGCGGCAACGGGACCCGGTGCACCCCGGGACGGACGGTCTCGGGGCCGGCCTCGGCCCAGCGCCCACGGCCCGCGCGTTCCGTCACGACTGCGCCACCCCCGGCCGCCCGGCGTGCAACTCGCGGGCGAGGTCGCGGGCGCCGGTCCGGGACAGCTTGCCGACCGCGGTCTGCGGCAGGTCCGCCACGGCGAACACGAACTCCGGCCACTTGGCCTTGGACAGGCCGAGGCCGTGCAGGTGCCCGGTGACCTCGTCGAGCCGGACCGGGCCGCCGTCGACGGGGACGATCAGCGCCGCCGCGCGTTCGCCGAGCACCTCGTCGGGGACCGGGGCCACGCACACCTGCGCGACCCGCGGGTGGCTCGCGATCGCCCGCTCGACCTCGGTGATGTCGATGTTGCGGCCGCCGCGAATGATGACGTCCTTCTCCCGGCCCATGATGGTGACCGTACCGTCGGGGTCGGCGATCAGCAGGTCGCCCGTCGGCAGGAAGCCCTCGGCGGTGAGCTCTGGCGGCTCCAGCTTGCCGCCGCGCGCGTACCCGAGGAAGAGTGACGGCCCGCGCACCTCGCCCCGGCCCAGCTCGCCGGGACGGACCGGGTGGCCGTCGGGGTCCACGGCGCGCAACTCCGTGCCCGGGAACGGGCGGCCGTCGCGCCCGAGCCGGATCTCCGGCGGGTCGTCGGGCGCGGGGGACGTGTGACCCAGGCATTCCGACATCCCGAAGACCCGCAGGATCCGGGTGCCCAGCGATTCCTCCGCCCGGCCCAGGGCACCCGCGTCCATCGGCCCGCCGCCCACGGTGATCGACCGGACGCCGCTCAGCGCGCGGGATCCGGCCGCCGCCGCGCCCAGTTGGAGCGCCATGGTCGGCACGCACATGGTCCAGCGCACTTCCGCCTGCGCCATCCGGGGCAGCGTGGCCGCCGGGTCCCACCTGCCCCACAGCACGAGCGGCCCGCCCAGCGTCAGCGCCTGGTAGACGCCGAAGCAGTACGCCGCGGTGGAGGAGAGCGGGACGATCGCGGCGATCGCGTCGCCGGCCCGCAGCCCGTTGATCGCGATCGTCTGCTCCGCCGCATACCGCAGCGCCTTCTCGGACTGCACGACGCCCTTGGCCCGTCCCGTCGAGCCGGAGGTCAGCCCGATCAGGCAACCGCCGGCCCAGCGCGACACGTCTCGCCGGCCGGGTGCCGAGCGGGCCAGCCATCCGTCGAGCACCGCCGCCTCGGCGCCGCCGGGCAGGAGGGCCGGCACCGCCCACTCCGCCAGCGCGGCGGGCTCGGCCACCACGACGTCGGGCTGGATGTCCTCGAAGGCGGCGGCGAACTCGGCCGCGGTCGTGTGCCGGTTGACCAGCGCCAGCGTCCCGCCGCCGAACCCGACCGCGAGCGAGGCCGCGACCGTACGCCAGGAGTTGTCCGCCTGAATCAGCACCGTGCCGGACAGCGTCTCGGCGAGGGCCTCCGCGTGCCGGAGCAGGTCCCGCGCCCGGTACGGGCCGGAGTCGTCGATCACGGCCACGGAGTCGGACCGCTCGGCCCGCCGCCGGAACTCGTCCGCTACCTGTCGCACGTGACCGCCCAGTCGAACAGGTCGAAGGTGGTGCTGAAGAGGGACTGGTACCGGGCCATCTTGCCGGCGGCGGTGATCCGCGCCGCGCTGTGGAAGGCGCCCACCGGCCGGCCGGCCTCGGTGACCAGGCCGTAGACCGTCTCCAGGTCCCGGTCGACCGCCGCGCGCAGGATCCGGTGCTCGCGTTCGGTGGCGTTGCGGCCGGCGATGTAGGCGGCGAAGTCCGCCCGGGACCGGCCGGTCACCTCGCCGCCCGGCAGGGCGATCAGGAACCGGAAGTCGGGCTCGACCCAGTCCAGGGCCTTGTTCGGGTCGGCACTGTCCATGCAGGCCATGTACTCACGCAGCACCATGGGAAACCCCCGTAACTGAGTTCAGTTCAGTTAGTCGGACAGTAGCGCCGCCGGCGCGGCTGCGCAACGATTACGGCGCGACTATCCGGACGCAGGCGTCCTCGATCAGCTCCCGGATCTCGGCCAGCGGGGTGGCGCCACGCGGCCGGTACCAGCGCCAGACGCTGACGATCATGCCCAGCAGGGAGAGCGCCAGCGTGCGGGGCTCGCGGCGGACGAACACGCCGTCGTCCATTCCCCGCCGCAGCAGCTCCGTCCACGAGAGCTCAATCTGGTGCACCAGCTCACGGGCCGCCTCGCGCTCGGCCTCCTCGCGCTCGGACTGCCGCTTCACGGCCAGGAGATCGAAGTTGTTCTCCAGGATCCGCATGCGCAGCACGTCGTGCGCGGAGACCTCGTACGCCGCGCGCACCGCCGCCCGCAGCGCGGCCATCGCGTCGGTCTCGCCGGCGGTCGCCTTGACGAACATCTCGTGCGACCGCTCCAGCTCCATCCGCATGATGGTGAGCAGGCAGTGCGCCTTCGACTCGAAGTAGTGGTAGAGGGCGGGCTGGCCGATGCCGACCTGGTCCGCCACCGTCGACCACTTGGTGGCGTCGTACCCGGTCCTGCCGAAGCTCTTGATCGCCGCCGACAGGATCGCGGCACGCTTGGAGCGGGGCCCCGGCCCCGGCTCCACCATCCGCGCAACAGGCATCTATGCCCCCAGAGTCGTCCGTCTCAGCACCTGAAGCATAAAGGCGAGTTGAACTCGGTTCCACTTGTCGGTCATAGCCGCTCGAGGATGGTGGCGTTGGCCATGCCGCCGCCCTCACACATGGTCTGCAGGCCGTAGCGGCCCCCGGTCCGGCGCAGCCGGTGCACCAGGGTCGTCATCAGCCGGGCGCCGGACGCGCCCAGCGGGTGCCCCAGCGCGATCGCCCCGCCGGCCACGTTGACCCGCTCCGGATCGGCGCCGATCTCCCGCTGCCAGGCCAGCACCACCGGCGCGAACGCCTCGTTGATCTCCACCAGGTCGAGGTCCGCGATGCCGAGCCCGGCCCGGTGCAGGATCTTCTCGGTTGCCGGGATCGGCCCGGTGAGCATGAAGACGGGGTCCGAGCCGACCACCGCCAGCGCGTGCACCCGGGCCAGCGGCGCCAGGCGATAGCGGCGTACGGCGTCGGCGGAGGCGACCAGCAGGGCCGCGGCGCCGTCGGAGATCTGGCTCGACACCGCCGCGGTGAGCCGGCCGCCGTCGGTCAGCGTCCGGAGGCCCGCCATCTTCTCCAGCGAGGTGTCGGGGCGGGGTCCCTCGTCGGCCGCCAGCCCGAACGCGGACACGATCTCGTCGCCGAACGACCCGTCCGCGGCCGCCGCGGCCGCCCGCCGGTGGCTGGTCAGCGCGAAGCTCTCCATGTCCGCCCGGGACACGTCCCACTTCTCGGCTATCAGCTCCGCGCCACGGAACTGCGAGATCTCCTGGTCGCCGAAGTGGGCGCGCCAGCCGGTTCCGTCGTACGGGCTGCCGAGGCCCGCCTGGGCGCCGACGGTCATCGGGCTGGCGATCGGCACCAGGCTCATCACCTCCACGCCCCCGGCGACGATCAGGTCGGCCGTGCCGGACATGACGGCCTGGGCGGCGAAGTGCACCGCCTGCTGCGACGACCCGCACTGCCGGTCGATGGTGGTGCCCGGCACGTGCTGCGGCAGCCCGGCGCTCAGCCAGGAGGTCCGGGCGATGTTGCCGGTCTGCGCGCCGATCTGGCCGACGCAGCCGAAGTAGACGTCGTCCACCTCGCCGGGGTCGACGCCGCTCCGGTCGAGCAGCGCGGTGATCACGTGCCCGCCCAGGTCCGCGGGGTGTACGCCGCTGAGCCCGCCGCCCCGGCGACCCACCGGGGTCCGGACGGCGTCGACGATGAAGGCTTCGGCCATGTGCTTGTCTCCAGTCACTCGGGGTGGAATCGCGCCGGTCGCTTGGCCAGGAAGGCGGCCACGCCCTCGCGGCCCTCGGCGGAGACCGCGGCGGCGGCCAGCGCTTCCGCCTCGTGGTCGAGATGCCGGCCGCGCTCCGCCGACAGGCCGGCCGCGACGAGCCGCCGGGTGGCGCCGAAGGCCGCCGTGGCACCGCCCGCCAGCCCGGCGGCGAGCCGATCCACCTCGGCGGCGAGCTGACCGGCCTCGACGACCCGGCTCACCAGCCCGATCTCGGCGGCCTCCCGGGCGTCGACCCGCCGGTTGGTCAGCAGCAGGTCCAGGGCGCGCCGCGGGCCGATGAGCCGGGGCAGGGACCAGGTCACCCCGGCGTCCGGCGAGTAGCCGATGCCGGTGTAGGCCAGCACGAACGTGGCGTCCGCCGCGGCGATAGTCAGGTCGGCCGCGGCGGCCAGCCCGACCCCGGCTCCCGCGACCGCACCCTGCACGGCGGCGACCATCGGGGCGTCCAACTCGGCGAAGCCGCGCAACGCCCCGTGCAGGGCGTCGGTCACCGCGCGCAGGTGCCCGGCGAGCGCGTCGCCGCTCAGCGCGGAGAACTCGCGCAGGTCGCCGCCGACGCAGAACGACCGCCCCGCGCCGCTGAGCACCACGGCCCGTACGCCCTCCTGCCGGCACCGGATCGCGGCGGCCAGCAGCCCACGGGCCGTCGCCAGGTCGATGGCGTTGCCCCGCTCCGGGCGGCACAGCACCACGCGCGCGACCCCGGCGCGCACCTCAACGGAAACCGGTTGAGTCATCGCGCGGTCCAGCCGCCGTCGACCACCAGAACCTGCCCGGTGCAGTACGACGAGGCGTCCGAGGCGAGGAACAGCAGCGCGCCGTCGAGTTCGCCGCCCTCGCCGCCCCGGCGCAGCATGGTGTTGCGCTCGACCCACTCGCTGGAGCGGGTGTCGGCGAACAACGCCTCGGTCATCTCGGACCGGAACCAGCCGGGCGCCAGCGCGTTCACCCGGACGCCGGCGCGCCCCCACTGCCCGGCGAGCTCCCGGGTCAGGCCGAGCAGGCCCGCCTTGGAAGCGGCGTAGCCGGCACCGCCCATCGGCGCGGCCGACACCAGGCCCAGGATCGACGCGACGTTCACGATGCAGCGGCCGGTCTCCGGCCCGCCCGCGGCGGCCATGAGCCGGGCCAGGTGGAACGGCGCCACCAGGTTCACCGCGAGCACCTCGGCGAAGTCGACGGAGGACTCGTCGGCCGCGCGCGGGGCGCCGGACGTGCCGGCGTTGTTCACCAGCACGTCCAAGCGGCCGGTGGTCGCCAGCACCGTCTCGACCAGCCGGCTGCGGTCCTCCTCGCGGCTCACGTCGCAGGCGACCGGGTGGATCCGCGAGTCGCCGGCGGCGACCTCGGCCAGCCGCTCCACCCGGCGGGCCGCGGCGAAGACGGTCGCGCCCGCGCCGGCGAGCACGGCCGCGAAGCGCGCGCCCAGCCCCGACGAGGCACCGGTGACCACCGCGGTGCGCCCGGCCAGCGAAAACAGCCCGGCCGTCACGGTTCGACGCCGATCGGCAGGGCTAGCGCACCGCCGTCGAGGACCAGGGTCTGGCCGGTGATCCAGGAGGACGCGTCCGAGGCCAGGAACACGGCCGCGTTCGCGACGTCCTCGGGTGTGCCGAGCCGGCGCAGCGGCAGCTTGGCGGTGAGGATCGGCTCGCGGGCCTCCCACACCGCGCGGGCCAGCTCCGTCTTGATCAGACCGGGGGCGATCGCGTTGACCCGCGCCCTCGGCCCCAACTCGTACGCGAGCTGGCGGGTCAGGTGGATCATGGCCGCCTTGGTCGCGTTGTAGTAGCCGATGTGCGGGTCGACGATCAGCCCGCCGACGGAGGCGATGTTGACGATGGCGCCGCCGTGCTCGGCCATCGACGCCTTCCACGCGCACCGGGTCCAGGCGATCATGCCGTACTGGTTGACCCGTACCGTCTTCTCCGCCCGCGGCAGGTCCAGGTCGATCAGGTCGCCGTGGTACGGGTTGGTGGCGGCGTTGTTGACCAGGATGTCGACCCGCCCGAACCGCTCCATCGTCTCGTCCACGCAGCGCTGCGCCTGCTCCGGCTCGCCCGCGTTGGCGACCACCGTGTGCACGCCGCCGGCGGCCGGGATCGTCAGGAGCTCGGCGCGGGCGGCGGCCAGCCCGTCGGCCTTGCGGGCGGCGATGGTCACGTGCGCACCGGCGGCGCGGTAGGCCCGCGCGATGGCCAGGCCGATGCCGCGGGAGCCGCCGGTGATCACCGCTACCCGGCCGTCAAGAACGTTCACGCCGCTGCTCCCTTCGGGTATCTGGCCAGTTCCAGGCGCGCGACGGTGCGCAGGTGGACCTCGTCGGGCCCGTCGGCGATGCGCAGCGCCCGGGTGATCGCGAACAGCCGGGCCAGCACGGTGTCGTCGCTGACCCCCGCCGCCCCGTACGCCTGCACCGCCCGGTCGACGACCCGGTGGGCCACCTCCAGCGCGGCCACCTTGATGGCGGCCACCTCCATCCGGGCCGCCGCATTGCCCACGGTGTCCATCAGCCACGCCGACTTGAACACCAGCAGCCGGAGTTGCTCGATCTCGATCCGGCTGCGGGCGATCCACTCGCGGACCACGCCCTGCTCGGCCAGCGGGCCGCCGAACGCCTCCCGTGCCAGCACCCGCCGGCACATCATCTCCAGCGCCCGCTCGGCGAAGCCCACCGCACGCATGGCGTAGTGCATCCGGCCCGGCCCGAGCCGGCCCTGTGCCAGCGCGAAGCCCTCCCCCTCGCCGCCGAGCAGGTTGCCGACCGGCACCCGGACGTCGGTGAAGAGCACCTCGCCGTGCCCGAGCCGGTCGGTGTAGCCGAACACCGGCAGGTCCCGCAGCACCTCGACGCCGGGGGTGTCGCGCGGGATCAGCAGCATGCTCTGCTGCCGGTAGGTCGGCGCGGCCGGATCGCTCACCCCCATCAGGATGATCAGCGCGCAGTCCGGGTCGAGGATGCCGGACGTGTACCACTTGCGGCCGTCGACCACGTACTCGTCGCCGTCCCGGGTGATCCGGGTCCGCAGGTTGCGCGGGTCGGAGCTGGCCACGTCGGGTTCGGTCATCGCGAAGCAGGACCGGATCCGCGCCTCCAGCAGCGGGCCCAGCCACCGGTCCCGCTGCTCATCCGTGCCGAAGAGGGCCAGCAGCTCCATGTTGCCGGTGTCCGGGGCCGAGCAGTTGAACACCTCGGGACCGATGATGGAGCGGCCGGCGAGCTCCGCCAGCGGCGCGTACTCCAGGTTGGACAGTCCGGCGCCCCAGTCGCCGTGTGCCATGAACAGGTTCCACAGCCCTTCCGCGCGGGCCTTCTCCTTCAGCTCGCGCATCACCGGGGGCAGCGCGTGCGGGTCGTCCGCCTCGGCGAGCTGCCGGTCGTACACGGGCTCGTTGGGATAGACGTGCTGCTCCATGAAGGACCGCATCCGGTCCTGCAACTCAGCTGCGCGCGGGGTGAATTGGAAGTCCACGGTCGTCCTCACTCCAGTAGCTCGGCGGCGCTGCGGATCATCGCGGCGATGGTGGGCGGCAGCCGTTCCTGGTCGGGGTCGTGAATCCGGCCCTCGCGGTGGCGGCGCAGGTTGTGGCCCATGACGGCGGCCATCTTCATCCGGCAGAGCGCGCCGAACCAGGCGAACGCGGGCAGGGCCGCGGCGCCGTCCAGGTAGGCGGCCAGCAGGTCCGGCCCGGCCGGCAGGCCGGCGACCGGGCGGCCCAGCGCCGGGAAGTTGCGGTGGTCGGCGAAGAGCAGAAACCAGCCGAGATCCGTACGGGGGTCGCCGACACTCCAGATCTCCCAGTCCACGAGCGCGACCGCCTGCTCGCCGCGGCAGAGCATGTTGCCCAGCCGGAAGTCGCCGTGCACGAGCACGGGCGGGAGGCCGGCCGGCACGGCGTCGGCCAGCCGGCGCAGCAACCGCTCGGAGCCCGGACGCAACTCGTCGGGCACGGCACGCATCGTGCGGCTCCACTGCGCCAGTTCGGCGCTCGCGTCCCGCGGTCCCGAGGCGTCCAGCGGCAGCGCTGCCGCGTCGAGGTCGTGCAGCCGGCGCAGCACCCGGGCGGCGCCCATCATCCGCGCCGCGGCCAGCGCGCCGGGCAGGTCGTGCTCGTCGAGCACCGGCTCCACCGCCGCGCCGTCGACGAACTCCATCGCGAACCAGGCCGGCGGTGCCGCGTCGACCACCACCACCCCGGGTACGGGCACCGGCGTACCGGCGAGCGCCCGCAGCACCCGGGCCTGGCGCAGCATGTCGTTGCGCCCCACCGGCCGCTCCGCGGGTGGCACCGCCTTGACCACATACCGGCGCTCCCCCACGGCGACCGTGTAGGTCAGCCCGGAGTGCCCCCCGGCCAGCGTCCGCAGCGGCCCCACCGCCTGCCCCGGGAACGCGGCGTGCACCCGCTCGGCCAGCGGGGCGGTCACCGGGACGGCTCCCGGGGCAGGCCGAGCACCCGTTCGGCGAGGATGTTCCGCTGGATCTCGTCGGTGCCGCCCGCGATCCGGTAGCCGGGCGCGCCCAGCAGATGCTCGGTCCAGGCGAAGGTTCCCCACTCCCCGGTGTCGGCCACCACCCGCGGGCCGAGCAGCCGCACCACCAGGTCGCTGGTGCGGCGCATGGTCTCCGTGGCGTAGAGCTTGCCCACCGACGCCTCGGCGCCCGGCTCGCGGCCGGCGACCAGCGCCGCGGTGACCCGCAGCCCGATCAGCCGCTGCACCAGGGACCGGACGAACAGGTCGGCCGCCCGTTCCACCTCGCCGCCGGTGAGCGGGCGGGGCAGGTGCCGGGCGAGCGCGAGCGCGCGGTCGGCGTTGGCCAGTCCCAGGGAGCCGCTGTCCAGCCGCTCGGCGGCCAGCACGGTAAGGGCAACCCGCCAGCCTTCGCCGACCGGGCCGAGCCGGTCCGTGTCGGGCACGACCACGTCGTCCAGGTAGACCTCGTTGAAGCTGGCGCCCCCGGTCATCTGCCGGATCGGCCGCACGCTGACCCCGGGCGCGTCCATCGGCACCAGGAACACCGTGATGCCGGCGTGCTTGCGCACCGCCGGATCGGTGCGGCAGACGGCGACTCCCCAGGAGGCCACCCCCGCGCCGGACGTCCACACCTTGTGTCCGTTGAGGACCCAGTGGTCGCCGTCGCGGACCGCCCTGGTGCGCACCGACGCGAGGTCGGAGCCCGCCTCGGTCTCCGAGAACAACTGGCAGGCCAGGAGATCGGTGCGCAGCATCGGCACGATCCAGCGCCGCTGCTGCTCCGGCGTGCCCCAGATCCGTACGGCCGGCGCGACGAGTTGCTGGGTGACCGGGAAGATCTCGGTGCGCCGCGGCACGTCGAAGGCCGCCTCCTCGGTGCGGTACAACTGCTCGTAGTACGCCGGCAGGTCGCGCCCGCCGTACTCCGGTGCCCAGCCCAGGGCGCCCCAGCCGTGATCGAACCGGAGCCGTTCCCACTCCCGGATCCGGTCGGTGTGCTCGCGTTCGACCTGGGCCGACCAGTTCTCGAAGACCGCAACCGAGTCGTCGCCGGTCCCCCAGCCGCCGTCGACCGGCCGGGCCCGGGCGACGGTGGCCAGCCAGGCGCGGGCGCCGGCCCGGAACTCCTCAGGTGTCTCCATGTCGCTCCTTCAGCGGGACAGCACGGTGCAGGCGCTCACGCCGGGTGCGCCGTACACGTGGGTGAAACCGACCCGCGGCTCGCCGGGCACCTGGCGCCCGGTCGCGTGCCCGCGCAGTTGCTGGACCACCTCGTAGATCTGGCGCAGGCCGGAGGCGCCGATCGGCTCGCCGTTCGCGATGCAGCCGCCGTCGGTGTTGACCGGCAGCGTGCCGCCGATCTCGGTGGCGCCCTCCGCGATCAGCTTCTCCTGCTCGCCGTCCGCGCAGAACCCGCACTCGGCCAGGTGCATGACCTCGGCGCCGCTCTCGGTGTCCTGCAACTGGCAGACGTCGACGTCGGCCGGGGCGACCCCGGCCGCCTCGAACGCCGCCGCCGCGGCGTCCCGGCTCACGCTGGTCGGCTGGCCGGCGGCGACCCACGGGCTGAACACCTCGAAGGAGCCGAACCGCCGGGACCGCACGACCGCCGCGCGCAGGGTCACGGGTACGCCCTTCAGCGCCCGGGCGGCCGCGGGCGAGCAGAGCACGACGGCCGCCGCGCCCTCGCCCGGTGAACAGAACATGTACCGGGTCAGCGGGTCGCTGACCAGCCCGGAGGCGAGGATCTCGGCGGCGCTGACCGGAGTGCGCCGCCAGGCCTGGGGATTGCGGCTGCCGTTGCGGTACGCCTTCTCCGCCACCAGCGCGAGGGTGCGGGCGCTGATCCCGTGCTCGTGCATGTAGCGCTGGATCTTCATGCCGAAGAACTGGGTGGTGACCATGAGCCCGTCGCGGCCGTACGCCTCGTCCAGGCCCCAGTCCGCCGGCAGCGGGTCGAAGGCGCCCCGCGGATGCTTGTCGAAGCCGACCGCCAGCACCACGTCGGCCATGCCGGCGCGGATGGCGTTGACCGCGGAGACCAGCGCGCTGCCGCCGGTGGCGCAGCCGTTCTTGACGTTGACGAACGGCACGCCGGTCAGGCCCAGCTGCGCCACTAGCGTGTCGGCCAGGCCCGCTGCGTCGCTGCCACCGAACGCCGCGCCGACCCGCGACCACGGGATCCCGGCGTCGGCCAGCGCCGAGCGCACCGCGTAGACGGCGTGCTCGCGCCCGGTCGTGTGCTCGGTGCGGCCGAACCGGGAGATGCCGGCGCCGACGATCAGCACGTCGCCCATCACGCCGCCCCGATCGGAGTGGCCCGCGGCACCCCCGCCGTGGCCTCGATCCGGACCGGCGTGCCGATCCGGATCGTGTCGAGGTCGGCGGTGTCGAGCACGGCGGCGATCCGGACCCGCTCCGGCAGCTCCACGTAGCCCACCGCGAACGGCCGGAACCCCTCCGGCGGCGGGACGTACGGCGGCGACTTGGGGGCGTACCGCTGCACCGTCCACGTCCACAGCGTGCCCACAGTGGACAGCGTGACCGGCGCCGTGCCCTGCCCGCAGCGCGGGCAGATCCCGTCCGCCGGGTAGACCGTCACCGCGCACTCCGCGCACTGCGAACCGACCAGCGCCGCCACCGGTCAGCGACCCTTCCACTTGGGCTCGCGCTTCTCCAGGAACGCCGCCACGCCCTCCGCCGCATCCTCGGAGTTGAGCGTCACGCCGACCGCGAGGTGCTCCATCACCATCAGCGACTGGATGTCCGCCTCCAGGCTCCGGTCGATGGTCATCTTGGTGATCCGCATCTGGAACGGGCTCTTGTCGGTCAGGTGGCTGATGAACTCCTCCACCGTCGCGTCCAGCTCCGCGGCCGGCGCCGACGAGTTGATCAGGCCGAAGTTGGTGGCCTCCACCCCGGACAGCAGCTTGCCGGTGAGCATCAGCTCCTTGGTCTTGCGGATGCCGATCATGCGCGGCACTCGGTAGATGGGGCCGGCGCCGCCGAACAGGGCGCGGCGGATGTGGAAGTCACCGATCTTGGCATCGTCGTCCGCGATGGCGAAGTCGCAGGAGATCATCAGCTCGAAGCCGCCCGCGGTGACGTACCCCTCCAGCACGGCGACCGACGGGGTGGCCATCGAGTACAGCCGGTCGCAGACCTTGGCCGACACGACGGCGACGTCCATGGCCGTGCTGCTGCCGATGTAGTCGGACTGCAACTCGTCCAGGTCGAAGCCGGAGCAGAAGGTGCCGCCCCGGCCACGCAGCACCAGGACGCGCAGCTCGGGGTCGGCGTCGACCTCGGTGATGATCTCGTCGAGCCGCTTGAGGATGGGCAGGGTGACGCAGTTCTTCTTCCACGGGCGGTTGAGCCACACGCGGGCCACGTTGCCGTCGCGCTCGAACTGGATCTCGT
>Ga0307516_10005328_pt1 | contig 15463 bp, 20 predicted proteins | sample 19_EM_MG_FD_203310 | JGI IMG/M metagenome (GOLD analysis project Ga0307516, IMG submission 203310) | Populus trichocarpa ectomycorrhiza microbial communities from riparian zone in the Pacific Northwest, United States - 19_EM | ecosystem: Host-associated > Plants > Roots > Unclassified | place...
ACAGTTGAATTAAACGCGCTTAAGCTTTTATATCAAAAATTTGCTTCCACGTTTCGATCAAGGATTTGTGATATCGATCGTAAAATAACAGATTGATTAAAATACTTTTTTTAATTTGTTTTTTTATTTATTTTTCCATAGGATACACTCAAATTGGCATTACACACTGATGCGGTGAATAGTACGTATATGTGAGGGGGAAAAACTGTACGACGGATGGACCGTCTTGAAGTACATGAAATGCAATGCGAGGTGCTCACGAAAGAGTTGATGGGAAAAAAACCAGCGTGCCAGAAAGCGAAAATACACCAACACGATATTCTAGCAACCGCGAGGCTTGCCTCTGGAAGTCTTAGAACGTTGTCCCGAATGACCCGGGGCCGCCTCGTGGGTGTTCGAGCCGTCACCTCCACCTTCCGCACCATCATCCAGCAACATGGATTGAGGGTCGAATGATTGAAACGATTCGGATTCCATCCGAGTCCCTGCAGTGCTCACCATGCTGTCAAAATGAAAGCATGAAGGAGGCATCGTCCTCGATCTGGAAGGGTCAGGTCGAGTGCTAAAAAGATCCGGGGTTGAACTGCTGGCAGCCGATGGAAAGGAAGAGTGACTAAAACCGTGGCATTCCGCGTAACTTGGGTAGTAGTTCCTTATAAGATAAGACGATGGCCCGAGTTGGGGATATAGCAGGAGGGTACTTGGTAATGTCTGTTCCTGGAAAGAGATACCGGCGAGCATTGGGGGGTAATTATAAGACGCGCCGGCTGTCGACGTTCTCGTGCTTTGGATGACCCCCGAAGAAGGCCACGCCTTGAATTCCTTGGCGAACAGTGCAGTATCGGCAGCTTCAGGGGATTCGGATTTGACCCGAGCCTTTTGAGAGCCCCTCTTACGTTTGCGCTTGGGGCTGTTGGCTCTTATGACCGTCCAGCGACCTCCTTTTCCCGGCTCCGTCTTTGGGCGTGGCTCGTTCTTGAACAATTTCCACAGGGATAGTGTGTGTCTCGCTGATTCCTGGGGGGGGGGGGAAAGGAAGCGATCAAGTCAGGAAAGGATTAAAAAATTAATTTGTAATGCATCGACACCGACCTTCCAACTCTCCTCAACGCAAAAGATCGCAAATCGGTCTTTCATGGCAGTCAGGATTTGGGAGAGAGACAGCTTCTTTTCTGGGCTTTCATATATCGCTAATGCCATCAGCCATTTGAGAGGCAATTTGGGTTTACACCCTGGATCTGGGTCCGGCAAGCTCCACAGGCTGAGTGGTTGGTCAGTAGGAATACGCGTGTGACGGCGTATCCATGTCCCTACTAGATCCGCGTCGGAAGGAAAATAAGGGGGTAAAACCGCTGCGCCGCTTTCCGGCGAATCTTTGATAATAGGATCGGGGACAGGCGATGTCCGAATCTGCGAGCCATGTACCAAGGATGCTCGTCCGGCCGAGAGAACAGTGGGAGATGGATGATGGCTGGTGAGGCCAGAAGATTGTGACGAACCGGACAAGGAGTCGAAGGAGCCATAGCGCATCGGAACGGCGAGTCGGGAAAGGGTGGGGGCGCATGTTGAAACGCTCATGTGCGTCTGAGGGTAATTCAGTCGAGCGCTCGAAATAAGAGGGCTCCATAATTCCCGGAAATCATTGCTGTTGCCACCCTGCTGCGGTCGATACTCCTCTCCATGGACGAGCCGGCGATCGGGAGGGCAAGGATCGCGCCGATGATAAAACTGGGCCTGACTGTAGAGAGTTGGATGAAGGTGATTATGATGCATCCCTGAAGAACTAGAGTTCTGGACGGCTTCGCGATTGTATCCGAGCTACACGCAACGAAAGGATGAGACTCGCTCGGATGCGTCACAACTGGTAATGAAACTCACGTTCTCTTGGGAAGAAATTTCTTCTACGTCGCCTTGGGATGGAGCGTTGGTGGGTGGTTTTGATAGCACAAACGATGGATTGCCACTGAATTGAGCATTATAACCTACAGCACTAGCGCTCTCCCGGTGCGGGGGTGCCTGGCTGTATGGGGATCCGCCGCCTCCCGTAGCCCCCGACTCTTCTGGAGAATTATGGTATGGCCGTGGAATAGCGATGCTGGTGCTCAACGGAGAGCGTGAGACGGCGTCGTGCTGTTGCGAGCATTGCATCTTATATTAGACAAACAAACCATGTCAGAAATGGAGAAATTAATAATAAAAAACGTGGACCCACAGCATCACACCATGGAAAGCCATTCAGGAACGACGTAGGATTGACGAGCAAGGGATTTGGACAATCTTGGAGAGAGTCTAGTGCATCCTTGAACCTGGCCTTTTGTGAAGACATCCGGACCGAGTGGTAACATGTCCGCTTTGGCAGCTCCTACTTAATGGTCGGTAGGCCCAATAAAACACGTCAGACATTTCAGGACTGATGACACTAAGCGCATTTCGCGTTGCAGATCATCTTCGTGTGAGATCCCGTGAGAGAGGCAGTTGCGACGCGCACTACGCCTGACAGCAATCGCAACAGGAGATAGCAAAAGACCACAAGAAGGGAGAGAAACATCCCGAGATTGACCCAGAATTTTGAGACCTTCGGGCGCCTATAACCCAATAGAGATATCAATGCAGTGAAGAAAAGACGCTCGGCCAATTTGCTTCTCGGGCCCCGGCATGCTTCCTCCTTCGGCTGGAGCGCTAAGTAAGCGAATCGTCAGATACTTATTGGTGGAACCCGACGTCAAGGCAAACAAACTGAATACGATGCGATGGAAACCTTGGATCAATATGTGGTAGAAGGTTCCGTTTCGGAAAGTGCCGGCGGCCGATTCTCCGTTTTGGATATCTCCCTCCAGGCCCCTCGTACTTAGCGTTGGCCAGTTCCTCGATCAGCTTCAAGTCCTAATGAACGAGGGCAAAGAGGATTCTACCGTCTACAACAAGCTCTATAATACAACAACGTTCGTGTAACAAGACACAATGATACGTGGGTGATATGAATATTTAAATTGTTGGTCGTGCGTTTAAGATTGGGAAGTAGGGGTTGAATATAATATAGATGGGGCAGCGGAAGAAGGTCTAGGGCATGATGTGGCTCAGATCCCCCTCGTTGACACGAATTTCCACAACCTCGACCTCATAATCAGTCATCCCAGAGTTGGTCGAGGACAGAGAAGTTGATATGAACCCTCTTGAATTCGGCGGCGAGGTAGAGGCGACGTCTGGAAGTAAGAAGCAAAGCAGGCAAGACGTTAACGGCATTTCGGAGGGTATATGTCAGTAGGAGAGTGGTAAACAACGGAAGGGACGAACATCGGTCTTTAATGTACGGCGGTATGAAGAGATCCTGCAATATCCAGACCCTAGTCAGATATCCATTCACATGAACTGAAACGAGGGAAGATACCTGATTCCATACAAACCCTTGGCTCTTCTGGATCGTCAGGATGGGGCGCAACGTGTACACCGGTGGTCTCGGTTTCTTCCGACGCTGTTGCTTCTTGACCTTCTCAGATTCAGGTTCGACTGCGCGCTGCTTTCCTTTGATATCTTTCTGGGACTCAACGACCTTGTTCCTGGAGCCATTATCGCTCTCCTCGTCGATGTCCATATTGGGGTCATCATTCGCGCCATCATGGGGGGTCAGGGCATCATGCCTGTCCTCTGGATCACTAGAGTAAACTTTTTCGCCGGAATAATCTTCGTCGTCTTCCGAGCACGAGTCGGAGCCAGTATCAGTGTAATCGTCGTCTTCGTACGGTATCTGCTCATAGCACGCCCACGTAGGTGGAGATGCAGCACGTCCGATCCGGCGACGGAAATAATATGGGCTGCTCGTTGTGCTCATGGTCGAAGATGGACGTGATCCTAATGTGTGGGAACAAATATGATGATGGTGGTCAGTGGTCAAACCAGCTGAGTCACAACTGTGACTCGATGAATCCGGTTCCGTGTTGTGTCTCGTTCGACGACACCCGACTAGAAGACCATGGCAGGCTCAAAGTTTGCCTATGTTAGGAATTTTGAACTCCCCGACCCACTTCTGCCCGGTACTTTCATGGTTTTCCGCCTTGACGGACATTCATTTCATCGGTGCGAGATATCTTGTGATCGGATTGAGGTGGAGAGCGAATGCATCGAATTAGGTTCTCGGAACAGCATAATTTCGTCAAGCCAAACGATCAGAGCGCGCTCCAATTGATGGACCACGCTGCGCGTGATGTCATGGGAGAATACCCTGACATCGTTCTCGGATTCGGTGAATCGGATGAATACAGGTTTGTAGCTTTCTGCTACGCGGCGGCTCGGTCTCAAGAGACAGATTGTCCTCTATGTTTCTATCGTTCGCGCATCCTGACACTTGGATCTCAGTTTTCTCCTCCGAAAATCCACAAATCTGTATAATCGCCGACACTCAAAGATCGTCTCCACTCTAACGTCACTGTTTACATCATCCTATGTTTTTCATTGGGCTTCATATTTTCCGGACAATCCCCTCAAGTACCCTCCGTCATTTGATGGGCGTATAGTGCTCTACCCTAGCGAGTCCCAAGTCCGAGATTATTTTTCTTGGCGGCAGGCCGATAGTCTGTAATCAATTATCATACCTGTTTAAAAAATTCGTGACTAACTATAGGGACTTCCAGCCCATATTAATAATTTGTACAATACCGTGTTTTGGGCACTGGTCCAGCAAGGTGGTCAAACGACAACAGAGGCACACGCCACACTGCGGGTACACATCGATACGTCAACACACCTCATGAACAGCTCGCTGACAGATCGGTTTAGGGCACGGTATCAAAAGAGAAACACGAGTTATTGTTTTCACGGTTCAAGATTAATTATAACGAAGTTGATGAAAGGTATCGGAAAGGCAGTGTGCTTGTTCGCGAGGAGGTTTGCCAAAATTAAAATCTTGAGTCCTTTGTATTAATTCTTTCACTCACCAAGGTGCTAGGATCCGTTCCGTCTGAGGTCGGGAACGACGCACAAAGTGGACAAGACGATACGCCTCCCGAAGGTGAGAACTCTGAAAATATAGTGAAGCCCGCGCCGAACAAAAGCAAGACGAAACGCTCGGCCAAACCATTGACGAAGACAACGCTGCTTCACTGCGACATCATAAAAGACGATTTCTGGGTCGCTCAACCTGATCTCTTAGCCTCCTGATGTAATGGATCCCGCCATGGATTTCTTACTGTCATCTCGATACCACAGGCTATCCAATCAGTTGGCAACCTCTACCTGTCATACAAGAAGCAATGGAAAGCAGCGTAGTCTAGAAGAACAAAGTTGACGAGTAAAATACAAGTAATAGTATAACATATTTGCGAGACCCATCAAACAGTAGCCAAAAGTGCATCCTCGACCTCCTTCATCCTTGCCGCTTCCTTCTCCTTCTCCATCTCTTTCTCCCTCACAGCCTCCGACTCCCTCGCGAGGACATATGATGGAGTCATATAGGGTTTGTAGTCCAGATGACGCTTGACATAGAAACACATGTAAGCACGAGAACCTAAACAAGCCCCAAGGCTAGACGGTGTGACTCTGGGAAGAAAGACGAATGAGAAAAGTTGGTAAGGAAAGGCTAAAACACTCACTTTTCATCGTCAAAACGGTACCACTACGACCAAAGGAGTGAATGAAGCCAATTTATATCGACGAAAAATAATATATACCTCATCCTGAAAGCGCGCAAAATTAGTATAATGACCATTGTTCATCTGCCCTTCGTGATTGATGACTGCAAACAGGTCGTACTCATACATGGCCTCTGGGCCCGAAGATCTGGCGAGCCGATCTTTGGTAAGAAGAGACAACTTGAAAAGAAGGAGTATGCTAGGGCTTACATAGAATTGAGACCATCGTTATCTTTTTCGCCATCTTTCATAGCAAGTGTTGTATACGGCGCCATGTTCAAGGCAGCAGGAAAACGGATTGGAAGATCAATCTTGCGTGCGGAGGCCTTGTCTGAAGTCTTATGTTCGAATCTCTATAAAAGACTGAGGAAAGGTTTCTTGATGAGGAAGGCAACACAAATGTCGTCACCTTGAATTGGAAACTCAACACGGGGGGTAGTTTGCGGATGCTAAGACGCTTACTTGCTTCCTATGAAGAAGAACCGGTAGCGAATGTAGGGATGGATGCTTAGGAAGAAAAAGACCGACATGAGAAGCCTTCCCACACTTCGCACAGCTGTACTCTTTGGGTCCCAGCTTTTCAGGCTGCGTGAACCTAGAAATTCAAATAATGCGCTCATCACAACAGGATCATATACTTGAACATCAGCTTCCAACCTCCGCAAACACCCTTGGAGCGTGTTGTCCCCGGACGAATCCGCGCTTTTTCCTTTCAGCTCCAAACTGACGTCGAGCATGGGATCAACGGTGCTCGTCACGTTCCCGCACCGCTCACATTTCACGTCACTCTGCAGCTGGCCAGCGAACGTGTTATGGATGATGCAGTTGCAGGAGACGTTCGTCGAACCGCGGGAGGTGGTGTGGATTTGGTTGAGGGCGGAAATGAAGAATTCGTGCGCGTCCTGTTGGGCGTAGCCGGCGAGCTCTGCGGAGGCGCGCCATGTTGTGAATAGGAATGTTATGGGGCCGTAGGGGCTGGGGTCGTCTGAGTAGATCTGAGGTTGTTGTTAGTAGAGTAGCATTGAGTGGGAGGAGAGAGGACCTCCCTCAGAGAAAAGCTTGTCCATCTCGCAGCATGTGCAGTTTTCGACTTTGCACTGCTTCCAGTTGTGTTTGTCGCCGAGGAAGTAGTTTCGCAGAAGAGGGTTGTGAATGAAGGATTGAAGGACGACGTTGAAGAAACACGTCTGTCCGAGATTTAGGATGCCACGTCTACCTATGAGGATGGTATTTGATCAAAAAGCCGAGAGTGGAGGAGAAGATGTTCGTTGAACCTTGGCAAGGAATGGGGACGGCACCTTCGAGGGCGGCAATATCTTTCTCGCTAGGAACCCAAGCCTTGTACGGCTCTCGAGGTCTCTTGGAAACTATACGACTCTCAGGCTCTGCCAATGAGTCTGAAGAATAAAGACCAACGACGAACCTTGAAATCTCGTCTGGCTTTCCTCCGCCATAACCGTCGCTGCGAGCCGAACCTCGTCAAGTCGCGCATCGTAGATGAAATCGTTACATTCGCCACAATATACAAATCCAGTCCGCGCGTCTGTGCCTGTGAATACTCAGTATATTTTCACAATGTCTCGAAGAACAACAACGAACAGAACGTGTGTCCCTCCTCCGCAAGATGGTTCGAAATGTGACCATTGGACCAGCATCCCGTGTACGAACAGTGCAAACATGCGAATGGCCTTGCAAGCACTGTGTTGCACGTTCCGCATGAGGGTGACGAGACCTGACGCGTATAAGTGTGGCAAGGGGTACACGTAGGCGCCCACTCACCTTCCGCCGTTTCGCTGGGTTCTTCACGCTCTGGAACCGACTCACGCTCCAACCCAAAACTGATTTATAGATGCCTAGCGAACTGTTTGCATCGTCTCCTGCGGCAAAGAGGGTCTCGAGGTGTGGACACGGTTCCAGCGTTTCGGACATGTGTGACGGTTCCAAAGGGTGTTGCCCAAAAGGCTGTGGGTGGTGAGCGTCAATAAAGTTCTTCGACGCGTCAATCTGGCCAGTGCCAGCACGACGCTCAATGACTCGCCACCGTCTTGAGTGAACCCTCTACAGGCTCTACTTAGATCGAGTCAGGGTCGGCGGGACAGGTGTGACCAATTGGGTGTAACGACCTAAAGCTTCTGCAGTTCTGCTCTTAACCTAGTACAAGTCCCAGGCGGGCTTATAACCCTTTCTCGAGAGGATATTGCCTTTTGTTCTGCTCATAGATTCATGCCTCTCTCGTTCATCACTGCTTGCTTCCCGTTCTCAAAGCCAGTGAACGACTCTTTTTCTGGCTCAGCTGCCACCGTAAATTCTTGCATATTCTGCCATGTAACCAAAGAAGAAGGTTTCAAGATTGTCTGGGAAGTATGTCCTACGCTCGCCCATTGAAACTGCTCACGCTCGATATTCTGACTCTCTGCTTAAGGATGATACTATTGTTGCATTCCACGACCATAAACCAGCGGCGCAACACCATCTCTTGGTGATTCCAAAATCACATATACGTACGTCAACTGCCTCTAAAGGGGGATTGAAGCCCATATTTTCACCACGCTCCAGCATGTGTCAGGTCACTAGAAAAATCTGACGTAGCGCTCGGTGAGTGGGGGTATTCTTGACAAGGAATGTCTTGAACTGACTTGGTTGCATTAGTTCAAGCCATGAGGAAAGTTAGCCACCAGATCCTTGACGATTTCGGAGTCCCAGCTTCTCTTCGCAGGTGACCAAGCATGGATCATCTCTTAACGTTCTTGTGACAATCATTTCCCCCCCACAGAATGGGATTCCACATACCGCCTTTCAACTCGGTTGACCATCTTCACCTTCATGTGCAAGGACTGCCCTATACCTCATATCGGAAGGCGGCCAAATATCCGATTGCAAAGCCTGTACTTCCACTATTTAACAAAGGCTTCAGCTGGTTTGTCGACATAGAACAGACCATTCGGATCCTTGAGAAGGGTGGACAAGTAGAGGTTTTCCCGTGTTGACATCTTTCAAGTCGGTCACACCTCTGTTATCCACTTCGGCCGGTTGGCGCCATAGACTTCGTCCCTGTTCTAACGTAGAGTCAAGAAACTGCCCTATAGAAAGGAACGAAATTGACCGACGAACTTCAGAATGGCAAGCTGTCCTGTGCAACTCGTATACTCAATCTCGATTCTACAACACCACGATTGCCGAACACGCGGTCCCGGAGTGAGTCTTACGAAATGGTAGGATCGTCTGGGCCAAACTGATGGAATCAGAACGTCCGAAGTGCCATAACTCGACCGTACCGGGCAACTTCAAGTCCATTTAGAATTTCCGAGGATCCGCGCTGTGTGTGATGAAGATCCTGCCGCCGACGAGCTCGTCTTTCACCTCAAGACCTCAAAAAAGGTGCACACGTTTCTGGACGACTTGCAGTTATCGTCATCAAAATTATTATCCCTATTAATATTACGTGCCAGGGTCCAGGGAACTGCCGTCGAAAATTGAGAGGACTTTCAGAGGACTTTGTTAACGTCGTGCCCAACAGCTACAGTGAGATTTTGCTTGTCTCAAATGTCCACGCATGGCCGCCCCTTCTTGTTCTTCTCGGATAATTGGATCTCTCCATGTAGCGAAGTTCTGTGCCTTCACATCCCTGCCTCGAGGCACTCCCGATTCTGTCTCGCTAATGGCTATCAACGCATGACCCTTCCCCAGCAGCGCACTACCCTCCTTCTTTGCACGAGGTGTCCCTCGGTTCCTTTGAAAAGCAGACAATCACTGCTCTGCGTGGATTGCTGCGATCCTTGCCTTGAGGATGCCGAGACCAGTCAAGCCCAAGCTGCGCACAGTCACTATCGGGTTCGACGTAGAAGAGGCGTCCAATGACGATCTCGATTTAAAAGATCATGGCGATCTCTCAACTGTGGCAGAACACTATACATTCTCTGGATGTTCTGTACGTATATATGCCACAATCCTCGAGGAATCCGAGCTCGGATGATTAAACGCCTGCCTGTAGATAGATCCGACGGCGGGGCCGTATCGCCCATGTCAAGTCATGACCGCTCCCAGGGACACCTACACAAGTCACTTCCGTCCGGTTAGTGAGATCCTCTCTCCTGGATTGCAGGAAAGCTGGCTGATGCACCACCTCTTCAGATGCTCAATCCGAGCTCCTACCCGCTCTCCATGCCCTCCGGTCTGGACTTCAACATTCACAACGACTACGACGGGCGCTCTCGCCGCCGCATAGGCTTCCGAGAGGGTCCTATCGCGGGTGTGGGTATGCTCGACCTGCTCACTTTTCGTGATGAGTTTACGGACTACCACCTGTCGGCATCCGAGTTTTTTGGGCGTGGCGCATCGCACATCCGACTTTCTTTTCGTGTGAGTAGACTCTTTTCCCTGTGGCTCGGCGGACTTGAACGACTCTTGCTTTTTTTTCTTTTCGTCCTGATTTTATTCGTCAGTTCGATGATCAATACCTGCCGCCAAGCAGCTCCCATTACGAAGTTCTTCCCATTCGATGCTGGTGCTCAAGCGATCGCACTATATCGCGGTACCACCTCGCTCTTTATGTTTCGTATGTGTTCTGGCTTCATCAACATGTAAGTACACAACACGGAGTTTCCATCTTCCTTATGGAAGCTATTTTATGAACCTTGTCATCCTCAAAAGCTCCTGAAACTCCCCTCTTTCCGCAAACTGCGTCTGCTCTCTCTTCATGTGGCCGCCGACACCGAAGTTTGGGTTGCGGAAATTATGGTTATGGACTCGGTTGCACGGCGGCCTGTCGTACCGTCATATCGGCCGATGCTGTGAGGTCGTTGGTATACCGTTTGTCTTTACGATTGGGCTCGGCAGGAAGTCCGCATCCGTTTTCAAGCTCCGTCCCCTGTCGTACCAGTTGTCCTGCTCTAGTAGCAGGCACTTTATACGTACAGCTGCAAATGAGAAAGAAGAGCAACTTCTTATTGTCCATGACACGTATGATTTGAACAACCCCCCAAGTTGAACGAGCATTCAGAAAAAATGATGTCGACGGACTCTTTCAGAACAACAGGCAGGCATAGGCGCACAATTATGAAGAATACATACTCACGGTGCAACAATAGCTTCGTGCGGAGCTAGGGTCTGACTTTTTCACCGTTCGTATATGCGTGAACGGATAATCTACATGAGGCCAATTACATATAGTAAAATATGGAGACGGTCCGTGAAAACGACACCCGCGAGCGAGTAAGAACCTCAAGCTGATACGGTGCCATTAACCACCGAAAGAGGAGGAAACGAGACTCATTGCAACCAATTGGCTGGAAGTCGTGGGACGGGAGGAATATCACTGCTCATAAGGAAACTCGAGTAGGATGACTTCTTGCTTAGCGCCGACGACGACGGCGTGCGTCTCAACCAGAGGCTGTTCTCCCCCGGAAGCGTCCTGATCTCGTGTTGGTCCGAAGCATGGGGTGGGGAGGTCCGCGGCCGTGGGGTAGATGAAGACCGCGGGTGGTGGTGATGGTTGTGGGGGCGGGTGTGGTGGTCAGTCCTATGGATGCGGGGATCGGTAGGGATCGGTGGTAGCTTCGGGAAGCTTGAGAGGAACGAGTATGGGGGGTAGGCCGAATCTCTTTCACCGGGTGCGACGAACGGGCGCCCGCCTGGCTTCGGGATGCTTGAGAGGACCGGGTATGGGGGGTAGGCCGAAACTCTTTCGCCGGGCGCAACGAACGGGTACCCAGGCTGCAGCGCGGTGGAATGGTATTTGTGTTTGTTGATCTCGTCGTCAACTTGCCAGAGGGAGAGAAAGAGAGTAGTGGCACTTGAGTGCCATGGCAGGCTGTCAGTGGATGGCGAGGTGCTGTCAGGTGGGATATGGGGGTTGTCGAATACTGTGGAGGTTGGGCTTGACATTGGCGACCATGGTAGTTGAGGTAGCGGTTTACTTCCGCTGAGAGGAGTGACGGGAAGGGTTGAGCTACCTGTTGAGCTAGAGGAAGAATCGTCGCTGGGTACGGGTTCTGGACAGAAGAAGGTAAATAAGATAGATCCTCGACTCAGGCAAACTGCCCTTACCAAGATCAGACTGGGTATCAGTAGTACAATGATCGGTACGACCAATGAATCGATAGCTCAGTGACAGGCTGTCTTCAAAGCAGGACGGGCAGCCAGAATCTATTTGGCTATCCTTACCATGGTCTGGGGGGGTATGGGGATAAGCACTATTGTGATCGGGACGGCCAATGGCGATGCCTGATTGGTAGCTCATTGACAAGTTGTCGTCGGAGTATGATCGCCTGACAGACTGTGTCAGAATGTCATTACCCGGATCTGGCGGGAAATTAGGATAATAATCCTCCATATGGCCAATGTCAATGACTGATTCGTAGCTCATTGGCAGGCTGTCTTCTGACGAGAATCTTCTGACAAGGCTTAAGGTTCGGGGGCTCAGAGTTTTAGTAGTAATTTGAAAGAAAGGGCATGCTCACTGAAGGTCTTTCGCTTGAATTTGTTTTCGCGTTGCCGCGGGGGATAAGGTAGATTCCCTTTGACGACGGCGAAGAGTGACGATGGAGTGGGCAACGCTCCTCTTCAAATTAACAGGACGGGGTGGATCGACATCTGACAAGTCATATTGGGAGGGCGCCCTCAACTTATAGTGATAATGGTGATGCCCATTGGCAGTGGAGTTAGTGGTGATATTCGCTTCCTGTCCTTTCGAGGAAGGGTGGTGTTGCTTCACCGTCTTCGCGCGTGTTTTGGCGGTTTTCCATCCCTTCAGGGAGAACGCTGGCCAGGGTATCATCAGTGATCTTGGGATCTGTGAGAGAAGAGATCGCTTTCAAACAAAAAATGAGAAACGATATGTATGCAATGGGGTATAAGCTCACTAATTACGGGACATTCCCAACGACTTCTCGGGGCCCTAGAATCGGAGGAGTCGGCAAAGTTCGCACACAGGTAAAGAGGGAACGGAACCTTGAGGAGGTGCAGGGACGTTTCCTAATGCCGCGAAGAAGGGTAAGTATCATGACGATCGTCCAGATATGCAGGATTTTATATTTACGCTGCTCCTGAGACATCATCCCACATCAAAGGCTATGACTGAAGCACTCTGAGTAGGAGCGCTAATTGCATGCGGTGGAGGAGCACATAATTACCAAATACAGAAAGTTGCGAGTTTGGATATTAAGAACTCCGCCGGATCACTCCGAACATGCCGAACGGGCCAAATCACACCTGAACTGGCATGCCGTCCCTGCTCCATCCCCCGTCTGTCACCCGCCATGGCCCTCTCGCCATACAGGCCCTAGGCACCATCATGTACTCTTCGGAGAGCCGCCGAGAATGAGAGGGCTTCAAGAGCGATTTCTTGGCGGGCAGTGCTAGCCGCCCCGTGGAGCGTCGCTCGCGTTTACGATGTGTTAGGCATTGCGCCAACCCACCGGCTCTTTTTTGACGCCGTGGGCCTGTTCGGCGTGATTCGGCGGGATTCCTCACTCCTTCCCGATCGACTGTCATCGCTATTTAAGGGTCTGCCTATGGGAGACTAGCTTCTTCCCGTGCTGTCACGATCTGCTCCCTGGACTGCGCAATGAGTGCCCGTGCACCATTCATTCCGAATGGCTCTCGTCCAGCGTCGCGTGCCGCTCACCTCCAAGACCAACCTCAGAACCCGAAAAATAATGTGCCATTTGCGCCCGACCTGACCAACCCCCTTCATCCTGCTCCTGGCACTGCTGCCAACGGTCCCCCCACCGGCGAACAAGGATCGCAACAGCCGACAAAGCTCGATTCAGCCATCTCTGCCAACGACAATAGCACCCGGCCGCTCAACACTGCCTCGGTTCTCAAGTCCCTCAAATTCAAAAATGCCTCACGAAAACCCTTAACGGAAAGCACCCCAATCAGGAGGCCGCCTACAGCAGATCCGACCTCCACAGCCCAACAGGGCTTCCAAATTCAGCCTAGCCGCAATCAACTGCCATCATCTCACATCGTCGCTCCGGTTCCTCGTCAACCCCAATCTCGGCTCGCCTCTCCAGCTGTCTCTACCGCCTCGATTACAGGCGTCTTCACGCCTACTATGCCACAGAACATGTTTCGACTTCCTGCTTTGCCGTCTCCAACTGATCTCCAAGAGGCTTCTTCCGACACTCAATCCGACAACAACAATGCGCATATACCCACCTCTTCTCTCGGATTCTCATTCTCCAAGCCTGCGCCAACACTTTTAGGTTCAGAACAACAACAAAAACATTCTTCGCAGCTCCCAAGCCCCCCAAAATCAGCCCGATCCGGCAGCTCTCGTCTCTTCGATCTCAAATCTTCTTCCCTCGACACCATGGATCCCGAACGTTCATTGCCTTTTTCTCTCAATCTTTCGGGCCCGAACCAAACTGGACCTCAGCGTGTCCTCCTTAACCCAGACGGAACTCGTGGCCCACCTATCGACCAAGCCCCCGACTCAAACTCAACTGATACAAGACGCATGAACCGCACTAATTCAGCAAGCCTGAAACGACCCCGCCCCGACGCCAACGACGATAAAACTGACCACACAGGTTCGGGAAACGATTACGGAGCCCACTCGAAGCGGTACAGGAGCCGAGGTGTCCGTCTCTCCATCTAGTCGCCACATTTCGTTTTTGACAATTTCTTTTCTTTTGGCGCCTCCCGCCGTTTCTAAACCCAAACATCTTTTATATTCCCACAATTCAAACCCAAACAGGATTCCTATAACCAACGTCCCAAATCTACCACCGCCTCCCCTTCAAGCCACTTGGCGACCTCAAACCCCCCACACAGCCGCGATCCAACCCCTGATGGAGCTATGATACCCCAAGATCCGCGTTCTTATCAATACCTGCCCCAACGTCACCACCTTGAGTCGCCTCTGACGCCACCACCTGGCAACCAGCGCATGCAGCACTATGATTATCAGCAACAACCTGACCATCCCATGTCAGGCGCAGGATCCAGGTCTTTGGACCGGCTGCTCGGATGCAGCGTGGATGAGTATATCGAGGAGCACGCGGAGCAGTACGAGGCATCGGTGGAGCGGTGGAAGAACTGCACGCTGGAGGAGTGGATTGCGGGCGCTGATGGTGGGTGTTTCTGTTTTTCGTTCCGATTTATGATTCCGACTAATGGCCTTCCTTTTATTAGAACAAGTGGAGAGATTTAAAAAGGTTTTCGATTTCGTGAGTCCCGGATCCACCGTTCTAGCGCTGTTGGTGGCTCATCCGAGAATCTTGGCTTGGGCGTAGGCTAAGGAGCATATGTTGTTTGTTCCTCTTTCCCCTTCCTCTCTAAATGCGAACAGTCATGCAAACATTTTCCAGATCCAAAATGAGGCTTTTCGCGAGTTTTGACAGCGAGATCGCAAAGCAGAACGGTGTCTTGGCAGAGAGAGAAAAGATGCTTGAAGGGGTCAAGGAGCAGCTAATCAAAGAGAGCGGGAATGTTTTAGGAGGCGGCAGTAGTGGTCGGTATTGATGTGGTGTTGCTGATTATAATGTCTTTCTCCTGTCTGCACTTGCTCATCTCCTGCTGTGTTGCATTCGTTATGTATTCTTGTGAACAACAAAAAACATTACTTCCGGTTGACGTTATGAAAAAATCCTCTATTCACCAGGAATATTATAAGAAAGCTCGAAGAGACCCACAACTGTGAACGACAATGTAGTAAACGGCATCCTATCCACTTTCCTACTTCCTCCCAGCAACAATACTCCAAGCGACACGTTGTAGCCGCTGTTCCGATCGTAAACTAAAAAGAGCACAATAGCTTTAATCAGGAGCAAAACGGAGTAGAAGGAAGAGATCAGTAACAAAGTGTCTAATCACAGCCGAAGCTCATCAACAGC
>Ga0307516_10005329_pt1 | contig 15462 bp, 15 predicted proteins | sample 19_EM_MG_FD_203310 | JGI IMG/M metagenome (GOLD analysis project Ga0307516, IMG submission 203310) | Populus trichocarpa ectomycorrhiza microbial communities from riparian zone in the Pacific Northwest, United States - 19_EM | ecosystem: Host-associated > Plants > Roots > Unclassified | place...
ATCTTGGTGGTGAAGATTTCGACAACCGTATCGTAAACCACTTCCTTGATGTGTTTAAACAAAATGAAGGTATCGATCTTAAAAACGATAAAGCTGCTATGCAACGTCTAAAGGACGAAGCTGAAAAAGCAAAGAAGGAGCTTTCTTCAACGACAGAGACTGAAATTAACTTGCCATTTATTACCGCTGACGCTGATGGTCCAAAGCATTTTGAATACAAACTAACCCGCTCTAAGCTTGAAGATCTTGTTAAAGATCTGATCGACCGTCTTGCTGAGCCTGTCGAAAAAGCTATGAAAGATGCTAGTCTTACTTCAAAAGACATCGATGAGATCGTTCTTGTTGGTGGTATGACACGTATGCCAGCAGTTGTAGAAAAAGTAAAGTCTATTTTTGGCAAAGACCCGCTTAAGGGTGTAAACCCTGATGAAGTTGTTGCCGTTGGTGCTGCAATTCAAGGTGGTGTACTCGCCGGTGACGTTAAAGACGTTTTGCTTCTTGACGTTACTCCCCTTTCTCTTGGTATTGAAACTATGGGTGGTGTTACTACTAAACTAATCGAGCGTAACAGTACGGTTCCGACGAGCAAGTCAGAAACATTTAGTACGGCCGCCGACAACCAGCCACAGGTTGAAATCCACGTTCTCCAAGGTGAGCGCGAGATGTCAGCGGACAACAAATCACTTGGTCGCTTTACCCTTGATGGTATTGCTCCAGCACCTCGTGGCGTGCCGCAAATCGAAGTGACATTTAGTCTTGATGCCAACGGTATTTTGAACGTCACTGCTAAGGATAAAGCTACTGGCAAAGAAAACAGCGTTACTATCCAAGATAGCGGTAACATGAGCAAAGAAGATATCGAAAAGGCTCAAAAAGAGGCCGAAGCTCATGCCGACGAGGATAAGAAGAAGCGCGAAGCAGTCGATGCTCGCAATACACTTGAAAACGCTATCTACCAGGCAGAGAAAATGCCAAATGAATACAAAGACAAGATCAGTGATGAGGATAAGAAGATTATCACCGATGCTGTGGAAGAAGCAAAGAAGCACAAGGACTCAACCGACAAAGAAGAGCTTGAAGCTGCTGTTAAGGCACTAAACGACGCCATTATGCCAATTGGCGCCAAGATGTACGAAGCGGCAAGCAAAGAGGAAGCACCTGCCTCTGATGCCGACGCCGAGAAGAAGGCCTATGAACCTGTAGAAGGTGAAGTTGTCGACGATAAAGATAAAAAATAATCTGGAAAGTAGCTAGATGAATAAAGTAAGTCGCTGCAGTGCGACTTACTTTATTATGGATAAAATACTTTGCGTTGCATGAGGGATAGCTCTTAAGCGAAACCTGTATTACTTTTGCAAAAATTGGTATAGTGGAATTTATGGATACGCTGACAGTGCCAAAATTATATCAATTTACCGATGTAGATCTTGCCATGGGCGAGGGTGAAACCAAGTATATTTTACGTGTTCGGGATTTGCCAATAGAGGAAAAGCCAAGAGAAAAATTATTATCTGCGGGGCCGAGTAACCTAACTCACGCAGAACTCATGGCGGTACTCCTGGGCGTCGGGACGCGCAAAGAAGAGGTAATGGCGATGGCAAGCCGAATTCTGCGTGAATACGGCGAGAGGGCGATCGTAAGTGAGCGGAATCCGCAGCGCTTGGCTGATTCGCTTGATATTCCACTTGCAAAAGCTTGTCAAATTGTTGCTAGTTTTGAGCTTGGTCGCCGTTCTTATCAAAATCGCGCCGGTAAACCTTTATTTGTACGAACCGCTACTCAAGCATTTGAGCATTTACAATCCATGGGCGATTTGCAAAAAGAACAGCTGCGGGGCCTCTACGTCAACAGTCGGTATCAAATTATTCACGAAGAGATTATTTCAGTTGGTAGTTTGACGGCAAATATTGTACATCCTCGTGAGGTATTTCAGCCTGCGTTGGAATATGGCGCAGTAGCCGTTATCATAGCGCATAATCATCCCTCGGGTACACTTGAACCGTCCGAGGATGACATAGGGGCAACGGAGCAATTGATAGCAGCAGGTAAAGTGTTAGGAATAGAATTGCTTGATCATCTGATTATTGCTAAAAATACGTTTACTAGTTTGATAGAGAGGAACTAACATGAACAATGGAACTTTAAATTACCAATTGCCAGCATTTACAGGAATTACGCGTCATGATCAATCTAGGGCAGGGCTACTGCGTGATGGTAGTGCAAAGCGGCAGTCAGCCAACGCGAGAAGCGGAGTAGATATTCAGGTGCGATCGGGAGACTATTTTGTGACTCTCGCTACCCTTCTTGATGAAATAAGCAGTGATATTAGTGTATATTCTGTTCGCATGGAACTTGAAAATATTGTATCGGATCTCATTTATTTACAGGATAATTTTACGATTACCAAGAGCGAAGAGGAGCCAAAGACAGTAGCGAGTGATACGATATAGGAATGTCAGGGCATAGAACTGTCTTGCTTGTGCTTACCTGTTAATAAATGGTACAGTTGAGTAATATGGATATCCAAGCAGAACTCTCGAATATTTTTAAAGGTGAGATTGACACAACTCCAGAAACGCTTGAATTCTACAGTCATGATGCAAGCCTTTTTGAACTTATACCAAAAGTCGTAGTTTTTCCTCAAGATGTAGCCGATATCAAATCAGTAGTATCCTTTGTAAGCAAAAACAAAGCAGCCCACCCGGAGATAAGTATCACGCCACGTACCCGCGGTACCGATATGTCGGGCGGAGCAGTGGGCGAATCGATCGTACTTGACGTTAGCAAGCATATGACAACACTTTACGACGTCTCAGCAACGGATGCCCATGTACAACCAGGGATGATGTATAAAGATTTTGAAGTCGAGACGTTAAAACATGGCAGTATTATGCCAAGTTACCCCGCTAGTCGTGAGCTTGCAGGTCTTGGCGGTATGGTTGCCAATAATGCTGGTGGTGAGAAGTCGTTAGAGTTTGGTAAAACAGACAATTTTGTAACGGAATTAAAAGTTATATTGGTTGATGGTAACGAGTATACCTTAGGTCCGCTTACTCGAACAAAATTAAATGCTAAGATGGGCCAGGATGATTTTGAAGGTAATTTATATCGCCAGACATTTGAATTACTTGATACGCATTACGACGAAATAAAGGCAGCAGCTCCAAAGGTGAGCAAGGACTCAACCGGGTATCACTTATGGAATATTTGGAACCGTGAGGCGGGTATATTCGACCTGACGAAATTATTTATTGGTTCACAGGGCACACTTGGTATTGTGACAGATATAAAATTTAAACTTGTCCCAAAACCAAAATACTCCGGTACACTTGTATGTTACATGCGGACATTAAACGAATTAGGCGAGGTAATTCCGGCAGTCCTCGCGCATAAGCCAGCAACGTTTGAATGTTTTGACGACAATACGTTATGGCTGAGCTTTAAGTTTTTCTTTGCGTTTTTGAGTCGACTCGGACTTTGGACATGGATAAAACTGGCGATCCAGCTAATTCCAGATGGATTTATGATCATAAAGGGCGTACCGCAGTTAATTTTGTTAATTGAATTCAACGGTGAAACTGAAGAAATAGTAAAGCATAAGATTCATACCGCAAAACATGATCTTGAGCGATTCTCAAGCTTTACGTTCATGGAAGAGGACGAAACCGAGGCGAAATCTCGAAAATTCTGGATGATGCGACGAGAGAGCTTTAATCTTTTGCGAAGTAAGGTAAAAGATAAACACACAGCACCATTTATTGATGATTTTGTGGTTCCCCCCGACCGTCTGACCGAATTTTTACCGCAACTTAGAGTTATTATTAAAAAATATGCGTTGCTAGCGACGATTGCTGGACACCTTGGCGATGGCAATTTCCACGTCATTCCTCTTATGAAGATTGAGGATCCAAGAGAGCGGGCTAAGCTAAAGCCTGCTATGAAAGAAGTCAACAATCTCGTTATTAGCTATGGCGGTTCAGTATCAGGTGAGCATAATGATGGTATGATACGCGGACCATGGCTTGAACAGATGTATAGTCCGAACGTGCTTGGGTATATGCGCGAAGTGAAGCACTTGTATGATCCGGAAAATATTTTTAATCCCCATAAAAAAACTGATGCCACGTGGGACTTTAGCTTTAGTCACATTCGCGAATCGTTCTAGTTACGTATTGTGATAAAAAGTTAGCCCCAGGTGATCTGGGGCTAGTATGTATCTGCTGCTAATTATATAACAGGTATAATCGGGACGATAACGGTGTTGTTGTCGCTTAGTACGTGGGTTTCAGTAATGTTATTTGAATCAACGAGGGTGTTAATGGTACTAGTTGTATTGTTGGTTGTGTTGGTGGTTTGAGTAGCGGTAATGGTATTGCCCGAGTTTGTATTGGTCGTATTGTTTGAATCAAGGTTTACTTCGTTATCTTTTACTACAACTACATTATGACTTCCTTGGCTGTTGTCGTTGTAGCTATCTTTATTGAAACTGTCCTTAATAACGGTGGTTTTATGGATTTCTGTGTTGGTGACGTTATTGGTTGTATTGGTGTTGCTTGTATTTGTACTGTTGTAGGAGTTATTGATAGAGGCTGCCGCTGGTACATAATGCTTAGCATAGTAGCCGGCTGATACAAATGGCGCGCTGGCGGTATTGGCAGTTGGCATTGCTGAATAAACTACTGCGTGTGCCGGTGTCGCGTGGTCTTCTTCGCTTGCAGGAACAGTACAAGTTGAAGCTACTTGAGATGTTGGAGATGAGTTCTGGATACTTGAAGTGAGGGCATTTGCTATTTCACCGCGCATGAGCGACATAATAAGTAACGTCGAAACAATAACCGCTGCCGTTACAGATACAAAAATCGTTGCACCTGTCATTAAAAGTTGATTACGGTTGGCCTGGTACAGTGAATTTTGTTGCATCGTGCATCCTCGCATAAAGTATTAGTTAGTTCTCTTTAAGAACTCCACAGTTCTTAATAGTAATATTATCTCTTTTTAAGCTTAAGCACAATTATTAATGTAGTAAAATAATCAACAAACACTAGCACTCTAGACACCTAAGTGCTAATTCGGTACAATGAATAAAGATGAGCAAACGTGATTATTATGAAGTATTAGGTGTATCAAAAAGTGCCAGCGCCGATGAAATAAAAAAGGCGTTTCGTAAGGCTGCGGTCAAACATCATCCCGATAAGGCTGGTGGTGATGAAACAAAATTCAAAGAAATCAACGAAGCTTACGAGGTATTAAAGGATCAACAGAAACGCCAGCGGTATGATCAATTTGGTCATGCGGGTGTTGGTGGAAACAGTGGTGGCGGAGCAGGTGGCAATCCGTTCGAAGGCTTTGGTGGTCAGAATGTTCATTTTGATTTCGGTGACGGTGGCCTTGGCGATATTTTTGGTCAGTTCTTTGGTGGCGGTCAGCAACAACAACGTGGTCCAGCGCGCGGACGTGACGTTGAAACAACACTAAGCCTTTCGTTTGAACAAGCAGTCTTTGGTGTTGAAGAACAAATTGAACTTGATATGGATGACGAATGTTCACATTGTCATGGCACAACTGTTGAGCCCGGCCACAGTATGAAAACCTGCCCTACTTGCAAGGGAGCTGGCCAGCAAGCTCGAGTAATGAACACGATCTTTGGCCAAATTCAGCAAGCGGTAACCTGCGAAACTTGTAAAGGTCGGGGTCGGGTACCTGAAAAAGTCTGTACTGTTTGTCGTGGCAAGGGTACTGAGCGACGTAAACAAAAAATGACTCTTAAGGTACCAGCTGGTATTGACGATGGTTCAACCATTCGCCTTAAAGAGCGCGGAGAAGCAATTGGCGGTGGTGAGCGAGGCGATCTATACGTACATGTTCGCGTACGTGCTCACAAAAAGTTCACCCGTGAAGGTGACATTATTCTGAGCGAAGAACACATTAGTATGATTGATGCGGCCCTTGGTACTGAAATCGATGTAGAAACTGTTGATGGTAAGGTGCGCATGAAAATTCCCGCCGGAACCCAGAGTGGAACAGACTTTAAATTATCAGCTCATGGCGTACCGCATATGCGAAGTAGTGCTCGTGGTGCGCATATCGTAAGCATTGTTGTTGATACGCCGACCAAGCTGTCTAAAAAGCAAAAAGAATTGCTTGAGCAGTTCAATGGCGCTAAAAAGAAGAGCCTGTTTTAGCTTAGCGAAATACTTACAACTTGGGCGGCTTAATAAACAAAGTTGTTCTGGTTTTTTTGTAATATATATTGCAAAATATAACTAATGCAACCAGTGATTCGTTCCGCTTTGGTATCAGACATTCCAGCTATGTACTCGATTTCACGTCGAGCACACCAAGATTCATATGCGAGTCTTATTCCTGTGACGCACAGAGTCGCCTTTAGGAGGAGATACACCTATTCAACCAAAGCTCTTGAGGAATATAAAACAAAAATGATCGCTAATATCACAAGTAGACTCTGGCATGTTTGGGTGGCAGAAATGGCAGATAAAGTTGTCGGCTACACACTCGGAGAGCAAATAAGTGACCTATTGATACAAAAAAGAGGATTATTTGTAGACCCGGACTATTACGGTCGTGGCATTGGCAGTGCATTATTCGAAAGATCGCTCAGGGATGTGCCCAGAGGCTGTATTATCCGACTATCGGTTATTGAAAATAACGAGCGGGCCAAACGCTTGTATATAAAGCGTGGGTTTGTAAAAGTAGCCTCTGCTGGAACGACATTTTTTGGTGCTAAACTTGATGTCATGGAGCGGACAATGAATTGACTTTTCGTTTTTAAAATGACAATGTATAAAGATGAGCAAGGGTAATACTGAATAGCGCACGAGCGGACGCAGTATGAAACATCAACAATCTAAAGCGAGGAGTATCGATCATGCAGAAACTAGCCGACAAATACGCTTCACATAGATTGATAGCGGAAGCTTTAAAAAATAAGGGCTATAAGATTAAGCATCACAAAACGAAGGCTGCGATTGTATCGCTTGTCAGTCCGCAGGGCGTAACATGGGGAAATTCTGAAGGGGCGATTGTATACCCATTTAACTCTAAAAGTATTGTAGAGATTGCGCACGATAAAATCCTTACCTATAAAGTTGCGCGTGCCGCGAATTTTTCTACGCCGTATACGTTAGCAGTAACCGATGAGATCTCCGATAGCCAACTGCAGGATGTGTTGAATACCTATAAAGAAGTTGTCGTAAAACCTGCCGATCGAGCATTGTCGATCGGTTTAACGCTTCATGTTCAGTCTTTGGTGGCACTTAAGCGGGCGATCGAATATGCCAAGGAGTTTTCTGCATCTGTATTGATTCAACAACAGGTGACAGGGGAAGAGATACGGTTCACGATCTTAGAAGGCAAAGTCATAGCCGCGCTGCTTCGTAGGACAGCACGAGTGATAGGTGATGGCGTGTCATTAGTTACCGAACTTATTAAACAAGAAAACAAAGAGCGCGAGCGCTTACAGTTCGAATATTTATCGTACCCTCAGTTGACTGACAGTCTTATCGATTCTCAGTTTTTCATAAATGATGAAGTTCCTGCCCGAGGTAGTGTCGTAGAGCTTAGCCACTCAACCATGATAAAAGGGGGATGCTCGGTTTATGATATTCTATCGGACATTCACCATACATACGTCTCGGCGGTTGAGCGATTTGCTAATAAATTAGGAGCAGGGTTTGTTGTGGTAGATGTATTTTGTAGCGCATATGGCGAGCCGGCAACACCAGCTAACCATTGGTTAATTGAGCTTAACACGGCACCAGTGCTAAAAATGTACTATGCGTGTCGGGGTGGCCAGCAATTTGACATTGTTTCGCACTTAATTGATATGATTGACTGTAGGTTACATGGTAAAACCCTAGACGGCAAAAGCCAGCTCTAGTATTGAATTATTTTAGCATTTATGTTATAATTAAGAGATTAATAAAGTTTTATAGGATAAGAATCCCTATGAAGAGAAAAAAACTAGGAATCATCGGTCGCAATACTGTGGTAGAGTTTGTTGGTCACGCTAGGGGCGTAGCGGCAAAGGTTGATACTGGCGCCGACAGCTCGTCGGTTTGGGCGACGAATATTCGGATTAACCCTGAGGGTGATTTGCAGTTCATACTTTTTGATGAAGGCTCTCCTCACTATACGGGTGAAATTATTACCCGAAAGGATTATACTGTGGCTGTAGTGCGTAGTGCTACAGGGCATGAGCAGATTCGCTACCGGGTACGATTTAGTCTGCGGATCCACCGTAAGAAAGTTCTGGCTCTCTTTAATTTATCCGATAGATCAAAAAACATTTTCCCTGTATTAATAGGTCGACGTACACTTAAGAATAAGTTTGTAGTAGATGTGACGCGAGCCGACGTGGCAAGAGAAGAAAAAGTATTTTCAGATGAGAATCGTGTATTAAGTAACGAACTTGCTAAAGACCCGCAAGCATTTTATAAAAAGTACTTTGGTAAAAATATAGATAAGATAGGGGAAGACTAGCAATGAATATCGCAATTCTATCCAATGGCCCAGGTAACTACTCGACAAAACGCCTCAAAGAAGAGGCTCTTAAACGTGGCCATACGGTTAAGGTTGTAAAATACCGCGACTGCTATGCCTCAATTGAACAAAGTAACCCAACTGTGAGCTATCGCGGCAAGGACCTTGAGAAGTTTGATGCTATTATTCCTCGGATAGCCAGTCACATGACTCGCTATGGTACGGCTATCGTTCGTCAGCTTGAAATGCAGGGTATGTATAGCGTATCAAGTTCTATCGCCATTAATCGCTCGCGTGATAAGCTGCGTAGCTCGCAGGTACTAGCCCGTGCGGGTGTCGGCATTCCTAAGACTGTTTTTTCACGCAATACAACCGATATTGATGACCTCCTCGATCAAGTAGGTGGAACTCCTGTGATCATCAAATTGGCCAGTGGCACCCATGGCAACGGCGTTGTCCTTGCTGAAACCAAGAAGGCTGCCAAATCGGTATTGCAGGCATTTTATCTTACGAATGACGACGGCACAAACATTTTGCTTCAGGAATTTATTAAAGAATCGGCCGGTACGGATATCCGTGCGTTTGTAGTTGGAAGCCGTGTAGTTGCTAGTATGAAGCGCCAGAGTCTTGATGATGACTTTCGCTCAAACTTACACAAAGGCGGTGAAGGCACCCCTATAAAGTTGACCGAGGAAGAGCGCAAGATGGCCGTTAAGGCCGCCAAAGCAATGGGACTTAATATTGCCGGTGTTGATATGATGCGTAGCGAACGTGGGCCTCTTGTACTTGAAGTTAACGCCAGTCCTGGCTTCGGAGTAGAGAAGGTTACTGGCCGGGATGTTGCCAGTGCAATCATCGAATACGTAGAAATGAATGCCAAGCGCAGCAACAAAAAAGACAAAATCGGTGCCTAAAAACTACTTTGCCTCTTTCCTGATATAATAAGGTTTATGGTAAAGCAGGCGACCCGAGTATGAGCCGGCGAAAAGACATTTTTTCGTGGGGTTTGATTGTGCTAGTACTGGCGCTTGTAGCGGCTGCGGCGGTATATATTTTGTGGCCACAATTGCAGCCTCATGCAACGGTGCGGATCGGCGATGGCGTATTTGCCGCGAGAGTAGCTAAAACCTCGGATGAGCGCAAGGAAGGCTTGTCTGGCACAAGTGATCTGCGTCAAGATCAAGCAATGTTGTTTGTGTACGACCGTGATGACAAGTGGTCAATTTGGATGAAGGATATGAACTATCCGATTGATATTATTTGGCTCGATAAAGATAAAAAGGTAGTATATATCGTGAAGAATGCTCCGCCAGAAAGCTATCCGTACGAAACATTTACCCCAAAGCAAGAGGCGCGCTATGTGCTTGAAATTCCGGCAGGTACAGTGGGTCCAAAATCAATTACAATAGGGACAGAAGCGATGTTTGATGAAAACACGCTTGAAGGGTTTGGACTATGAGTTTTCTAGTATTATTTCTGATCATCATGGCCTCATTGTTTGCAACGGCTTATTTTACCAAGCGCCGCTTTGGCGTCCTTGGGTTGGCTCTTGCGGCTGGGGCTATGCTCAGTAGCTTGTGGGTGGGTGATTTAACGCCAATTATCGCGAGTGCCGGTATTATTTTGGTAAAACCACCTCTTGAAAGCGTGGTATCGGCCGGACTCATCTTGCTACCTGCCCTGCTCTTGCTTTCGAGCGGCCCCAGCTACAAATCGCATATCCAGCGGATTATTGGTGCTGGGACGTTTGCGGTACTTGCTATCGCGCTGCTGCTTGAGCCGCTTGGTTCAGCGCTGGTAATTGATAGTGTGGGCCAGCCGGTTTACGATTTTTTTGTACATAATCGTGTCATTATTATCACTGCTTGTCTCGTTCTCGCTATTATCGACTTGTTTATGACAAAATCACCCAAGTCTCGTCATAGAGAATAAACTGTCAAACATTGACAAACCACCCCTTAAAATGCTATCTTTGCTAAGAAGCATTGTTATGGGTCCATAGCTCAGCTGGTTAGAGCACCTGCCTTTTAAGCAGGGTGTCGTGGGTTCAAGTCCCACTGGACCCTCCAAGAAAAATCACTCACATTTGTGGGTGATTTTTCTTGGATAGACCTGAGTTTAATGGCGGGAACTCTTGTATACTGGATCCATGAATTGGTGGATTCTTCGAAAACGTATCCACTCGTCGTGGTTAATCGCGATTGTTAGTGCTGGTATTGTACTCGGTGTAATGAGTGCGCAATATATTGGAAACGGCTGGGCGAACTCCATCGTATGTTTAGTGATCTCACTTGGCCTTACGATAGTAGGTTTATGGCGAAGTAAAACGTATGTAATTCCCGTTCTGTTTGCTGCCGGTATTTTGTTAGGATTATGGCGAGGAAGTCTTGTGCAAGCTGAATTATCACCCTACGATTCGCTTATCGGGCATATAGTCACTGTGGCCGGTACCGTTACGGAAGACCCGGATACGGGTAAAAGTGGTGAAGTAGTGCTACGCCTTAACCAGCTCCGTGTCGATGACCGTACGCTACCGGGAACTATTTGGGCTGCAGCGACGTCGCGGTTGGATATAAAGCGCGGTGATGTCGTAGCGCTTAACGGTAAGCTGCAAGATGGTTTTGGCAGTTTTGTGGCGAGCATGTACCGCGCGAAGATACTGAAAGCCCAGCGACCCGAACCAGGTGATGTGGCTGGTCGGATTCGGGATTGGTTTGCAAGTGGCGTACGCCATGCGGTAGACGAGCCAGCGGCGAGCCTTGGAATTGGATATCTTGTAGGTCAGCGGCGGAGCTTGCCGCCGGAACTTGATGAAGCCTTGCGGGTTGCAGGCCTTATGCATATCGTGGTGGCAAGCGGCTATAATTTAACGATTTTAGTACGTCTTGCTCGGCGGTTATTTGTAAAAGTGTCAAAATATTTGGCTGCCCTTTCGGCGGGCAGTATGATCGTGGCGTTTATTCTTGTAACTGGCATGAGCCCAAGCATGTCACGGGCTGGTTTGGTGGCCGGCCTTAGCTTACTTGCCTGGTATTATGGTCGTAAATTTCATCCGCTGGTATTATTGCCGTTTGCCGCAGCCGTGACATTACTGGGTAATCCAAGTTTTGCCTGGGGTGATCTGGGTTGGCAACTGAGCTTTACGGCATTTGCAGGCGTGATGGTTGTAGCCCCACTTGCTCAGAGGTATTTTTATGGTGAGAAAAAGCCCGGCACTGTTCGTCAGATAATAGGTGAAACAATAGCCGCACAGCTTTGTACACTACCAATACTGATACTTGCTTTTGGACAGTTCTCAAACGTTGCTGTTATCGCTAATCTACTTATTTTGCCATTTGTACCTCTTGCGATGTTACTGACATTTATTGCTGGTGTGGGCGCGCTTTTATTACCCTCGCTTGCAGGTTTAGTTGGCGCGCCGGCACAGTGGCTACTAACGTATATGATCAGTGTTGCTGAACAAGCTGCGCATGTGCCTTGGGCGCAAACGAATGTAACTATTAATGGGTATATTGCGGCTGTATTGTATGGTGTGTTAATCGTAGCTTGTCTGTATATTTGGCGCAAGACACGGTTTAATTTGCGGCAAAGCAATATCGTAGAATAAGTTGTTCGTATCTGTTATACTAAAGAAAATATATACCGATTAACCACGGAGATTCTTATGTCGGGACACAGTAAATGGTCAACAATTAAGCGCGAAAAAGGTGCTAAAGACGCTAAACGTGGGGCTGTTTTTACAAAAATTGGCAACCTTATTGCTATTGCCGCCCGCAGCGGTACTGACCCAACTATGAACTCGGCACTGGCTCTTGCGATTGAAAAGGCTAAACAGGCCAATATGCCAAATAATAATATTCAGCGTGCTATCGACCGCGTGAGTGATAAAAATGCGGCGGTTATGGAAGAAGCGACCTATGAAGGCTACGGGCCGGGCGGGATTGGTATTATTGTGGAGACGGCTACAGATAATAAAAATCGCACTTACCCGGAGGTAAAGGCGGCATTCACAAAAAATGGCGGCAGCATGGCCGAACCAGGTAGCGTGGCGTTTCAGTTTACACGTAAAGGTGTGATCAATGTTGCGGCAAGTGGCGAGGACGCGCTTTTGGCAGTTCTCGACGCTGGTGCTGAAGATGCCGTGGAAGAAGAAGGTGAGATTATTGTTTACACCGATCAAAAAGAACTAGCTAAAGTTCGTACTGCACTGATTGATTCCGGGCTTGAAATAAAGGGAGCAGAGCTTCAGTATATTCCGAATTCGCAGGTAGAAATTAGCGACCCAGAGGTAGCGCGCAAAGCTTTGAAACTACTAGATGCTCTTGATGATCACGATGATGTGATGAATGTCCATACTAACGCCGACATCACTGCAACTATTGAATAATTTATTTCTGTTTGGTATAACGTTTATATAATAAAAGCGTAAGCAAAAATAAAGGTAGTAGCTTATGATAAGGCGGGTCGTACAGTTAGCGATTATTTTTATTGTAGCGAGCAGTAGTGTTTGTGCGCCATTTACAGCCATGGCGCTTGAAGAGCAGCAGGGTATTGTTGATACCGAAAACATGCAAGAAGATACCATGCAGCCGGTAAAGGACGAATTTCCGGTTGATACTGAAGTAGAGACAATAACATTACCCGAGCAGATAGTTTCCACCCCACAGGTTATTAATGAAACAAAAGTATCATCGCCTGCGCTACCAGAAGAGCCCCCACTGGTACTGCCCGAACTTTTAATTAACCGGGTGATGGCGGGCAAGTCGGGACAGTCTTCTTATGAATATATAGAGTTGTATAATCCTAATCTACATGAGGTGAGTTTAGCTTCTTGGCAGCTACTTTTGCTGCGTAAAGATGGGAGTGATACAAAACAGATTTTTAGTTTGAACGGTACGGTGAAACCCAAGAGCTATATTTTATTTGCCGGAACCGACACCGATCTGGACGCGTTCGAACCTGATTTTCGCTTGAAAACAAATAGTATTATCACGACCGGCGGCATTGTTCAGGTTACGAATGCGAAGGCCGATATCATTGAAACACTTCGCTGGGGTGATGCGGCAAATCCTTCCCTGCAATTACCTACGGGCAAGATATTGAGCCGTGTCTATATTGATGGTACGCCAAACATGAGCGGAGATTCTATGCAAGATTTCGTAAGTAGTTTGTCGGACGTGTTGCCCCGATTTGGTGGATATATGCCACAAAGCAGCCCGGTCAATCGTTGCAACGACATACAAATTAGTGAAATTGCAGCCAACGTAACAGACGAACGACAGTTTATCGAACTATATAATAGCGCTGGTGATACACGCTCGCTCGACGGATGTTTGCTTGAGACTAATCGCAGTACGACGAATAATTTTGTGCTCACAGGTTCAATGAATCCAGGAGAATATCGTTCTATATCTATATCGACGAGCGACCTTACCTTAACCAAAACGACTTCTGGGACTGTATATCTACTCAGCTCGGATGGCGAAGAAGAAGTGGATGCCCGCTCGTACGATAGTCTTGCTGAAAATACAAGCTGGGCTTGGTTTAGCGACGGTGACACCTGGCATCAAACCTTTGCTATTACTCCGGACCAAGCGAATGTTTGGCAAGAGTTTTTACCATGTGAGATTGGTTATGAGCGTAATGAAGACACTGGTCGCTGTCGAAAAATAGCCTCGAGTGAAACGTTGGCTGAATGTGCATCGGGGCAATATCGAAATCCGGAGACTAACCGTTGTCGCAATATTGCAACCGCTACGAATACATTGACACCGTGTCTGGTTGGCCAATATCGTAACCCCGAGACGAATCGTTGTCGGAGTATGGCGACACTTACGAATGAATTAACACCTTGTCGCGTCGGGCAAGAACGGAATCCAGACACTAACCGTTGTCGTAATGTGAACGTAAGTATGCCCGAAGCCGCCTATGCGGTAGACCCTGTAAAAGAAACCGGCAAAGTATTTATGGGTTGGTGGGCTCTTGGTGGTATGGGAGTACTCGCGGCTGGGTATGGTGCTTGGGAATGGCGACGTGAGGTGCTGAGCGGTATTCAAAAAGTTGTAACATTTTTTACCTCTGGTAAATAACGTATACTAGAGAGATGAGAATTATCGGTATTGATCCGGGAACGGGCATTTTAGGCTTTGGTGTAGTCGATTTTGCAGGTGGAAAGACTAAGATGGTAACGGCAGGTGTTATAGTCACCCCTGCACACACGCCGCTAGACGTGCGACTGGAAGAGATATTTGATGGATTAACAGATATCATAGCAGAAACAAAACCTGATGTGATGTCGATAGAAAAGCTCTTTTTTGCTCAAAATGTAACCACAGCTATGAGTGTCTCGCATGCTCGCGGAGTGGCCATGTTAACCGGTCGCAAGGCAACATTGCCAATTTTCGAATACACACCGCAGCAAATTAAACAAACGTTAACTGGCTACGGCAAAGCTGATAAAAAGCAGGTGCAAGAAATGGTACGTATTCAGCTAGGTCTTCGAGACGTGCCAAAGCCTGATGACTGTGCCGATGCCCTAGCGGCGGCGATTACCCATGCGCTAATGAGTCGTTAACTTAGTTTTATTTAGAATCTATATTAAATAGTGGGTAGTGCCGAACGTAGGGTTTCTACGTTTAGCACTACCCACTGCTTCGATTACCGATTGGGGGAAGTGTCGCCACCCAGGTATTGTTGGACGGGTTGTCCGGCCAAAATCTCAGGGGGTTATCGGTTGTTTCGAAGGTCTGCCTCGTGGACATCAATGACTATATTAAAATAGTGGTGAAGGCATGTCAATATCTAATTATGAGTTTTAAAAGAGATAATGTTAGTAAACATATGTTTGTGCAAAAGTTTCCAATTGCTGGATGATTGTTTGGTCGCTTGTTTCAAGTGCAATTTCGCGAGTACCAAACATAACGCCGCTATGACTAAAGTTGTGTGATCCCGTAAGGGCGATTT
>Ga0307516_10005330_pt1 | contig 15457 bp, 5 predicted proteins | sample 19_EM_MG_FD_203310 | JGI IMG/M metagenome (GOLD analysis project Ga0307516, IMG submission 203310) | Populus trichocarpa ectomycorrhiza microbial communities from riparian zone in the Pacific Northwest, United States - 19_EM | ecosystem: Host-associated > Plants > Roots > Unclassified | place...
GTTACGAGACCCAAGGTGCTTGGGTTTGGCAAAGAGTTGAGTGGAGGTTTAAAATTTAACCCATTTGGTTAGGTTTAATAACACTATTAAAACATTCTCCATACTCTTAATATTTTTTTTAAAAAAATTAATATTGACCCGTTGTAAAGCACGAGTCAATATACTAATATTACTTATATATAGTTTTTATTTGATGATGAGAGTATTCTCATATCAACTTGGAGGTACTTCATTTTTTCTTGGTTTAATTTTCTTATTCACTAACCTTGTTCTATTTTGTTTTTTTTTTGTTTTTTTTAAGTTGACATGCATTGATAGTTTATATGTTATCAATATGTTCTGTTTAAAATTTTCCATGTTTTTTCACCTTCAAATTCCCTATGATGTTTTAAAAGAATGTATATGTTCGATTTGTCCCTAAAATGGATTAAGCAATTTATTGAGTTTATTCACTAATTCATATTATTTTTCTCTTCAATTGACATGGATCCAAGATACACAACAAATGGTTTGGATTGGTGACGGGCTTCACCTAGCACATGGCTTTGAGGCTATAAAATGATGGCAGTAGGTATTTTTACATGGCTAGTGTCGTATCTTGTCTTTGGATAGTATTAGAGAAATTAGCTTGGTGAACTCGAAGTTAAGGTCTAATTATTACTTTAATGCAGCCTTTGCTAGTAAGTTAGAGCAGTTCAGCTCAAAATAACTTTGGTTTTTTTTTTTTAATTTTTTTTATTAACGTAGGTGTTTGGATGAGTTTACGCGTACCTTAACTAATTCCACGAGTTCTGAAGTTAATGACTATGTAAGTCTCTAGTGACCCTGAAGGGACTCGAACTCGTGATCATTGAGAAGCAAATTCAAGACCTAATCAGTTGAAATACCCCTCAAGATTAACTTGGTTTTTTTTTTTCTTTAGCTCACATCCAACAATGCAAACATGGATGGCATTACATGATTCTAACGATCAAGGAACATCAGTTTTTGTCCTAACAGATTACCAATAAAGAGGAACTTTAGGTGAAACCCTTTGGCTAATGTAGTAATCATCATATGATGTCTTGCTTAACTCTAACAACTTTATGCTTTCCAAAAGTTTAGGTTATAATGGCCTAAACTAATAAATAGGATGATCTACGGTCATCCCTAATTTAGCTTTAAATCATTTACTCAAAAAGACTTTAGATTTGACATAAAGTAAATCCATCAAATAAGTTAGACAATAAATGGTAAAGATTGGTTGTGTTTGTATTTGCCTTTTCCTTCTTATCATGCTGCTGATGGGGGCAGCTAGGTAACCATTCACTGATGGATGCCTGGAACTAGACTGAGAGCTTGCAGAGCAAGAGGGAAGAACAGAAAGCAGCTGATAAAGCTGCTGGTATTGATTTGCCTAGATGATGAATCTCTGGTACAGTGCGACTGATTTTTGTATGACTTGCCTAAGCTTAGTTATTCAATTTACCGGAAAGTACCTGTCACTTGGGCTTGATGATCTGATATATATTTCTCCTTTTGGTGGTTACAGCTAGAAAACAGAGTTTCTCCTCTGCATGCTTTTTTAAAGGACAGAGCGCATCATGATCTTATTCTAGATGTCTGTATTTTTTCCCTTTATTTTTATGCATCTATTCTTTATTTTTTATTTTGATTGATTTATTTGCTTGAAACAAAGCGCATCATTGTTAAGGAATCCCACTCATGCTGAATAAAGTCACCAGCAGATATTCTTTTACTTTCTGATAGTTAGTAGCTCTCTCTTGGTTTGGTTCATAGTTGTTCAAGGCATTGCAATCACTGCAAAGATATTCTGAAGCTCTGGAGATTATAAATCTCACCCAGAGATTGCTTATACAGTGATAGATGATATGCTTATTTTCTATTTATTTTGTTCTCCATCTTCAGGAACTGCCTTGATCAACTTGACCCTTGGATTTAGACTCCAAAAAAACCACAAGGATTAGCATTCCTCTATAATAACAGAGAACAGCCATGTTGGGTTCATTGCTGTATACAGGGGAAGGAAAACATAATAATTAGCCTTTTATTAAAACGTCTACATTGCTGCTGAGATTGGGTTGGCTTCCATTGACAACCAAATTGCAAGAGCTTTACTCATTCGATCTTGATGGTATTTCTAAGTGACCACCTACAAGCTAATGCAACAGTTGGGTTCCTGGCATCAGTTTCAATGCTGTTTGCTGGCCATTGTGTATTTGTTGCTTGTTATTTATTTCTGTCTCTCATCACAACAACTTAACTTTAGCCCCTAATTCCATTACCTCTCCTACTTGCCCACAGTTCCATTGTTCTATACATATACGATCTGCCACTATCTTCTAGATTTTGCTGGGCTCTATTACCCTTCTCAATTAGTTCTTGTTGATGTGAAAATATATATTATTTTGCTCTTGTTTACTTGTGCTTGCTGATAATGGGTGGCCTTAGAGAAGGCAACATCCAATATCTTTTATGAGTTCTATTGGTGCTCCAAACAATGACACTGAACAAGACATTTATGATATTGAGAAGTCGTGTCTAAGGAGAGCAATGTGAGCGGAGAAGGTCCATGGCACAAATTGCCTCAACAGAGGTAGAGGGCCAGGGGAACAAACAAGAACAACCACAAGAAGCAGACCAAAACCTCCATTCGTTCAAGCCATAAACTTTTAGCAAAGTTTAATGGCCATGAAGTCTTGCCAATTTCGTTGATGTTTGTCTGAGATTCAATTCAGAGGATTTGAACTAGTTGCTACACTATACTGCGGGATCAAATTCTGAATTTAATCACTGTCTTGTTCAATGATGCCTTTCTTCTTTCTTTATTTGTTGATATTCTATTAAACTAGAGTGTTTGCTTGATTTTAAAATGCATGTTTTTGCTTTTTTGTACTTGTAATAAGCATAATATTAAATTAAACCCACTGGATAGTACTGTTGTTTTTAGACTTTCTTGACCGAATTGATTGAATTTTAGGAAATATATATATATATATATATATATATATATATATATATATATATATATATATATATCCGGCTTTTGTATTTAACTATTTAAGGGGTTTAAAGTTAATGTGGTTTTCAAATCAGTTAGAACTTTGAGTTTTTGGTATGATGTTTTAGTTTCCTCCAAGAAATAATCCCCATTAAATATAGCTATAGCTAGGCTGTCGTTCACGTTTCCTTTTCAAGAAAGTAATGGAGTCCATAGCTTGATTTAATAACTTTATCAATTATCAGAGTTTTAATAATAATATATTATAATTTCTTCAACTAACACTACGTAATCAACTTCTCTGTAATTAATAACAATTGTATGGAAATTATGCTGTTAATTTCTTTTCTTAATGGAAAATGTTCCATTAATTATAACTCACTCTAAACCAAACGTTTCTAAGAGGTCCTTTGGCGCTAAAGAGAGAGGCTCTGCAAATAATATGTAAAGAATAAAGAAATCATCTATATTTTTTATCTGGATGGTTTAAAAGGTATTTACATCATATGAATATTGTTTTTTTTTTTTTTACTTGAGTAAAGGAATTGGATAATTATTTTATCATAATAACATTAATTAATAATAAATATACCTTTTATATATATTAATGAGGGATAAATATTATTTCCATAAATATTAATGAAATGAAAATGTGGTAGGCTATGAGAGATTAATGTATACCTAAGAGTGCAAATTGTGTAGGGTCCAAGCAAAAATGATTGGGTTTGATAAAAAAAAAAAACCCTAAAGAAATAAGTATTGGGTATAGACCATAAGGCAAGGCCCATGCATGCATCACAGGCACCAGGCATTGTGCCTTAGCTTATGGGTGCCAAATGTTTTCTTGAGCTCAAAGGCACCATGTGTCTGGGATCAACCATGATGTCTGAACCTATAGGCACCAAGCACGCACCTAGTGTGGAGCGTCGAGCGAGGGAACTGGGTGCTGGTCAAGGGAAACTAGGCATGGGTCATCATGTGCGGGACACCAGTTGAGGGGAGCCGGGCAAGGAGTGCTGGGCACAGGGTACCAGGTGAGAGGAGCCAGGTATAGGGTGCTGGTTAAGGGAGTCGGGCGAAGGGAGTTGGGTGTTGGTCAAACGGAACAAGACATGAGGTACCGGTTAAGGGAGAGAGGCGAGAAGCGGGGGTTGATCGAAGGGAGCCAAAAATGGGATGCTGGACGTGGGACATTGATCAAGGGGAGCTGAGCATAGGGAGTCGATTAAAGAAGCTGGGTGAGGGGAGTGAGGGGCTGGTCGAGGGGAGTTGCGTACGAGGAGCCCGATTAAGGGGAGACAAACCCGGTGTGTTAGGCATGAGGTGTCTGTCAAATAAGCCGAGTTAGGGGAGTTGAGGACCAGTTAAGGGGAACCAGGCACGGGGCACCAGGTGCTGTTTAAGGGGAGTCAAATACGAGGTTTGGGTTTAGTAAAAAATCCTAGGGGATCAAGAGTTGGGCCGACCTAAAAGCTTGGGCCTAAACTTGTTTCTAGGTCCTTTCTGATGCCCAAGCTATCATAAAAATGGGCTAAGATCAACAAGTTGTTTGAAAAAAATACTAATAATCTCGATCCATCACTAACCCTTCAAGTCCTTGGAATATAAAATACGTGAAGACTTAACTACTAACTTGATTTCTTGGACGAGATTATAATTCTTTTTATCTCTATTTTGATGTAGTTTGAACTTATAAGGGTTAATACATAAGTAGAATTCCTTGGTTTCACCAACATGAGGAAAAAAGGAATCTATAGAGGAACCCCTATTTTAGAAAAAATTTAGGAGGCCAGGGGAACTATGAAGGAAACCATATTTAGAAAAATTTCTAGGAGACAGAGAGGAACCATATTGGAGGAATTCATACTTAGAAAAATTTCTAAGATGCTAAGGGAAACCCATAGAGGGGCCCATACTTAGAAAAAATTCTAGGAGGCTAAGGGAAACTATATTAAAAGAACCCATTCTTTAAAAACTTTTTAGAAGATAGAGGAGAACCCACGAAGGAACCCATACCATGAAGGGTCATCCTCAATGATAGCGTGAGGCCTAGAAGCTCCCCAGAGAGTCTTACTAATCCGAGATTACAATAGAGAGCAGGAGACTCGAGATCATCATTGGATATAGCATAAGGCCTGGAAGCCCCACTGGAGAGTCGTGCCAATCTAAGATCACATTAGAGAGTAAGAGACCCGTGGTTGTCCCTGGAGATAACGTGTGGCCTAGAAGCCCCACCAGAGAGTCGTGCCAATCTAATATTGCATTTGAGAGTGGAAGACCCATGGTCATCCATGAAGCATGAGGCCCGAAAACCCCATTGCAAAGTCATGCCAATACAAGATTGTACAGAAGAGTGGGAGACCTATGGTCATCATTAGAGATAGCATGAGGCCTAGAAACCTTATTAGAGAGTCGTGCTAATCCGAGATTGCACTAGAGATAAGAAGATAATAAATTGATAATAAGGATACAATGTACTTTATTTCTAAAAGAAATTTACTTTCTTATCCACTATAGCATATTTTGAGATAATTTGAGTGCCAAGGGTGAGGGAGATTCTTTCCTACCATGTATTGGAGATGGTAGGTGTTTACCTTGACTACCTAGATAACTTTTAATGGTTCATCCTATTTTGATTCAAATGAGTGGTAAACCTTTAGGATACACCAAATGCTCATAGGTAAGTCCCTTATAGTTTTTCTTTGAGCTTTGATTCTATTAGGAGAATAATTCCACTTAGAAGGTTCTTACGATTGACTTTCCTTGTAAAAATAAAGAGGTACATGTTGTAGCATATATTTACCTTTCCTACTCGTATATGATTTTTTATGACTTGCTTCACTTTGAGCAAGCTTCTGTCTAGTAAGATATAAATTTTTCTCCATAAATCATGCTCCCTTACTCCATATATCAAGGCCTTGAGGCCACTGGCTTAAGCAACTCTTTCACCTTGAGCATCTCTTTACTAAACCTCTTTAAATATACTCGCGTGGGTAATGCCAAATAGCTCCATAGAGCTTCTCTTGGTAGGTATACTAGTGCTAAAATGTGTCATTAGCTAGGCGAAAAGGTCACTAAAGCTACCAATGAAATCCAGCTCTAAATGGTTATACTAGGCGTGCACAAACTTTTAGAAAGTTATGAGAAGTATCTTATACATCTCGTTGCTATCCTAGATGACATCCCCAAGCTACTTCGCATGTTTTGCAATGCTCATTAGGATCATTAAGGCCATTTAGTTGTCCATACTTATTTTTTTAGAAATATAGTCTTAAAGGATTCGAGTTTCAATACTTTTCTAGACAAGGAAAAACCCTGCACCCGATGGGGGTTGTGGACATTCTTTTAGATGCATTTAAATACCGACTGTCTCTTGGTATTTTATCTGAAGGGCTTTAGGGACCCCAAAAAGTCTATTGTAGAATGACGGGATAGGTGATGGGCTTTAGGGACCCCAAAAAGTCTAGTGTAGAATGACGAGATACGTAACTGATGCCCTTCTTATGGTAGGCATGAAGCATGCTTGGAGACCCACTCTATGTGTGGGTATCGCAATGGCATGAACTACCTTTGGAGGGACTTAGTGAACACGAAGGCAAAACACTCTCCTAAATGTCATTTTGCCCAGACTCCTTAGAGAAATGTAGTTGCCTACAAGCGCTGGAAGCAGTCAATGACGGTGGCACTGTGGCTCTAAGTGTTGCTGAAGGTGCAAAAACTTGTTGGGGGTAACAAGGGCTGATTTTGACTTTGGCTTATCAGTACTGTCCGAGTGAGGAGTTGCACTTGATTCATGAGCTGTTGGAAGTCTTGTTGGTTAAAGGTGCCCAGGATGGTGGGGATGTCCATCACACGTCCTGCTCAAGTGTATCTTTATTGTTTGTCATGGATGGCTTAATGTTAAAAAATTTTTTTAAAAAAAAGAATTAATAGCTTTTTGATCATTTCTCACAGACAACGCCAATTAATGATATTCTAAAATCCAAAATGCTTAGGAATAAGGCTTTTGTGGTTGGATAATGAGTTAATAACTTAAGTTCTGTAATATGATCAATTCTGATTAGCTAAGATGAGTTGTTGCTTGATGTGTGAAGATAAGTGCCTGCAAAAAGTTCTATTTAGTGGATTTAGAGACTCTTAGATATTTAAATAAGTATATTTGTAGAGAGTGCAATAATATTTTGTAGAAAAAGAGACTTCACAAATAATATGTACAAAATGGAAAAATTATGAGCCTGATACCTAGGTGATTCAAATGGTATTTATAGCCCATCGATATTGTCTTTTTGCTTAAGTTGAGGGGTTAAAGAGTCATTTTTCCATGATAGCATTAATGAGAGATAAATATCTCTTACATAAACATTAATAAAATGAAAAAGTGGTAGGTCATGAAAGAGTCCTGTACACCTAGAGATCCAAATTGAGTAGGGTGCAAGCAAAAATGATTGGGTTTGATAAAAAAACCCAAGGGAATAAGTGTTATGTCCAAGCCATAAGACAAAGCTTAGGCAAGCATTTTGCGATTGGACTTAGGCATGATGCTCAAGCCCACTAACACTAGGCACGCGTGTGGCACGGGGATCCAGGAATCCGACAAGAGGAGTCGGGTATTGGTCAAGGGCATGAAAAAAAAGTACTTATATATATATCCTTATTCATCAATATAGAAACATTAATATATCTTGGTTGGCCTATAACAAAGACTACGGGTTTCATTCGCAACATTGCATGCTTTGAAAATTAAGTTCAAATGTAATGACAATTTCAAAATTAGCTTGGTTTTGAGACAACCTTATTAGTGATAATCATTCGAATACTGGAGGATAGGGTTAACAATAAACAAGAAATCTTGAGATAAAGATTCCTTGGAGCCACAAAAATACAAAGGACATTGAAAGAAAATAAGGCAGTAGGCTAGCTAGGTGATGCTTCAAGAAACGTAGTCCAATGAATTAGGAAGTCTGAATGACCTCCGCACACTTGGCAGTCCCTCAGTGTCGTTGTATTGGTCTCTAACTATTCCCTAAATGCTGTTTCCATTGCTAAGAACCTGGTTTCTCATGTTGGCCTTGCATTGTTGCACCTCATTCAAACTTCATTCTAATTTAGTATAATGATGTTTGACTTATGTTTTAGTTTTTTAATATTTTATTTATGCTAAATTATTTTAAATTAAAGTTCTTTTTAATCTTGATTGTTTACCATTTAGAAATGTTTTAAATTCAAAGTTAATTTATTTTTATTTTTAAATGAAAATCATGAATGTTAATATATATATATATGTATATATATATTCTGTCATATTATTATTTTATTGTGTTTTGTAGTATTTTTCTCGGCAAACCTTAAAGAAAAACCCAACCTATAGTAATAATATTGATTAGATTCTCATATCTCGTTTTGCTTTTCATCAATCAAAATAATCTACAAAATACTACAAAACACAATAATATAATAATACGAGAGAAAGTGCAAGCATCATTCTTAGAGAGAGAACGTGGGGTTTACCTAGTTTTTGAGATGTTGCTTTCTAGTCAAAGAAGTTGGAGACAGCTGCCCCAGCATGCTGACAAGCCCCACTTCTCTTCTTTTATTATTTGCTCCTCCACTGTGAATCCAAGTCATGGTCTTGTTTCTCTATCTATGATCCACGGCTGAGAATCGTGCAAAATCACAGGTCAGAGATTCGTCCTCTGTTTGATAAGAGTATTATATATAAGCTTTCTACCTTGCTTTCCTAAAATATCGTGAGACAGAGGAAGGTGTTTGTGGCAGGTCTCTGTCCAGTAAAATGGATGCATCAAGGGCCCGGTGGAGTTTGTTTAATTTGACTTTGTTACCAAATTGCACTTGTTCATGCCTTCGTACTTCCACTTTGCCATTTCCGTTAGTTTCTCCAAATTTAATATAGGAAAAATTACTTGCGAGCGATTGCATTTTCCCTTCGTAGCTTTTGAGATCACAAGTGGCGTATAATATTTATAATACAATCTTCCATTGCGGGGGAGATTAGGCACTCGAGGTATGAGTGCCCTCGTAGGGTTACTTAGCAGAGTTCGGGACAAAAATAACCGACTCAAAATCAGCAATAATCAGGAATAAAATAGGTAGATCAACTCAATCTAAAACTAGTAAGAAACCGACCCAAAGAAAATAGAGAAAAGACTTGGAAACCTAACAATAATAGTGGAGTTATCATTAAACAATTAAGATTATATAGTTTAGTTTTTAGGTAAGTCAGTTGACAAACTTTGAATCACTCCACCATTACTTGACTCAAGTAATGGAGTGATTCAAAAGGTTCTCGCAAATGCTAAACATATCTGACTACAATTTTAACACATATCTAAGTTTAAATTCCTTTCTAAATGTCCAATAAAAAAGAAAAGACAAAAAAATAATTTTTGTTTTTTAACAGTTGGGGCACTCGAGGTAAGAGTGCCCTTGTAAGGTTACTTAGCAGAGTTCGAGATAAAAATAACCGACTCAAAATCAACAATAGTCGGGAATAAAACAGGTAGATAAACTCAATCTAAAACTAGTAAGAGACCGACCCAAAGAAAATAGAGAAAAGAATTGGAAACCTAACAATAATAATGGGGACTCATCGTTAACCAATTAAGGTTACATAGTTTAGTTTTTAGGTAATTCGTTGACAACCTTTTGAATAACTCAATTACTTAACTTAAGTAATAGAGTGATTCAAAAGATTCTCGCAAATACTAAACATATCGGACTACAATTTTAACACATACCTAAGTTTAAATTCCTTTCTAAAGATCCAATAACAAAGAAAAGATAAAAAAATAATTTTTGTTTTTTAATAATTTGAAGAATGAAAGCTGAACTTCCTTTTGGTTCTCCCCGAAAAAAACTTTCACTTTTTAAATCCATTTTTAAAAAACTAAAAAAAAATTTAGAAAGTAAAAAAAAAATGGTTTTCTAACTCTAACAATTTTAAAAGAAAAAAGAAAACTATTTCTACTTTTATCGAGAAAAAAAAACTGGTTCATCAAAGGTATTCTATTTTTTTAAAAAATAATAAATAAATTTTCAAAATAAAAAAGAAATCCAATTCTATTATTTGGATTTAGAGAATTATATAAATTAAATAAAACTAAAAACAAAAAAGATTCACCAATCAATAATCGTTTGGATTTAGAGAAGTATATGAATTAAATGAAACTAAAAACAACAAAGATTCACCAATCAATAATCAGATTATTTATAAAATTTTCACTTCAATTTGATCTATGGATTGAATAAATTATTCACTGACAGAAAAAATAAAAATGAAAGATCTGAATGCCAAAACAAAGACAATAATACATAAAGAATGCTATATTTCTTCCTTTACAAAAGAAAAAAAAAATTATATCTATATCTAAAAATTTAAAACGAAAAATTGAATCGATTCATTTCTAGATCAAATTGATACATGAATGAATTTCATATATCAGAATGGAATATGGGATATAAAACAATGTATATGGACGTCTCCTTGTTTTCATATATTTTATACACTAGATTATATATGTTATGGGATATATATGACAAATGGACCTTTACCGAATCTTTAATCGTGGACATATATGTATCCTTACAATACTAAACCGACTAGCATTATTGGTATCAAACCAATAGCGATTTATACAAGCTAAATCTTTAATTTTCATTTTTAAAAATCATAAGATTGCTTTTTGCTTTTTTTATTTTTTATTTATTGTATAATTAGTTAACTTGAATACGGAAAAATTAATCAATAAAAAGAATGAAAAAAATTATAGAATTGTCATTATAATTGAACTAATGAATTAATGATTACAAAGCCCTTACCATTTAAAATTCTAACTTTACCATCAAATTAGAAAAAAATTAATAGAACCTTAACAAAAACCATTCACCGCCATTCCCACACCACTGCTTCCCCTCCTTGACATGTAATCTTGTTGAAGTTCATCTAGAAAAAACTCTAGTCGGTTATCCAAATTCCTAATCTGACACACAAAGTTATTACAAACCCTAGTTAGCAGCAATAGATCAAAACCAAGATAACAACAACAAGAAAAATGATAACAACTAAAACAATTATAATAGAGGAAGAAGTGCAACAATTAGTTGGTTAAGATTTTGTTAGGTAGTTAGACGGGAGGGAAACTCTTGTATATAGATGAAATGTAAAGAAATGTACAAGGCAGGTAATACGAAATTGATTCTATGTAGAATTGCAATTCTCTCTCAATCTCAATCTCCTCCTCCTCCTCCTCCTCCCTTTTCTTTTCTCTTATTTATATAGTTTATATTGTATTCTTAAGGGAGACCTTAACAATTGAAATAAGAAAGAGGTTTAATGCAAATTAGCAAGTATTACTAAATGATCTATTAGAGGTACCAATTATGCCTATTATAAGGTCTAAAAATAAAAGGATCCAAGAGGAATTGATTGGGCTAATTTGGGATATTTGGGTTAACAAGTTGCAAATCTGTCAAACTATACCTTTATGTATTTTTTGGGCCATATTTGGAGCTATAGGTTAAAGTTTGATGCGATTCTAGTTAGGTTAGAAACCAGCCATCTCAAGATTTCTATCCATATATGGTAGGCCTAGTAAATAATCTAGACAAGAGAGAATGACGTGTTTGAAGTCAGGATAAAAGCTATTGTACAAGTTTTGTTATTTGTTTCCTTATGATTTTTGGACTTCTTATTTAGCAAGGATTTCTTTTATACAAGGAAAGCATATGTGGCAACAATTGAGATTATTTTGGCAAGAGTTTCCATGTCAGCAACTTGTGTTTCCTTTTATTTTATGGATTTCCTCATTAGCAATGTTTTCTTATAACTCAAGGACATTAGAGGCGGTTTTTGAACTTTTTTTTTCTATTACATATTTTTACGCTAACATGCATAATTTTTTATCCGATCGTCGAAATTAGGTTGAAATTTAACCAGAAGATTCTAAAGACCTTATTTTATATACAGTTAAAATTTTATAACGACCGAAAATCAAGATGGCCTTGCAATAAAATCTAGAAGCTACAACGTGAGATTTGTATTAGTTTCCTAGGTGATTTAAGATTTTTTCCCCTATTTAATTTATAAATCTTTTATTATTTTTTCAACTCTATTTGAGACCTTTTTACCTACTATAAATATGTTTATTTATCTTGTATTTAGGTTTTTATATACAAACTTTGATTTTGGAATAATCTATTGTATGTGTGAGAGGAGATTCTCTTAACTTGGTTCATTGTTGAACTACTCTGGCTTATCAAAGAATTAACCAAACTTTATGGCATCTTATATACTACTTGTTCGTGTCTCTTCATAGACATTGGGTGGAAGTTTAATTTCTATAGTCTTGGTGCCTCGGTTCAGATTATCGTTGTGTCAAGCTCAATCACAAGCTTGAATTTAGCTTTCTTGGAAAATGTTGATTTAACTGTGAGGTTTTGGATCTTAATATCATGAGGTTTATATCAATTGATATTAGAGTAATGTTCTAAAATTATGTTATATCCCTTTATCTTTTAGTTTTTATGTTATTTAATCATTGCCGACATATATAACCTAGTTACGACAAAAGTAAAAAAAAATGAAGATTATTTATCATTTGGTTGCTTACAACTAAAAGAAGAAGAAAGATCAAATAAATATCATAAGGGGAAAAAGCTGGGTTTAGGCCGCAAATTAGGGCTTTTCATCAAATCTTGAATTTGGTAACTCAAATATGAAATTTCTTTATTCTTGGGACTTCTTAGTGCCATATGTTGATTTTGAGATTATTTAGACATACTTTGTTGGGATATTATTGAAAATTACAAAAAGAAATTCATAACAAGTATCTTTCTATATAAAAAAAACTATTTTGTTGTTGATTTCGGGTTTGCTACATAGAAAATGGTCTAAAAATAATGTCTTTGCTTAGTTTGGGATATTTGAGTCTTACTCCATTAATTTTTTTTATTCTCGTAAATTTTTATCATTCATATTTTACATGAATTCTTTTTTTTTTCATGATTTTGTATTGATAGTTTTTTTATTGCTTCTTGAGTCTATATATTATTTTGGATTGCGCCACTAAATCATCAATTTATTTTTTATTTGTTGTGAATTGGTTCCTTAAAGAAATAAATTTTTTGATATTGAGTGGTAAAAGACTAAAGGTGAGCTTATTATAGTCAAAAGCTGAAAATTTAAGTGAAACACGAGGAGAGTGATATCTATGGAGTGTAAACATGTGAGGAAGTATGTGAGGGTATACTTCTTTTTACTACTAACATAATTTTAAGATCTTGACAATATAAACCAAAAGTGCATCATCACCGCTAAAAAATAAGTTTGGAATAGGGTTATTTAACTATACAACAACAATTAAAGATGATGAACATGAGGTTTATAGAGGTTATGAATGGGATGGATGGATTGAGAACCAAAGTATCTAGCCTTTATGATGAGCTAGTTTGTAAGGGCCCCGAGTGTAGAGGCTTGCAAGACGAGCTATTTCACTTGTAAAGGAGTTTATAGCCAAAAAATATAGATGAGGAGGCTGAGGATTTTGATTATAAACATAGGAACCAAAAACATGAGGGAGTTCAGCCACATGATTATTTCAACCATAGGAGATAAAATAGAAATGATGGTTTTTGTGATGGTTTGGACAAAAACTTAGGGAGTACTAAGATGAAGATTCCAACTTTTTAGGTTAGAAATGATCCTAAAGTATATTTGGAATAGGAGAAGAAAATAGAGTTGATTTTTGACTGTCGCCGTTACTCTAAGAAAATAAAAGTAAAACTTGTTGTTATTAACTTTACTGACTATGATATTATTTGGTGGGATCAAATTGTATTAAGTTAAAGAAGGAATGGGGAGAGACTCATAAAGAATTGGGATAAGATGAAAGCAATCATGAGAAAGATATTTGTTCCTGTATATTATTATAAAGAATAATTTTAGAGATTACAGAGTTTCACTTAAGGGTTAAAGAGTGTGGAGGGTTACAAGAAGGAGATAAAGATTGCCATGATTAGAGCTAATGCTGTAGAGAATAAGGAGACTATAATGACAAGATTTTTGAATGGTTTGAATAGTGAGATAACTAGTATGGTTGAATTACAATATTATATTAAGATAGAGGATTTGGTTTATATGACTACCAAGATAGAAAAGCAGTTAAAGAGGTAATTCATGTTATTTTTCATCTTGGAAGCCAAATTATAGGAGAAAGGGGGCTACCCTATCAAAGCCGAATATAATGGGAAGCAAACCTGAACCATCTAAAGCCATAAAGAAGGATTTAACCACTATTTGTCCAAGGTAAAACTAAAACTCAAATTAATCATAACTGTAATATTAAGTATTTTAGGTGTTTGGGTAATGAACATATAACTTCATTATGTCCAAACAAAAGGGTTATGGTTATGAGAGAACAAAAGGAGATTGAATTTGAAAATGAAAAATCAGAGGAGGATGAGATGCCACCACTTAAGGATTGTAGTGATGTGAAGTATCTAGTTGATGGAAAGATTTTGATGATTAGAACATCACTTAATTTTTTGATTAAGCATGATGATGTGGAATAAAAAAAGGGAGAACATCTTTCATACTAGATGTCATATTCCCATATAAGTAATAAGACATGTGGTATGATTATTGAAAGTGGGAGTTGTGCTAATATTACTAGTGTTATATTTGTCAAAAAATTGAATATAAACATAATTAAGAATGAAAGACCTTATACACGACAATAGTTGAATGAATATGGTAAAGTAAGAGTTACTAAACAAATTTTAATTTTGTTTGTGGTTGGAGAGTATAAGGATAAGGTTTTGCGAGATGTGGTTGGAGAGTATAAGGATAAGGTTTTGCGAGATGTGGTTCCTATGTATACTACTCATCTATTATTGGGGCATTCTTGGCAATTTGATAGGAAGGACAAGCATAATGGGTTTAAGAACATATATTCACTTAAAAAAAAGATGGAAATACTTTCATACTTGTATTATTATCACCGAGACATGTTTATAAAGATTAATTAAAGCTGGAAAAAGAAAATGAAGTTGAATAACTATGTGAGGATATGAGGAAGGGTGAAAATAATAAAGCCTTGAGAGAACAAATTCAACCATGGTAGAGAAAAATAGGGTTTTGACTAATAGATAAGAAAAAAAAAAGGAGATAAGAAAGAAAGGGTGGAAAAAGAAGAGTGTGGAAAAAAAAGAGTTAGTTTTATGCTAAAAAGAATGAGATTAAGAATGTTTGTTTTTTTCTGACATGCCTATGATTTTTCTTGTTTATAAAGAGATATATTTTAACATTAATAAACTTGATTCTTGTATTCCTAGTGTTTGTGTTTCTTTCTTTCAAGATTATGAAGACATATTGCCCAAAAATGGTATTCCTATTGTTGATTCAAACACGAGTTCTTTTGAGGAGAGGGGGGATTATGCTAA
>Ga0307516_10005331_pt1 | contig 15456 bp, 21 predicted proteins | sample 19_EM_MG_FD_203310 | JGI IMG/M metagenome (GOLD analysis project Ga0307516, IMG submission 203310) | Populus trichocarpa ectomycorrhiza microbial communities from riparian zone in the Pacific Northwest, United States - 19_EM | ecosystem: Host-associated > Plants > Roots > Unclassified | place...
CACCCGTACCGTTCCGTCTGGGCATCAGAAATCTACTCATACGGTACGGGTACGGGTGATTCTGTGCCCGTATATACCCGGTGGCTATACGGCCGTATACCGTCAACGGTACGGTGAACAGCCCTAAACTGTAGTATGTAAATACTTTACCATCAATCAAAAATCCATTGAGCTGTTTACAACCAATCTTTTTGAGTTGAGAACTGGTCATGATGCATGACCATTGATCAGGGCTGATGATCAATAGCAATTCAGGTGTGATGTCGTGGGTGCGCCGACAAGATCTAAGCGAGTATCCCAAGCCCCAAAAGGACAAGTGTCCCTCACTAACAGATTTAAGCAAGTATCCACTAAATAATTCAAATTTTCTGATTCATTCCAGTGAGAAACCACCGCTTGATGAAACTGATTGAAGCCGAAGACCTGCAGACAAGCACTCAGTTGTGTCTGGCTACCTCACTTGTGGTGGTTGTGAGGGTGAGCCTTTCTTTCCTTTTTTGATTTTTCTTTTTCTTTTATTTTCCCCCCACAGACATCGCTATCCGGCCAGATATCGCAGCACAGGCTCTCCTAGGTGCCCCAGGACGTTGGCAGAACTCGAAGTGATACAAAATTAATCTATGCTCAAGCCCGCATAGTGTGATTATGCATTTAGAATATATAATGCACGAATTACACCAAATTTGCAAAAGAAATCAGTGCAAAGAACACAGATTGAACGACATCCAGCCGGCCGATTTTGCTGCTTATTGTGTGTACATATACCTATGATACTACTTTACATATCCCGGGCATCCAAGCCCCAAAATCTGCGCGGGAAGGATGTCATAAATTCGAGTTTGCAACTCTGCTTTACTTTGCATCCCATTGCACGTGATAGTAAGCTACATCGCCCACAGGACATCCGAAACCTGAGGTCCTTGCACTACTCATAATCAATGGTTTGCACTCGTGAAGAGTGTTTTTGAATTTCCTTGAGGGTGATATCGCGGACGGACGTCGTCGCTTGATGCAGGAACCTAAATTTCGACTACTCAGAAATCAGTGATTTCTGATGATCGATGAATCTAGTAGGACGGACGAGCCCCTACAAGTAAGGATGCCAGAAATCCCAGGAGTCTTCCCCCTGCATTTCATATTCGTCATAATAATCGTCGTAGTCCTGGACCTCTTCATCCGATTCCTCGTAAATTTCCGTCCATCTCACGTTCTTGATAAAAGCTAATTGGGGAACCACATCAGTACCGTCACCATGAGCCGCCATCATGACCCTCGATGCATAACCTTCGAAGAGTTAACCCCCGTTTACGCCGCTCTCTAAAACACAATGCCAACGTCTCCGCCCAAGGCGGTTCGCCGTAGTACTCGCCCAGAGTACTACTCAGTGACAAGGACTTCAAGGCCTTGAATTCCAGCTTTCCTGGGGCGCTTGTCACGGTCGCGTGCACCACGGCCGGGTCTCGTGGGATCCCGCGAGATAATACATTGAGGAATTTGTTTGCATAGTCGATAATGTGGATAGTTTTGAGTTTTTTCAGCTCGCCAAAAACGCCGAGCCATACAGACCGTCGAATCTCCATGCCGACGACTTGAAAAGATTTCAAATGGTGTAGGGACAGACACCCAACTGATACTGGAAGAGTGAAAAAAGACATCCTGAAACTCGACAACTTCCTTCAAACTTCAAAGACCCGGCGGCCGGCTGACCCCTTGTGAATCTTGACTCCGAAACGTCCCAGGATAATGATTTTCGACATAAAGGGAAGTGATAGGAACAATGTTTTTGGCGTTAATAATGATAATTAAATCACGAACAGGCGTAGCGTTGTCGGTGTGGTAGGCCGGGCGGGAACACTTGACACTGACGATGGTAGTATTCGGGTAGGTGATCTTGGTGAAAAACGCGAGGCAACTCAGTAGATTTTCTTCAAGATGAATACGTGCGACCAATGATAGAAGGGTAGATGGAGAGGAGGAAGCGTTGAGCTCAGAACGCCCGGGTACCGCAATTACTGAAGAGAGGTGAATGCTCTCGAGTTGAGGCATGCTACCAAGATTCGTAACGAGCTCGTCCACTGATAACCAACATCCAGTTGGGACTCTAGCAACCGTGAGGTGAGTCAGAGAGCGCAAAAACTCGGATGTCCAGTTGACAGTGCATCTGTTCAGAGAAAGGCAGCGCAACTCGGAGGTGCTCCATCGGGTCCCGAGAATATGTTTTCTGGGAGCATGGCCTGGGAATCATCCGAAGAAATCTGAAATGTATGGAGAAGTGGTGCGGCTCCGGAAAGACTTGACAACATCTCTTTGAGCATAGGCCATCCGCGAAGGGTCAATGTGAGATGTTCAATTCGCGCCAATTGCTCCAAAGCTGCCATGATCGCGTTATTCCCAGCGGATGCACAGGATCCCCCGCTTGCGAGACCCTCGACCGTTATAGGGGCCATTTTGGAACGTTTCAACATCTCCATTGCCCAGCGAGGATGGAGAGAGCATTGAATGTGGCTCCAGAGCCATTCCTGTCCTCCAACGAACTGAAGGCCGACACACGTGGATAATTTGCGATATCTGGTGTTGTCGAGAATTTTATTGACGAAAATAGGGGAGAGATCACATACTGATACCAGCCATGTTACCTATGGACGAGGTGGATGTAGAGAGTCTTTTGAATGGCGTCGAATAAATCTCCGCATCCAGTCCTAGTCTCAGCAGAGTTGTTAGTCTTGCGATCTAATGAACCTTAATGACACAGTTTTGCGGAAAAGGCGATGGGTGCAATAGCAAGGATGAGGCTGGTAGATCCTGGCACGTCCGCGACATTGCGACTGAGGCAGCAGCCGAAGACTCGGATAGCTCATTGATGAACCACTCACCCTTTCAGTATTGAAGACGTCCAAGACCAATCCAAGACAGGACTATTGTGGCTCCCTCGACAACACGTCACAGGTATGCGCTCTTCATCTATGCTGACAAGTAGCTGTCTGATAGCCTGCAAGTGCTGTGCAGGCTGTGCAATACCGAGCCACGTCTGATGTTGCCGCGGCTCCCCAGGTCTGTGATACTTCCGACGCATGGCACAACGGAAGAAAGGTCGTTTTCTCTCGCTATCTCAGGCCATTCGGGATGGTTGGGGATCTTTCCTAAACAGCCCAAACGGGGCCGAGCGCAAGCGCATCACCATCTGGAGCCTCTCCACTGACATCCAGTCCACCTTCCCCCCGGGGCACAACACGGTGACTCCCCCGATCTCAATAGCTTTGGCAGGCTCATCCAACCATGACACACCCTCGTCTTATCAAGGTAGATCTCCATCTCAAAGTCTCTGCGTCAGCACTTTAACTCTCGTCTAGCCAAGGACTATACCAAAACTACCTTGAGCGGGGTCTATGAATTGCTCAAACTTCTCAAGGAATCCTCAGACGCGTTCCCCCCTCTGAAATCAGTCGTTGGCGGTGTCGTCGCTTGCGTCGACGTGTACAAGGTGAGTCCCGTAGTGCCGTTGAAGTCGATCTTAGCCTCATTCCATGCATAGAATACATCTGGCAACCACGAAGAGATGGAACGCGTCTTGAAAAGCATTGATCGGTTAGCATCGCTGCTCGCGGCGAAGCTGAAGGAATCCAAGGACCACAAGCCGTTGGATCACATGATAAACGTTTTGTCCAAGTACGCTTTTACTCCATACATTCCGAAGCGCAATCACTAATACTGGCGTCCACAGGTCTTTGGAAGAAGAAGACAAGAAGATCAAGGTCATGCACAAAAGAGGATTTCTTGTCAGATTGGCCCATAACAGCGACGATGCGGGAGAGCTCGTTTCTTCATGTCGAGCAATTAACGACGCGCTTGATACATTCTATTTTACGTAAGTTTCCCATGATCTGTCAAGCTGCGTTTCTTCTCCAGGTTGGGCTCACTCTATTGGTGGCAAGGAACACGCGCGATATCCTCAAGGTGTGTCACATCTTACTTGTGATCGAGGACGGTGTCGTTCTAATGGCTCTGATAGCACGTAGTTTTCCAGTCCCTCCCTTGCTCTCATGATGCAGCTTTCAGTGCTGCCATCCACCTCGTCAACGTTTCGCGGGGTCCGTGCACTGAGGGTATGCGTGTCGACATCACTGAACAGATTATGGGATGGGCGAAGGAGACCGACCCTCTGAAAGCTCCGTCAGTATATTGGCTCAACGGACTGGCCGGCTTGGGCAAGACCACAATCGCCTACACTGTCTGCAAGCTTCTAGAGGAAGCTGGCGTGCCATTCGCCTCCTTCTGTTCGCGGCAACTCGACAGCAAGAACTCGAAGCTCCTCATCCCGACGCTGTGCCGCGACCTCGCCGAACTGTTTTCATTATACGCATTGGATGTTTTACCTGTCCTGGAGAGCAATCCAAAGATTGTTGACGCAAAGCTGCACCAACAGATGGACGAACTCCTTGCAGAGCCATGGCAGGCTTCCATTGCTCGCCGAGATTGTCTTCAAGTGCCCGTTGTCGTCGTGGATGCTCTCGACGAGAGTGATCGTGGAACCGACTTTCTGAAAGAGCTGCTTCGCGTTGTTGATTCTGGTGAACTCACCGGAATCAAGTTTCTTGTAACAAGTCGACCAGATCCCACACTCGTCGACACGTGCAAGTTGTTCCCTGCGAACGCGGTTTGCAGGCTCCATGAGGTTGATACTGCCAACGTACAAAAGGACATTGAGAGATACCTGTTCGAAGCGCTCCCGGATTTAAAGGATGAGCCCAAACTAGTAGAACTGGCACAGCGGGCAGGCGGATTGTTCATCTATGCCACCACCGCCGTTAGATTCGTATCCCCTCCTCATCCTCCTTTCTCAGCCCACGAGAAGCGCTTTCAGCTGCGAAACATGCTGAACTCGTGGCCAACATCGGCTGGCAGGGGTGACCGGTTGGTGGTGGATGAGTTTTATACGAGCAGATCTTATCAGATGCTTTTGGGAATGACTGGGTCCGTCATGAACGCTTGCGGATCCTCCATACAGTCCTCTGCCCAGAAAGCAGGATCAACATGTCGTCCTAGCTGGCCTCAGTGAAACAGATCAGGATACGGTCAAGAAATCCGTGGACTCTCTACATGCCGTCCTGTTCCTCTCTTCCAAAGATAACCGTGTCTACTGGTACCACACTTCGTTTCCCAACTTTCTATTCACTCAAGCACGAGCAAAGTTCCTCCATCCAAACTATCCGACCCAGGAGATCGATGTATTCTGCGACGAGTCTGCTCATCATGCTGTTCTGGCCCGTCAGTGCTTCTCCATTATGCACAAATCGCTGCATTTCAACGTGCATGACCTCGACTCATCATACATCTTCGATTCCGATGTGCCTGAGCTCAGTGATCGGATGCTCAAAAAACTCACGCCTACTCTACGATACGCTTCACGGCATTGGGCTAGGCACCTATTTCGAGCAGCACCTGCAGAGAACGACACCGATGACCTGTTCCTCTGCCTCAACGAGTTCATGTGTGACAAACTACTATTCTGGATTGAGGCCATGAATCTGATCGGTGCCCAGTTCGAGTGTTCACCAATGTTGAACGAGGCTGAAGACTGGTTCAAGAGGGTAAGAAATACATTGTTCGATCATGAAACAGAACTATCTCAATGCTGTCCCAGGGAAAGCAACCGCCAGACCTGCTGGAGTACTTAGCAGATGCTGCAATTTCTCAACCTTTTTTGCAGGCAATCCTGCAAAGTCAACTCCGCATTTATACATTTCAGCATTGTCTACGTGGTATCAAGATTCGCCTGTCTGGACACATTGGAAGCAACGATTTGCATTTATCCCATCTATTTCACTGCTCATCGGCGCAATCACAGTACCATTGCTGACGATGACCACTAATTCTGGGGTGGATTGTATCACATTCTCGCCTGACGGCAACAAAATCATCTCTGATTCCGACCAGTTGGTGCAGGTCTGGGATGCAAAGACGGGTGAGCTGCTGAGAGAGCTGCAAGGTCACGGCTACCAGGTCGAGTCGGTTGCGTTCTCGTCTGATGGCAATAAAATCGTCTCTGGTTCTCAGGATCTATTGGTGTGGTGTGGAATGCGAAGACGGGTGAGCTGCTGAGAGAGCTGCAAGGTCACACCGACATTGTCACGTCTGTCGTGTTCTCGCCGCATGACGGGAACAAAATCGTCTCTGGTTCTTGGGACAAGTCTGTGCGGGTGTGGGATGCAAAGACAGACAAACAGCTGAGCGAGTTGCAAGGTCATACCAGCCACGTCAATTCCGTGGCATTCTTGCCTGATGACCACAAAATTGTCTCTGGCTCTCGGGACTGTTCGGTGCGATTGTGGGATGGGGAGACGGGTGGGCAACTAGGAGAGCTGCAAGGTCACACCGGGTATGTCAGCTCGGCCGTGTTCTCGCCTGATGGCAACAAAATCGTCTCTGGTGCTTGGGACGATTCGGTGCGGGTGTGGGATGCAAAGACGGGCGAGCGGCTGAGAGAGCTGCAAGGTCACACCGAGATTGTCAACTCCGTCGCGTTTTCGCATGACGGCAACAAAATTGTCTCTGGTTCTTGGTATCATTCGGTGCGGGTGTGGGATGCGAAGGCGGGCGAGCATCTGGCGGAGCTGCAAGGGCACAACATCAACACCAAATCCATTGTGTTCTCGCCTGACCGCAACAAAATCGTCTCTGGTTCAGGAGACCAGTGGGCGCATGTGTGGGCTAATCCAAGCCTTGATGCTTCATGGGTTATGGATGGAGATGGCTGGATCCTCTCTGATGCCAAACCTGCCATTTGGATCCCGGCAACTATTTGCAGTGTCCTGCATCATCCATACAGCGTACTCATCATATCTCGGAAAGGCTCCGCAACAATCTCTTTTGGGTATAGCAAATTAGAACCCTCATGGCGTGACTGTTATACTCCTTAGATGCTCACTCGTGTAGCAGCCTTATTTACAATTGTTGAAGCTTTTGAAGGGTCAGTTTTTGTATCATACAATTGTAGTCCTTATATCTGTCTATAGCACCCGAGTCGACCCTCAGCTTGAGAGTAATATACACTGGCAGGTCGGTGGAATTAACTGTCCATCAGTACTTGGCCTTGATCAGGAAGAGACACCACAACCTCATTGAATTCTCTACCCAAGGGCGGCAGAACGCGCCTGGTGTTGTCCCATCGCGGAATCCGGAAGTCGTGTTGGTTCGGGATTTGCTTCCTGCGCTGCCAGCGTCTTAGTGACCTAAGACTGAATATCCAGCTCACAAATCACCAGCCGCATAATCAAGCTGCATAAAGGTGAGATAGTAAACACAACAGGCACGAGAATTGTTCGAAATGAACCGCTACGTGAAAGCGACCAGCAAAATCTGTCAAGTAATATGAATTCAAGTGTCGTTATCCGCCGTTTGTTCCACCAGAGTCTCCGTATATTCTCCTCGAGGTTTGATAGAGTACTTGAATGGCAAAGGGTGCCTATGCGTATAATATTAGCCCCCACGCCAGAACCATGACCGCGCAACGAAAGAATATCACGACGTACCGTATCAACCCAGAAGTAAACTTCCCCTCTGGCTTGACACCTTTCCCATTCTCATCAAACTCGCCACACCCTATTTCAAAAACGGAAAGTATGCACGCAATCGATATCCAGATCTGCGCGTCCGCCATATGCCGTCCTGGACACACTCTGCGACCGTAGCCAAAGGTCACAGAAAGCGGATCACATGTGGGGAAGGAGCCAACCACAACGGGTTCGCTAGAATCGTTGGCCTTGGTGATGCAGGCGTTGAAGAAGCGGTCGGGATTGAACATGCTTGGGTTGGGGAATGTCGCTGGGTCGTGTAGGATAGCCCTGTGGTGTGCAATCAGCTTTCCGGCCTCGCGTTTTCTGCGCAATACCGCTCGCACTCACCATGTATTACCGACGACCGTGGTTCCAGCCGGAATGAAGTAACCATTATACTCATCATCACGAGTCACCATATGTGGCAGACCTGGGTCAAACGTGTGCGATCTTCATTAGCCAGGTTACACAATCACGATATCGATGAGGGAGGTCCGACCTAGAGGTGCCACGGGACTCCATCTTGTAGAAGGCTCGTATCAGTACAACACCCATTGTAAATCACGAAAAACGGGCGAGTACCTCAGTATCTCCTTGACAATTGCGTTAATATACGGCAAGGACTTCCTATCGGTAAACTCTGGAAGTCTCCCATGACCGATGACGCGGTCAAGTTCTTCCTGGGCCTTTGTCTGCACTTCGGAATGCAGGATCATGGCGAGAACGAAGGATGCTAAAGCAGACATGGTCTGTCTCGTAGGAACAGCAGAATGAACGACCCATCATTCGGAGAGGAAAGGGGAGGATAACGTACACTTTCCGCCCCGGCTGTCATTTTTTAGATTCAGAATGCAAAACAGAAGATTTCGTACAAATGCAGCTCACACACCCGCGTACGACATCCCAGCAGCCGCTTTGACGACTTCCATCTCCTCTTCGAACTCTTTCTTCGGTTTCGATTCCAGTTCGCAAGCAAGGCTGAAGACAAAAGACGGCTGTGCCGTTCCATCTTTCTGTTTGGGGTGGGTGATAAAGGGATAAAACGGGTATCATGTGAAAACTCACTAACGCTTGCCGGGCCGTTGCGTATGGTGCATCTCGCATTTCATACACGGCTTCTTTCCATTCTCGCGCTTTACGCTGAAACCCGGCTCCTGGTACCCATTCCCTGCAGGTGTAAGTCAGTTCAGAATGTGCCTTTTTCTGAATGCCACCCAATCTTACGGGATATATTTCACTTCGGAAATTATGGATGCATTATCAACAAGTCATTCAAAAAATGAGGCAGAACCTACAGAAAGGGCAAAGATCTACGAGAAACGCGCCAGGATTGGCAGCCTCTGCCATTCCGGCTAGCGCCTTCTCAGCTATCGCAATGTATCGGTCATCTTTTGAGGCGATAGTAATCCCGTATGTCACATTCATGATGACACTTGCCGCATTGCTATTGAAGATGTTGAGCTCCTGCGTCTAGAAAGTAGAGCCAAAGACTGACTGACTGGCGAAGATGCTCGATCAGGTCATTCGGATTGTGAAGAAGTCGGAGCAGAAGGGCATGTGCCTCTTTACGTTGTACAGGCCAGTAGGTGGGTGCGACACATGGTTGAAACTTTCGGTGGAACATCCGGCGATGTATCTTCCAACGTTCGCCTATTATCAACGTGTGAATGTTACCGGCGTTTATGACGAGTTGTGATACTCGGCAGTAGACTAACCATATGGCATGTGGCCGATTGTCCACTCCCATCCCATTCTAGAATACGATAGCAGTCAGCGGAAATAATCGACACAGAAGGAGCAGAATGACAATTCATGAAGCATGGTGGAATGTGTGCGATCTGAATAATTTGCTGATCGTTTTTCGAATAAGTCAGTTGCTGCCTGGAAAGAATTGATGAAAAGGATATTCCTTCCAAAGACACTAAGGAAGACGAGATCGCCTATAAGCCCATACAGCAGAATTAGCCACCATTTACGGCTATAGTAAAAAAGCACACTGAACCATATTTCTTGGCCAGTGCAACATAAGCTTCAACCTCGTTTTCGCGCGCCAGGTCAAATAAGTTACCAACAAGCAGGCAAGGAGGCGGACCCGGTGGGTAAGGTAGACTCTGTGGATTGACTCGCAAACAAGCTTGGCGTCTCTTGTAGAACAAGAGACCTGCTGCGAGTGAAACTACTGCGAGAAGTACGCCAGGACTTGGAACAGACAGTATCACCATTTGGGTTGAGATGCGTCTTTGCATTGTGCCGGTGAGTTTATATGGACAGATGCCGAGCGACATGAGGATAGAACGGCGCTTGTAACTATGCGTTATCAACAAATCGAACAGCTTCTGAGGTCGCCGACAAGCGTGTCATAGCCGGCTAGTGTGGATCGCTGAGGATCGCATCTTTCGGAGTTTTCATTGGTTGACAATTCAGATCGGCACTTCCGCTTGGGTATCACCACAACGCGGCAACCTGGTCGTCGGCAGAAAACAATTGCATGAAACTCAGGTTGGCGACTGAGCTACTCCCTTCGACGGAAAGTCTTCGCCCGAAGGTCTAAACTGTCCCAGGTAGTAGGTCAGCTCTTGTAGGAGAACAACCTACAGAATATTTACCCCGTTCGATGATGAAAGCCTTTCGCGTACTAGTACGTAAAGTGGATTCCTGTGGTTATGGCAATGAACAAGCGATGAAGGTCTCTTGCTGCAAGAAACGCCTTACTCAAGTTAGATTAAATGAAGAAATCCACGTTTGACGTGATCCATTGCTGTATCTCGTTCTTCCGGTCATGATAATGACGGCAGGATCGCGTGCGTAAACCCGCATTGCGGATTCCCTGAAGTCTTTCGGAAGAGTCTCAAAGACAAGTTGATTCACGCCGCGTCACGAGCACGTGCCCAACTTTCTTGGGCGTTACGCGTGACAACTCTCAGCAGGACAACAACCTCGGTCGCCAGATCTTCAGAGGTCGGAGCCACATCCCGTCCTAGCTCATGAATACACTGGACCTACCCGTGATCTATTGAAGACAGCTGGTAGTCGACTAGATATGCCAGATGGAAATCTTCATCGTGATCTTCGTCTTAGCTTCATGCATCATGCATTATGTCTGACAACCATTGTTTCAAGAATTCATCACCGGGAATACCGAGCCTCATTAACATCCGACGATTCGACTTATAATCGTGCTACGCAGATAAGCATTGAAATTGTCCCCAGTGCGCTCCACCGGCGTGTGCATAAATGCTGTTAGCCGCATCTATTTTTCATTCATTCTACCTGCTAACCTATGTTCCATTCAGAAGAATCAATGAACCGTTCGAGCAAAACGTCTGTGACCAGATTCCGCGTCAATCTAGCATCCCCCGAACTCTACTCTACGGTGACCGGGAAAAACAAGCGCGGTATGGCAGTACTGTGGTTCACGACTTAAACGCGGAACTGTTGCTCCAGCCTCCTGCAATTGGCCGATTTGCGATATCGATGTTGTAGGACTCGAACTTTCCTAAATTTGATCTGGCACAGCGGCAGGTGACCGTGAGAGCACTGATGTGGATTGCTGACTTCTGACTCTTTGCCAGACTCTGCATTTCCTGACTCGACACTGGCATATTGCTCCCTCGAAATGTTTTGAATCAGGCGAATTCTCCACTTACCAGCCTCCTCCTGACAAACCTGACAATGATTCCTCGAATACCTCATTTCATCACCAACAACCTCATCGCAAATAAATTCTGTCCTCACCATCGTCGACATGTTCGGGGAATCTGATTCTGAAAGCCCTCGAGTTCCGAGTCCTTGGGATTTCCTTATTTCTCCCTCTCACTCCCGTCGCCCCTCTCCGCTCAGTCGTTCCCCAAACAACTCGGCGGCAAACCTGGATGGTCTTACCATCGACTCGATACCCCGGCTAGTTCCCGAAAACGACGAGGGGAACGTCGAGTACAAACTCCAATTACTCAATCCGTCACCAGCACGCTTCGCTCGCCTGGTAACCCAACTGAAGTGGCGCCTTTTGGAGGGTGGTGGACAGGCATACTATGAGCTCGGTGTGGCTGACTCTGGGGCGCTCGTCGGTTTACCCCGCACGGAATTGGAGCAAAGCTTGGAAACACTCGAGATGATGGCTGGAGAGATCGGAGCGAGTGTGATCGTCGTAAAGGAGATCGAGGTACCAGCGGTGATGGCGGGGATCGCAGCAACACAGACAGATACGTGGAATGGCAGGCGGCAGAAACGGGCGCACGTTGACCTCCGAGGTAAACCCGGCTCTGACGAAGGGTCTGGTTCGTCCAGCACAGTCCAAAGCTGGACCAGCACAAGTGAGGCGGAATCCGAGCCCTCTTCTACAGATCCCGACCCGGGTGACCAGGATGATCTGTCGATGACGATTCTGCTCGATAACACCACACGCCACCCGTACCAGACAGTAACTCCTCGTTGTACAGCGTCCATTCCTGTCTTTACCCTGGACCCTGATCCAGACCCCGCAGACAATGCCGATGCTGAGCCAGATGAAGACTTTGTCACGACAGTCTTTTCCCAGTCCTACGTCTCCATCAATCTCGAGATCGCTACTGTGTTCAAGCCACGCCCCATGCGTGCGAGAATGCATCCCCATCTCCATGCCCGGATGCTAGGGAGCCCAACGACTGCAAAGACGAAGCGGCTGAAAAAGATCAAGCACATCACTCACCTGCAGGGGCACCAGCACCAGCCTGATCAACTGCATAACCGCGACGACCCTCATAATCACGACCATCAGCGGAAGGAGCAGGCCGATGATGGCGAAGCAGTCCCCGAAAAGCACCATGTGAAGTCTACTAATAAAGCTCTCACTCGCAGACAAATGCGCGACCGCAAGCGTGAAGAGAAGAGACGGGCACTCGTCGCTTTCGCTACCGCTGGTACCAATTCCAATGGGAGTCCAGAAGACAACCACTGTACAAGTACCAGCGCGGTTCCTAATGCCTCATGTCCACCTGAGGCGTCTTCTGTGCTCCTAGAATCTCAGGTGAAAGAAAACATCTCTATCACGCCTGCTTCCGAGACATCTGCACTCGTCTCTGGGCTGGCGGGGCTCCATGTCGCCGTCCAAGATCCCGAGCCAGTCGTGGAGGATTCCAAGGAGAATGCGGAAGCCGAGGGAGTCGATGAAGATGATGTCTTTACACCCCCGACCCCAGCCAAATCCTTCCCCGACAGAAATAGAGCCGAGGGAGGTGATGGCGCCGAGTCCCAGAGTCGAGAGCAGCCCCGGCTGATTGTGGAAGCTCTCGTGGTGCGGAAGATGTCGTTGGACGAAGCGTTTTTGGATTTTGGTGGCTTTGCCTTGATATGCAATTGAGTATTATTTATTAGGACATTTTATTTCCCTTATTCTTTTCCTTTCCTTTCCGCCCTCCATCCGTCGTTCTTGTTTGCATTTGATTCATCTGTCTCTAGCTTGCCATATACTTACCAGCAAGAAGGCGGCAATGTATCTATCCATCTATTTTTCCTTCATGGTTCGCGTGAGGACGTCGTGTTCTATTCGTGTACAAATGCACGTTGATTGTAGATTCTTGTCCAAATCTACTCAGAACACAGAAGGGTGTTGCGTGGTGGTTATGATAATCTTAATGCTAATCTTTTCACGTTCAAAGCGACAACCTCAATTCCTTTCACTTCTAAAAGAAGGCTCGTTTCAACGGTGCGGTATCGGTGCTTGTTTCTACCCACTCTTGGGTGACCTCGAGCTCGAAGGACGTCGCAGGGCCGAGATATGTACTTGCCACTATTCTCAGCCCGATAAGCTGTCTGGTGACTGGAGCTACAGATCATTTTCTCGTCCCGATCTATGATAGCATGAGGTTTAGAGTGGCCGCACAAGTTGCCAGCGTGCTTGCTGCGCGTGCTCGGCAAGGTCGCAACGACGTCGACCATATCCCCCCACAAGCTACACGAAAGGCACTGGAATAATCATGCGACGCGTCGGAGATGTAGGTTCACCGCTTCGAGGATGACAATCGAGTCCCAAGGAAAGGAGTTATCGTCCAGGATGGAAGGCCGGAATCATGATGGATGCTGGTATGATCCAAGTTGCAACGTTGAACCCCTATGGAACTCATTCCCTGACATCGACAGCGTACCTCGCACTGGCAGGATCCTGCTACTATCGTCATGTAGACCACGTTTCCACCCTTATATCGGATCCGGACCGTGCATGTCGAAACGTTGGACCCTCAAGGAACCATCGAGTTTTCAGACGATCATCTAATACATAGGAAATGAAAGATTGGGAACATACCGGTGCCATGATTGACATAGGCTGTTTAGAGTAGGTAGCGACTTCGGATCTTGAAAATTGAGCACATTGAGCAGGGGTTTGAAACACGATGTCTGGAATTGGATGAAAAGTGGATAAGGAGGACTTGCACCCTATCGCTCGTTCATTCTCGATCAACATGAAGCGGATCTTGAAGTAATTAATGACGATCACCTGACCCTTTCGTGTCATGTCGCGTCTCGACAACGTATGTAGGCCGCACCGAGTTTGTTTCCTCTCCGCAACCTTGATAAATCCTGGCGGTTCCGGACTCGTCGCATATACCATGACTCTGGCGCGAGTACCCCCTCCCTCACTGATGTGGAGACGGGTTAATGCTTCAGGAGTGCTCCGCGTGAGTGACAAAATCACGTGCAGTGACTCTTCGTGCCGTAGCCTTGGTGACAATGGAGGGTCCAAAGAGGGTGTGCAAATAACCTGCACGTAAGCTCATTGTTGTTGATCGATGAAAGGCGGAGTTTGAAGTATGACCCATTGTGCTGAATGGAACAATAGGCGTGGGGCAGGGTCGACCGACGGCGATGAGTGCGCTGGCTATAAAGTGGACATGGATGAGGGCAGATACCCCACAGCTCCGAGCCTCCTCCTTCCTTCTCTATCCGAACTTGCAAGCCAAGTCTCGCTGGTCCCATCTTCACAATGAAATCCTTCGTCTTCTTCGTCCCCCTTCTCGCCGCCATCTCTGTCTCCGCCCACGGTTTCATCGACCAGTTCACCGTCGACGGCAAAGTCTTCCCGGGCAACATTCCCTCCAAGGCCACAAAACAGAGCGCCATTCGCCAGATCAGCGATCCTTCACCCATCAAGGGTGCCGCCAATCCCTCCGTCAACTGCGGAACAGACGCAAAGCCTGCCTCCCTTGTCGCCGATGCCAACCCCGGCAGCAAATTGACCTTTTCTTGGAAAGGTGAAGACTTGTCCAACGTGTGTTTCCTTCCCATATCACCACATTCCGGTTCTCACTCTGCTCTAGTGGCCCCACAACACCGGCCCCATGCTCACCTACATGGCTTCCTGTGGTGCAACCACTTGCGACAAGTTCGACTCCACTCAAGCAAAATGGTTCAAGATCGATCAAGTCGGCCGTGTCGCGGGCGGCGCCTGGGTTCAGGCCCAACTCAGTAAGTCACCTTCACATCTTCTCCCTCTTCTCTCATTCTAACGGCCATTCTTCCAGTGACTGGCGGCGTTTCAACCGCAACCATCCCCTCTAATCTCGCACCCGGAAACTACCTGGTCCGCCACGAGATCATTGCCCTTCACCTCGCGACGAACTTCGGCGGTGCCGAGTTCTACGCAGGTTGTGCCCAAGTCAAGGTTGGCGGATCCCAAACCGGCCAACCCAAGACGTCCGACTTTGTGTCGCTACCTGGCGCATACAAGGACGGCGACCCAGGCATCTTTGACAAGAATGCCTTTGACAACAACGAGAAGTATCCCTTCCCCGGCCCCGCCATCGCCACTTTCATCCCCGGTGCGGCTCCCAGCGGCAACACCAACGGGACAACTAGCGCACCCGCTCCTCCCGCCTCCACTGGCACCCCCAAACCCTCGGGACACTGCAAGGCGAGGAAGGGCAAGAAC
>Ga0307516_10005332_pt1 | contig 15455 bp, 16 predicted proteins | sample 19_EM_MG_FD_203310 | JGI IMG/M metagenome (GOLD analysis project Ga0307516, IMG submission 203310) | Populus trichocarpa ectomycorrhiza microbial communities from riparian zone in the Pacific Northwest, United States - 19_EM | ecosystem: Host-associated > Plants > Roots > Unclassified | place...
TGAGACAATAGATGACGAGTGCAGCGTTCGCGAAACGTTTCTCTCTCTTGGTCTTCATGGTTGTGGTCTTTCAGGTGATGAATGGTTGTGCATCGCGCCGGCAAGGGAGTGCCCGGCCACGACGCCGGTGGCTGTGGAAGTGGCTGTGGCGTCCGCCGCGCGTCGGGCGCGTGGTCGTCCGGACCAGGATCGGTAGCTCGAAGGTTAGAAGGAGCGCCGGTGACCGAGGAACGTCGTGTGCAAGATCTTGAGTTGGCCGAAGTAGCTCGCGTCGCCGGGGTGCAGGTCGTACTCACCATCTCCGGTGAGCTGGTCGTCGTCGTTCAGGGCGTAGTCGCGCAGGGGTTGGACGAGGTGGGTCGCGGGTTCGAAGTAGTCGACGACCAGCGCCTCGGTCTGCAGGGTGAACACCGCCAGGATCACGCTCCACGGCCGCATGTCAGATGCGCTCCGGGTTGCGGGCGGAGAACAACTCCTGGTCGAGCGTGATGTGGTCGAGCTGGGAGCGCGTCTTGTGGCCGGTCTGGTGGGCGGCGGACGGGAGGACTCGGTCGAGCTGGAAGTGACGCATCGCGGGGTCTCCTTGGCGGGCGGCGGTTGCGCGCGGCCATCAGTAGCGTTTGTGGGGGTGACAGACCTTCGACTTGATCGGCTTGAAGAGCTCCATCACGACGCGGAGCAGGAGCAGGCTGACGAGGATGCGACGCATGACTAGACTCCTTCTGCGGGCGGGAACACGGGGTCCCGCTTGGGTTTGGAACCGACGATGAACGCGGGCTTGATGAGAGCGATGACGGCGCGGAGCAAGATGAGCGAGAGCAGGGCGCTCGCGATCATCGTGCCCATCATGGTGGTGGCGAGCCGGGGGTAGAACCGGAAGTCGGACAGCAGGAGCGCGGCGTAGCCGCCGGCGATCGACAGCGCGACGAACAGGACGGCCTTGCCCGAGGTCATGAGCGAGGTGCGCAGCGCGAGCGCGAGGTTGTTGGTGCGCCGGAACTCCTCGCGGAGGCGGTACAGCATGTAGATCTGGTAGTCGGCGCCGATGCCGACGACCATGGCGACGATGGTGGCCGAGCCCATGTCGAGCGTGACGCCGAGCCAGCCCATGATGCCGAACGCGACGAACACGATGGCGAGCAGGGGCGCGACGACCAGGACGCCGCCCAGCAGCGAGCCGAACATGATGGCCGCGAGGACCAGGACGACGACGGCGACCTGGAAGATGCTGCGGACCTTGGTCTCGACCACGGAGTCGTTGATCGCGACGGTGGCCGGCAGGCCGCCGCCGATGTGGACCTGGACGGTCGCCGGGAACTCGCGGTGGATGAGCTCGTTGCACCTGGTCCACAGCTCGGCGGCGTAGGCGGTGCTGTCGGTCTTGAGGTAGGTCCAGACGACGGCGTTCTGGTAGTCGTTGTCGACCAGGTTGTCGAAGTCGTCGGGCTGGCCGGACATCGAGTACAGCAGCAGGTACTGGGAGACCAGGTTGGCATCGCCGGGGACGACGTCGAACGCCGGGTCATCGCCGTGGAGCGCGAGGTTCATGCGGCGGATGAGGTCCGCCATGGACTGGGTCTTGCCGACGAACGGCTGGTGCTCGAGGAACGCCTGGAGCTTGGCCATGGCGGCGAGCACCTTGGGGTCCTTGATCGCGTCGGGCGCGTTGCCCTGGATGAGGAAGGAGATCGAGTCGGTGCCGGCGAACGTTTCGTTGAGCACGGCGCCGGCCTGGCGGACCGGATTGTCGGGGGAGCTGTACTGCTTGACGCTGTTGTCGACGCGGAGCCGGGAGGTGCCGAGCGCGATGGCGACGATCGCGACGGCGGACGCGATGAGGATGGTGCGGGAGGTGCGGCGATCGGTGAGCCAGTTGCCGATCTGGCCGAGCAAGCGATCGACGAGGTCGGGCTGGTGGCGGCGGGCGCGCCGGGCGGGCAGGCAGGCGCGGAGCGCGGGGATGAACGAGAACTCGATGGCGAGCGTCGAGAGCACGCCGACGCCGGCGAACAGGCCGAAGTGGCGGATCATCATGACTTCGGACGCGGCGAGGGAGAACAACGCGATGGCGGCGATGAGGCCGGCGGTCAGCATCACGGGGCCGACGTTGGTGAGCGACAGGATGACGGCGCGGCGGTTGATGTGGCGGATGTCGCTGGGGGCGCCGCGGACCAGCGCCTCGAGCTCCTCGTCGTAGCGCTTGAGGATCCGGACCGCGTGGCCGGTGGCGACGGCCATGATGAGGATGGGCGTGGTGGTGGTGATGGCGTCGAGGTGGATGTGCGCGATGGCCATGGCGCCGAGCGCCCACAGCACCGAGAGGATCGCGGTGAGCATCGGGAGCAGCATTCCCTGGAAGCTGCGGAACGCGAACCACTGGACGAGCATGACGATGAGGAACGCGATGCCGAACAACACCGGCATCTTCTGCATGGCGTATTCGAAGTTGGCGGCCTCGGCGGGCTGGCCGCCGATGACGATGTCGACGTCGGGCCCGCGCTCGCGCTCGGCGATCGCCTGGAGCTTTTCATAGAGCGGCGCGTAGCTGCCGTCCTCCTTGGTGACGTGGAAGTCGGCGACCACCGCCGCGCCCTTGCCATCGGGGGCCACGAGGGCGCCGGCGTAGATGGGATTGCGGGCGATCGCCTGGCGCATGGCATCGAACTCGGCGGGGGTCCGTGGGATGTGTTCCATCACGTCGCGGACGACCATGCCGTCGGCGGTACCCTGGATATCCTTGACGCGCCTGGCGGCGAGGCTGACCACGTTGTGGTTCACCGCATTGGGAATCGCGATGACCGCGTCCTGGATATGGCGAATCTTGGTGAGGATCTGTGGGGTGTAGATATCGCCGTGTCTGGGGATGACTCCGATGATGGTGAATGTGCGCCCACCGAACAGCTTCTCCAGGGTGTGCGTGGTCTTGACGAATTCGTGATTCTGCGGTGACCACAAATCCGGGTCGTTATCGAGTTTGAGCCCCGTGATGCGGGATGCGAGCCCGAAGGTCACCGTGAGTGTGACTGCCAGAACGAGCCATCTGCACCGGACGATGGTCTCTGCATACTTTCGAATCAGTGACGTGAACACATGGGCCTCCGGGACCTAGGAATGGATAAGCATCAGTCTCGAGCTCTGTTTTCCTCATTCGGGCCGTTAGTCACAACTGTCCCTAGGGTCAGGAGCTAGATCAGGGGACGGGCGATCCGGCGCGCTGTCCCGCTCGATCAGGGCTTGATGAAGCGAGCTCACATGGGCCTGGGATGAGCTCGTCGTAAGACCGAAATATCTACGTAACAATTTGAAAATAAAGAATAGTTCCGATGGCCGAAGCCGGAGACGCGGCCCGCGTTAGAGCCGTCATCCGGCGCCGGACGGATCGCGGGACAGCTCGCGGTTCACACGGTGATCTCGCGCCCCTTGCGCGGCCTCTTGCGGGCCGAAATCGCGCGCCCGAACCGGGCGAGCTCCCGCGCGAAAGGCGCTCCTATGGTCGTGTGTGGCGCGCCCTGAAACCATGAGAAACGCGGCGGGAGGGGCCGAGATCGCATGATTACAATACGGTGATCAGCCGCCGGTTCATCGTCGATCACCACCGGGCCACCACCGGGCCACCACCGGGCCACCACCGGGCCACCACCGGGCGATCTGGTGATCTCGGTGAGAGAAGATCGCAATTCGCGCGGCTCGCTATGTCATGCGATGTCGTGACGATCGCCTCGGATCGGCGTCAACAGGGTCGTTTTGGCTCGAAACGGGGTGGTGATTTAAGCGGTAATTGCAGGTCATCTCGCGAGGTTCGTGTGATCGGCGAGCACTTCAAGAGTGGGTATTTGGTGGCGGGGCTGTCCTTAGGGACAGTCGATCTCAAACACGTTCACAGGAGAGATTGGCCCTCGAAATTCATCGGGGGTGCTCAGGTGCTTGATTCTTCTATCGAGGGATTCCAGGAGTGCGGTTATCGTGTTGCGTGGAGCCTCACGGCTTCGGAGCAGCGCAAGGTGAGCGAGCTGCGGGCGGAAGTTTTCTGTCGCGAGCTCGGCTGGACTGGCACGCGTGAGGACAGCGTCGAGTGCGACGAGTTCGACGACGCCTCGACTCACATCGCCGTGTTCGACGAGAACTCCGAGCTGATCGGCGCCGTTCGCATGATCAACGCGGTCGCGCCGTGGATGCTCGACAACGTGTTCGCCAACCTCGGGCCGTCGACCCCGATCGACAAGGCCTTCGATACGGCCGAGGCCTCTCGCCTGGCGGTCAATCGCCGCTGGCGCGGCAAGCGCCTCGGCAACGGCATGCGCGCCTGTGACCTCATCTACAAGGCGGCGTATGTCTACTGCAAGCTCAACTCGATCCGTTATCTGTATCTGGTCACGTCGGACATCGTGCTCGCGCACATGCAGCGCTCGGGACTGCCGTGCCGCGCGCTCAGCACGCCGCGCCTGATGCCCGATGGCGTCCGCGCCCTCACCGTGGTGATCGACTGGGACCGGATCCGCGAGACCCCGGCGCTGGCCGCCTGGTTCGAGTCCACCCCGGCGCCCGCCGCGGCCCAGTCGACGGCCCGCGCGGCTCAGCCGACGGGCTTCGCGGCCCACGCTGCAGTGCTCGCGGCCCAGGCCGCCGCCTGCGCCGCCCAGTCGACCGCCTTCGCCGGCGCCTGAGCTCGCCCCGCTCGGGGAGCGCCACCGCTTCTTCCGATTCCTGATCTCGGAGTTGGTTGGCAGCTCTCGAATACGATCTCCAGGCCCTCGCCCCTCACCTGATCACGACTCCCCGCTCCCCCGGCGGTCCCGATCATGTCGATTCGCCCGCGCCGCGGGCCGGATCGGCCGGCAGCCGCCGTGCGTCCGGTTCATCGTGATCCGCGTCATCGCGGCCAGGCGTCGGCCGCGCGCGGTCGCGACGACGCTGCGCTTCGAGGTCGAGGCGCAGCCGTCGGTGTCGATCGCCGATCCCGGATCCAGGCGGCGCGCTGCTTGCGCGCGCAGCCGGTGAGCTTCGTCTCGGCGAATCGCCCGCACGACGCGCGGCGACGATCGGTCACCGGAGACGGCTGCCCTCGAGGAGCCGGCGCGTCCGCCCTGCCGACCTTCGTTCACGCCACTGCATCGAGGCGACCCGCGCGCGCTCGACGGTCACCTCGCGGCTCACGGCGCGCCCGTTCGCCGGCCCGAGCAGGCGATCCCCGCGGCGCCAGGGCTCATCTGCGGCTGCGGCGACCGCTGCGCGATCGACGCGGCGTGCGCAGCGACCGCCCCGGTCGCGCCTCCGGGTCGGGCTCGACCCCCGAAGCCCTCGAGACCGCGGTGACGCCCCAACGACGGTGCGGCAGCGGCTTGACAGAGCTCCCGTCCGGCGCTAACTAGGGGCTCCGTTTGACAACTTACGCGCGGATGGCGGAATTGGTAGACGCGCTAGCTTGAGGTGCTAGTGGGTAACACCGTGGGGGTTCGAGTCCCCCTTCGCGCACTCTTTAACCAGCTGTAATCGTAGCCACTTCTCCCCTCAGGCTCGATTCGGCTGCCACGTGGCTGCCGCGCGCTCCGAGCATCCGGAGGGCGCGCCGATCGGGATCGGTTTCGGTCTGCGCTGCGGCGACGATCGACGCCGGCCGCCGCGGCGCCCAGCTCGTCGAGCGACGCAGCTGACGGTCAGCTGGCCGTCGTCAAGCCGTAGGTCCGGGGGCGATCATAGTCGGCGACGCCAGTAAGCGGGACGCCGATGACCATGCATGACAGAAATGACCCGGATGAACGCCGCGCTCTCCACGAAGATGATCGCGTACGGGAACCGTGCCAGCAACTTGCGACGCACACCAAGCTGGCGCGGAAGTCCGAGCACCGGCCCGCATTCGGGTCCCGGGGCCTCGAGCGCCCGCATCGCCGCTTTGATCTCCTCCCAGAACTCGGCGCCCAGACCTTCACGCTCACGCTCGTAGCGGTCGATCGCGTGCGAGATCTCTTCGTCGGCCTCCGCGTCGATGCGGATCGACTTGATCATCGGCTCGCAAAACGCGCGTCGAGCCGTCGCTCCACGACATCCCAGGCCTCGCCCCCCGATGGATCGGCAAGCGCTCGCCGTGCGCGACGCTCCAGCTCGGCGAGCCACTCGGGATCGGCAGGCAGGCTCGACAGAAGCTGCTCGGCAAGATCGAGGCGCTCGTCCTCGGACAACGAGAGCGCCTCTTCCAACACTTTGTGAGCACGGCCCATCATGACAAGATCGTAGCCCACGCTGCGTTGTCTCGCCAGACCAGAGATCCCGCATCTACCTGACTCTCCTCGCAGTCCGCTCCGCGATCAGGGAGTGGCGATCCGCCGAAGCAGCAGCCCGGCAGAGAGCGTCGGCTCGCGGACCGCTCGCTGGCGGAATCGGTGCGGGCGTAGATCCTCAGGTCGAGGTTCGCACGCGGGTGGCCGAGCCGTCGGCAGCCGTGCGCTGCTGGGTGACTGTCTTCCGTCGGACCGCCGTGCAAGGATCGCCGGCATGTCCGTCATTGAAGCAGCCGCCGGCAAGCCCGCGGACCTCGTGACCGCGGCAGCTCACGCGAGCGGCGAGGCGCTGAACGGCGAACGCCTCCTGGCCCAGATCGTCGGCGAGGCCCGCGACGATGATGCACAGCTCTGGGCGCTGCACCGTGCGATCGAGGCCGCCATCACGTTGCCGCTCGACATCCATGTCGTCGGGCAGCCCTTGGTGCTCGTCGCGGTCGAGTACGACGGCAACGCGCGACGAGGCCTGGTCGCCCTGTGCCGTTGCGACGACGGAAGCGAGCACCGCATCGGGCTTGCCGACGTGGAGATGCCCGCGCGGACGCCCGGCGCCCGCCACGTGGCAGCGTATCGCGCGTGGCTGGGCATCGTCCCCGATGCGGGTGCAAAGGCGACGGCACCACGGAGCCGCCGCCAGCACAAGGCCGGCGACGACGACCTCGATCTGTCGAAGCCGGTCGAACTCGTCGTGCTCACGGTCAAGGAGCGGGCCGCGCGGTGCCGGCTGCTTGGAAGCGGACGCGTGATCACGCTGCGCGCGGGGAGCCTGTATGGGCTCGTCGCCGGTCACATCGCCACGGTAGCGCCCAACAAGCACTGGCGGCATGCAGGTCATCCGTACCTGTCCGGGCAGATCGCCGACACGCGGATCGATGCCGTTGCGCTCGGCTTGACCCCGCTCACGCTCCGCCCTGCGGGTGCGTGGGATCCTGGAGTCGACGACCGGGGTGAGCCAGGCCGGCAACCGCGGGCCGCGTTCGAGCTGGAGGTGCCCGCGATGCCGACGGCCTTGGCTGCAGCGAACATCGACGACCCGGATGAAGCGGCGACGAAGCTCCTCGAGGCGGACCTCCGGTTCCTCGACGCACACGCATATCTCGCCGGCAGGCTGATGGGGATGAGCCCGCAGTGGGCGATCCATCAGTACGCGGTCGGCGTTGGCATCGGCCAGCTCTCCGTCGGAGATGACTTCGATGGCGTGCTGCCCGGGGGGATGGCCGGCAACCGAGCACTGGTGCGCTGTCTGTCTGGCTATGGCTCGTGTCTATGGCGGCTCGAACGCCGTGACGAGGCCGCGCGCGCGTTCGAGCGGGTGCTGCGGCTCGACCCGACCGACCGCTATGGCGTGGATCCACAGCTCTGCGCGATGCGCGCCGGAAAGCCGTGGACCGACCGGGGGCGCTCGTGATGCCGGCCATGCGGGTGCTCGGCCGATTGGCACTGGTGCTCGCGAGCACCGGGTACGGCGCGGACGTTCGCGAGCGGCAGGTCGTGGGCGCCGATGGGCGTGTTGGTGTTGAACCACGACGGCGCCGTTCACGCGCACGGCGAGCTGAGCGCAATACCTCGACCGGCGACTACGGATCCCGCTGCCGCATGGCTGCCACGCGGAGCGAGACCAGACGGGATGAAGAAGGACGAGCCGGAACACCGGTGGTGCGCAAGCCTGCGTGGTCACTGCAGGAACGCGAGATGGTTGATCATCTCGGCTTGCGCCAGTCGGGTTCGCACGTCGTCAGCCTTCATGTCGCTCATCGTGACCTCCTGCAGGGAGAGACGGGCTTGCCGCCGATCGGACGCAAGAAAACCGACGCCTCAGATCGAAGGCGCTCGCAGCTCGAGCCGCAGGCACGTCGCCGACGACGGGCACAGCGCCGCGAACTCCGGGGAGCTCGTCACCGCATCGGGCGCGCTCGACCGCTCGACGTCGGCGAATCCGAGCCGGCGGAACAGCGGAGCGGCGGTGGTCGTGAGCAGGTACACGCGCTCGATCCCGTTCGTCCAGGCCATCGCAAGCCGATCGGCCACCAGCGCGATGCCGGTGCCGCGTCCCCGCTCTGCAGGTACCACCGCGACGGAGCGGAGTAGTCCGCTGCCGTCGTGCGCTTCGAGCGCGGCCACGCCGACGACCCGCCCATCACGCCGCGCAACCGTGTAGGCGTCAGGAAACCGATCCTGCACCACCGCCGCGGGGAGCTCGCTTGCGCGCACCAGCGCCTCGATCGCCACGAGCTCATCGCCGCTCGGTTGGCCAAGCGTAATTCCGTCCGGAAGGTTCGTGCTCGCGAATGCCAGCAGGCGAAGCCGAATCTCCTCACGCGCGGAACGAAACCGAGCCAGCACAGCAGGCCCCGGCATGGCAGGATCGGTGCTGGCCGGGTCAGGTAGCGGCCAGTGCATGCGCGCGAGCTTGCCAGGCCACACCGGGCAGGCCTCCTCAGCGCACAGCGTGATGACAGCGCCGACGCTCGCAGGATCGATCTCGTCCACGGACTTGCTGCGCTGGCCCGAGATGTCGATATCCACCTCGCGCATGACGGTGACGGCGTTCGGGTTGACCCGGCTCGGCTGGCTGCCGGCGCTCTGCACGCGTACCAGGTTGCCGAACAGCGCACGCGCGAGGCCCTCCGCCATCTGCGACCGGGCCGAGTTCGCGACGCACAGGAACAGCAGGCTGGAGTACATGACGACATCGTGATATACGACTATCATGTTGTCCAGCACGAACGCTCTCGACGTCCGCCCGTTGACGCGGCTGTTTCGCGCGCTCGGCGACGAGACCCGGCTGCGCATCGTGGCGCTGCTGTCACACGGCGAGCTGTGCGTCTGCCACCTCGAATCGGCGCTCGACCTCAACCAGTCGAACGCGTCCCGCCAGCTCGGCATCCTCAAGGCGGCGGGCATCGTCGACAGCCGACGCGAGGGGACCTGGGTCTACTACTCGATCACCCAGCAGGAGCACGACACCGTCGCCAAGGCGCTCGAGGTCCTCACCAAGGCGTTCGGCGCCGAGCGCGCGCTGCGCGCCGACCACACCAAGCTGCGCAAGTCGTGCGGTCCGAGCGCGTGCGCGTCATGACGACGCCGTCACCGCGCCGCACGGTGCAACCCATCCCGGGAGGTGCTTCATGACCTCCCCGCAGGTGCGCGTCGTGAGCGAGCGACGCCGGCTCGCCGCAGAGGCGCTCGGCACCGCGCTCCTGGTCGCCGCGGTGATCGGCTCGGGCATCATGGCGCAGCGGCTCACCGGCGATCGCGTCGTGGCGCTCTTGGCCAACACGATCGCCACCGGTGGCGCGCTCGTCGCCATCCTGCTCAGCTTCGGGCCGATCTCGGGCGCGCATCTGAACCCGGCGGTGACGCTCTGCATGGTCGCGATGAAGGCGCAGACACGCCGGAGCGCGGCGGGCTACATCGCCGCGCAGATCGTCGGCGGCATCGCCGGCGCGGTCCTCGCCAACGCGATGTTCGAGCTGCCACCGGTCACCTGGTCGATGACCGCGCGTACCGGGGGCGCGCAGCTGCTCAGCGAGGCGGTGGCGACCTTCGGGCTGCTCGGCGTCGTCATCTCAGTCGGACGGACCCGCGCCGCGATCACGCCGCTGGCGGTCGCGGCGTATATCGTCGCGGCGTACTGGTTCACCGCGTCGACGTCGTTCGCCAACCCCGCGGTGACCATCGCGCGTGCGTTCAGCAACACGTTCGCCGGGATCCGTCCCGCCGACATCGCCGGGTTCCTGGTCGCGCAGGCCCTCGGCGCTGCCGCCGGAGCGGCGGTGTTCTCGTGGCTCGTGCCGATGCAGCCTCGCGAGGCGCTCGCGACCGAGTGAATGCCACCTTTGCAAGTCGGTGGATGCACCGCCGCGGTGGGTCGCCCGGGTCGCGTTCGTCGAGCATCGCGCGGGTCGCGACGGCGCGCGACCAAGGCGAGCACGGGCCCGGGTCGGCTCGGCGCATGTGTCCTCATCGAGGCGAGTCGAACCTGCCGCTCGAATTCGCTCGGCCGCCGGGTACAGGCGTGCCACGTTGAAAGCGTGGATGCGATTGCACGAGAGCATCGGTCATGAGCCCCCGATGCGGGCGCCGTTTGATCGGGTCAATGCAGCTCGCTCGCGTCCTGGCCGTCGTCCTCGCGGCGGTCGGTTGTGGGCCAAGCGGGCCAAGCGAAGGAACCTTGTTTCGCGGAGGCGAGAGCATTCAGAGCGCGATCCTGTGCGAGAGCAGAGAGATCTCGACTTCGGGCAACTATTGGATGACGGTAACGACCCGATGGCGAGCCGGCGTAGAGATCGACTGGAGCTCCGCCGCGCTCCGCACCATCGATGCCGAAGCGATCGAGCACTCGTCAGGGAGCGAGGCCAAGGTGGCGAATGGGTGGACGAAGCGCACGGACGTCTACCGCCTCCGTGCGATCGCGCCCCAACGCGCCGTTGACCCGCCGAACGCCGACCTCGGCCCGTTCATCGTGCGCTGGCGAGTCGGCAGCACCGCGTGGCAGGAGCTTCGCAGCGACACCTGCGAACCGGGGCTGCGCCCGTGAGCGTGTCAACGGCGGGGATCGGCGCCGAGGTAGGCGGCTCGCCGGTCGTCTCGATGGACGCCGGCTTTGGGCTCGATCGGACGGCTGGCCGCAGCACGGCGAGGACCCGCGACGTGCGACGCCCGGCGCGCGATTTTCGCCCGAGGGACACGGACATCGCGGCCGGCGGTCACCGCGCGGCGCCCGCGTGATATGCAGGGACATGACCGCACGGGGGCAAGAGGTCGCTCGCAATGTGTTGCTGGTGGTGGTGTCGATCGCCGCACTGGGCTGTGCGATCTGGTTCTCGCTGCCGGTGCGCGTGATCGGCTCGGTCATCGACGGTGCGCCGCTGGGGCGGTACGTCGAGGTCAGCGTCGACCGCGTCGAGCAGATCCCGTGGGTGGTCCAGAACGAGCACCACAAGACCCGCGTGCGCTTCGCGCTGGGCTGGATCGGTGATCGCGCGCTATTGATCCAGGCCGAGCCCGGGCTTGCGTTCGAGCGCCGCATGCGCGGAGAGCTGTACGAGCTCTCCGGCCAGGCCAAGATCTGGATGGATCAGTCACCGCGTCTCGCGGCGATCTGCTATGGCGTGTCGCTGGAGCTCGTCGATCACGATCTGCGTCGGGTCGAGGCGTTCGGCGGCATCGCAGCGAGTCTCGCGCTGCTGATGTTCTGGCTCTATCGCCTGTATCGCTGGCGCCGGCCGCACGCGGTCGCGGGTGATCCGAAGCTCCCGCTCGGGGCCCGGCTCGATGCGCCGCGGCCGCGCTCGCCCGGGCTGGTCTCGGCGGTGATGTGGCGCCACGCCGTGCCGCGGTTCACCGCGCTGTTCGTGCTCTACCTCTTGTGCGTGATGCTGATCCCCGCCCTCGTGGTCGCCAACTGGCTCGGTCTCGAGCTGTGGGATCAGGCATCGGCCGCGCGCCAGTTCGTGCTGTTCGCGCTGGCGTTCGCGATCTCGGCGCCGATCACCGGCCTGCCGTTCTTCTGGTGGGTCCGCCGCCGCATCGCCGAGATCCGGCGCGTGGTCCGCAACGGCGACATCGTCGACGGTGTCCTGGTCTCGTTGACCGCCGTGGGCACGCGCGGATGGTTCGGGCAGCCGTCGAAGCTCAACGCCAGCCACACCAACCTCGAGGTCGCCACCGCGATCGGCGGAACGGGGCGCAGATTCCACGTCCTGGTCGATGGCCGCCCGGACTGGTGCGTACCGGGTGCAGCACTGCGCCTGCTGGTCGCGGCCGAGGAGCAGTTCGGGATCGCGATCGCACCCGATGGCAAGGCCTACCGAGCGCGGCCGCGCCGGTCGTGGCTCCGCCGCGGCGGCGGTGCCGGTGGCGAGGGGCTGCCGACGGCGCGGGTCGTGAACGCGCCGGATCGCAGCGCCGATCCCGCGGCCGCCGATCCCCAGGCCGGCGACGGCGCGCCGAGCACCTGAGCCGCGAGCTCGCGCTACCCGGGTGCGCGAGACAGCGCGCCGCGGCGGCGATCTCCGGGCTGCCGGCGCTGCCGCTGACCCAGCCCTGGCTGCTCGACGCGCCGGGCTCCGGCTCGGTCGATCTTGGCCACGGCCCCCATCTTCTCTGCGTCAATATACGGCACATCCAGGCGCAGCCAGATACCTCGCGCCAGTGGTATGGCTCGGCCGTACGAGGCTCCATGGCGACGCGACCCTGGATATCGATCCGTCGTGTCGTCGGCCTCCGGGATCCACACAGTCCACGATCAAGGAGAGTGTATGTCTATACTGAGATTGGCAGTGATCATCGGATGTGGTGCGCTGGTCGCCAGTTGCGCGGCGCAGCCAGCCGAGTCGGCAGAGACCCAGGAGATCGTCGACAACCTGGTGAAATCCGGATTTCCCGGCGACGATATCCAGATCGTCGACGGCGCGGTCTACGTGGGCCACGACGCGCGGGTGTCGCTGGCCGCGTCGCGCGAGATGCTCGCTGCCGGCGACCCGGGGCAAGAGCAGTACCGGACGACCAACCTGGTCGGCGGCTCGATCATCAAGATCTGCGTCAACGGCTCGACCTTCACCGGGGTGTTCAGCCAGGCGCTCGATCAGGCGATCCAGAACTACAATGCGCAGTCGCTGACGTTCTCGATGGCGCGCACACCGGCGAGCGGCTGTAGCTTCACGATCAACGGCGTCATCGCACCCGGGGTGGTCGGCGGCTCCTCCGGGTTTCCATCCGGCGGCCAGCCGTTCGGCACGATCAACATCGGCGACGGCCTCAGCACGTTCGCGCTCAGCACCGTCACCCACGTGATCACGCATGAGCTCGGCCACACGATCGGGTTCCGTCACTCGGACTTCTTCAACCGGGCGATCAGCTGCGGCGGAGCGTCGGTCAACGAGGGCGACGCCGGGATCGGCGCGATCCTCGTGCCGGGCACGCCGAGCGATGCGACGGTCGGCGGTTCGATCATGAACTCCTGCTTCCGGACCGTCGAGCCGGGCGCGTTCACCGGCACCGACGTAACCGCGCTGCACGCGCTGTACGGCCAGCCCGGCCCGACCGTCGACTTCAACATCGCGTTCCAGGCCAACACCACGGTGCTGTGGGTCGTCGGGCCGGGCGGGCCTGGCCCCACCGGCCTGGGCATGATGCCGGGAACGAGCCCGAGCATCACGCGGCTCGTCGGTGGCGGCTGGGAGGCCGCGTTCCAGGCCAACACCGGCAACCTCTGGGTCACCGGTACCGCCGGCACCGCCGATACCGGCCTGGGGATGATGGCCGGGACGAGCCCGAGCATCGCCGCCCTGAGCAGCGGTGGCTACGAGGTGGCGTTCCAGGCCAACACCAGCGACCTCTGGGTCACCGGCAACGCCGGCACCGCCGACACCGGCCTTGGTATGCTGACCACCACGAGCCCGAGCATCACCGGCCTGATCGGCGGCGGCTGGGAGGCCGCGTTCCAGGCCAACACGACCAACCTCTGGGTCACCGGCAACGCCGGCACCGCGGACACAGGTCTGGGCATGATGCGCGGCACCAGCCCGAGTATCTCGCGGCTGGTGACCGGCGGCTACGAGGTCGCGTTCCAGGCCAACACCAGCAACCTCTGGGTCACCGGCAACGCCGGCACGGCCGATACAGGGCTCGGCATGGCGACCACCACGAGCCCGAGCATCACCGGCCTGGCGGGTGGCGGCTGGGAGGCCGCGTTCCAGGCCAACACGACCAACCTCTGGGTCACCGGCAACGCGGGCACCGCGGATCGCGGGCTGGGCATGGCCGCGAACACGAGCCCCAGCATCACGGCCCGACCGGGCGGCGGCTTCGACCTCGTGTTCCAGGCCAACACGACGAACCTGTGGACGGCCGGCTCGACCGGCACCGGCGATCTGGGCCTCGGCATGGCGACGCGTACGAGCCCGTCCACCAACTGACGGGGCACCCCTCTACACGACGTCGCGTCTCGATCCGCAAGCAGATGACCGAGGCCGTCGTCGAATGCATCCTGGTGCGCGCCCACGAGGCCCATCCAACGAGCGACCACGCATCATCTCCGACGATGGCCCACAATTCATCGCCAAGGACTTCAAGGAGTTCATACGCCTCAACGGCATGACCCATGTCCGCACCGCGCCGTACTACCCGCAGTCGAAAGGCAAGGTCGAAAACGTCACGACCTCAGGCTGCCACCGCTTGCTTCATCCGGGAAGAACGCTGCTCGTGCAGCGGATACGTTGGCGTCGCACAACACCGTGATGCCGTCGGTGCCGACCACAACGGCCTGGGCGCTCTGGGGGCCCGTCATGTTGGGGTCGCGCACGCGGTAGGCTTGTTCAAGGTCGTCACTCGTCGGTGCGAGAGGGTTTTCCACGAGCTTCTGTGGTCTGCGGGACTCCGGTTGCAGCCGAGCGCCGCAGCCAATGCGGAAGCGACGACGAGCCTGTGTTGCCGCTTCACGGGCATGTGTCCGTCAGAAGGGCGCCAGAGGGCTTCGATGGCAGCATCACAAAAAGCTTCTTGCCGCCCTCACGAACCCGCCGTGCCGAACACGCGATCCCAGAGAAGCACACCGTTACCGTCGAGCTTGAGGATCCAGACGTTGGTCTTCCCGGCGCCGCGGGACATAGTCGAGCCGACTAACACGAACCCGCTTTCGGCCGTTCGGGCGAGCCCCCTCACGATATCGTCCTTCTCCCCGCCGTAACTATGCTCCCATAGCAAGGTGCCATCGCCGGTGAGCCGCGCAAGGCGCCCCACCCATCGGCCCTCGCGCTGGGCCGCTCCTGCGACTGCGAAGCCGCCATCAGGGAGCACCACGACGGCCGTTCCGAGTCGCGCCTCGCCCGGGTCGCCGATGAGCTTTTCCCAAACAACCTCCCCAGAGCCGTTCAGCCGAGCGACCCAAGTCCGGGGAAAATCATTGGTGACCTCGTGGCGGCCCACGACGATCAGCCCGCCGTCAGAAAGTGCTGCCATGGCCGATGGCTGGGCGTGCCCTGCGACCGGCAGTTGCTTCTGCCAGCGGACCTTGCGATCGGCCGCGAAGGCGACGATCCGGGTGTAGTCGAGGCTGGTCGTCGAGAACTCGCGGCGCGCGGCAATTGCGAAGCCACCGGAGAGCGAAACCAGGCCGGCCACGTCATCAATGTCGTCGAGCGACGCCTCCCAGGCGGTGTGCAGCGTGCGATCGGC
>Ga0307516_10005334_pt1 | contig 15454 bp, 20 predicted proteins | sample 19_EM_MG_FD_203310 | JGI IMG/M metagenome (GOLD analysis project Ga0307516, IMG submission 203310) | Populus trichocarpa ectomycorrhiza microbial communities from riparian zone in the Pacific Northwest, United States - 19_EM | ecosystem: Host-associated > Plants > Roots > Unclassified | place...
TGGTGAGAGATCAATCAACCGTGAGTCGTAGAACAAGAAGTGGCGCGATAAAAGTTTGCGTCTCCCGACCAATAATCAAACAACCACGAACGGTTGTAAGAGGGCTGTGTCCAGATGCACAGCCGTGCGGAGCTGGTCAAAGCATGTCAAAAACTCGAAACAGGAATAAAATGGAGGGTAGGATTTAGGGAGGCCGTGGTATTTCAAGGTCCGTGTGTTTGTTCCCGGCTGGCCATATAAGGGGAGGGCTTTCTTCTGAGGATCCCCCAGAACCTACCCACCACACCGCACAACTAAGTCGTATAACGCCCGGCTCGTCGGGTCGTTCGCCAGACACGAAACACACCGAACAGCTTACAGCTCACTCGGGGCCGTGCGGCTCGTCTCCATCCCAGTTCGTCACCCTCTTCAAAGTCACGAAGCAGGAAAGAATCAGCCCACGGAACTTCCCAGGAAGACAACAAGGGTGGTTCACCCCCATTCATCACCTCCGGTTCCACGGGTTCGTCGGTCAAGGGGCCCAACCAGCCTCCTCGACTCATAAAAGCACCTGAACGCTCGACTATAACCAAACCCGTTAGTATATAGTACGATTTCTGGTGGGGTAAAAAACAATGTTTACCTTTGACCGGACGTTGTTCTATATATTTCCGGGCTTGGTGGTGGTCAAGATCCTCGACGCCCAGCCCAAGGGGCCGAGCAGCCCGCCTACTGTCGAGTAGACCGGTGGTTACTGGGTCCACAATACGGAAGATTATTCGGCCCTCCATTGTAATCCCCATCATTGTACCCTCCGGAATCTCGCATTTCATGACTGGGGGTCACCGGGGGTGCGGGAATCGTCTGGAGCCTGGGCCTTCCATGGGTGGGAGAGAGGAAAACCAACCATTCGGATATTCACGTTCAAACATCAAGAAAAGGCAACACCCACCAAGTGCGCCCACATTCTGTTGCAGGACATCATCGACGTGTGCACGACCCTCGCCAGCTAAAACGCCACGGAAATCAATATTCAGCGCTCCGTCATCCGTGGGTTGTTCCCCCAGAAGCCTAGGGACACGGGTTGAAACGTTGATCAGCCAAGGCCGCCCCTGGGGGCGGATATCACGAGGTGTGGACACCAAATGGGTTGGCCGAAAAAGCCACCACGGTCCATCCTTGCAATTGCACGTTCGACGTCCAAACGCTCATCGTTCTCAGCTCAGATGTTAACGTGGGCGTACGTGGGGAGACGGGGAGCAATTCGTTCAAAGTAGGGCGAACTTACCGCCAACGGATGAAGATCTTGCCTCTGCCACTCGCCGGTCAAGTCTCTCATTGGTCTCCTCTCGGGCATGATATATCAAATAGAGTAGACAAGAGGTCGGCCTAAGAATACAGGTAAGGGTAACTTGGTATGTCTTTTGATTGCCACCAGTTGAACACTGGTTCGAGGAGGTACGAGAGGCGCGCGTTCGGGATCTGCGGGGACGTTGGCGGGGCGGTCAACGGAGGGATGTAGGGTTCCGGTACCTCCTTGTCTTCACTACAATTTGGGCAAGTAGCAGCAGATGCTGGTGGTGGAGGTTGAGCGGTTCGATCGGGGGGTGTTGCAAGGGCGATATCGGCCATGGTGGGAAATCGGAGGGAAGAAATCGCCCAGTCGTTCGACGGTGGTGGATCGTCGAAGTGGAAGAATGGCTCGACCTCTTGTGGGTCATCAGGCGGTTGGATGGGATCAACTAGGTCCATGAGGGGAGAAGGGGGGCACGGCGGTGATGGTGGAAGTGGGAGGAAAAGTGGATTGGGATCTTCCGAAGCCGTTTCCGGACACATGCCCTCCTTGCTCGTCTCCTGGCCCGTCGGAACGGGATCCAGCGGTTCTGTGACGGCGGAGGAAACGGACGTGGCCTTTACAGTTGGCGAATGGATACACCCTTCCCCTCCAACCTCAACCCCAAAATATCTCTCCGGTGGATCCCAGTCTACAGTGATCATGCTGGCTGTACCCGAACGCTTCGAATGCGAGCGTGAGAACCCGCGCAAGATGTTTGGCGTGGTGTGGGCAGTTGATACGCCGAGGGCCTCAGAGACGAGGATGGATATGGCGGAACGCGAGTGCCTGAGCGTAGCGCCTCTGTCCTTCTTGTCCTTCTTGAACAACTGACTGCTCGTCTTCCTGATGCTCTTGACAAAACCTGCGCGCTCTCGTCTGGGCCAGGATTGATACCTGTTGTGATCACCCTCCGGGCTTGAATGGTTCAGGTTCGTGTTTGACCCAGACATATCCACGTTGGGCGATGGGGATGGCCGGGGAGGGGAAGGGAAGGAGGGTGAGTAGGTGTTCTTCATGATGCTCCCAAAGTCGACTCTTTTGTGTTTGGGGAGCAAGGATGGAGGGGGTTCGAGCACTGGGCTCAAGGACCTGACGGAACTGGAGGGGTTGCTGTCTCTGAAGGAGGAGTGGGGAGGCGGATGGCGTTTGCTTTCATGAGGTTCTTTAGTCTCTCGCGTTTCCGAGAGTCGCAATGTTCAGAGGGAGGGTCGTGCGGGTAAAATTGAGACTGGGAGAGAAACGGGGAAGGCAGCGGGATGGACATCCCGTGGAGGAGAAGTGAGAGAAGCCTGGGTTGTATTAGTGTATTTCCCTTCCGAGATTCAGCACTCCAATCCAGCTTCCAACGCGCGCAGCTTGGGGAGTAAGTATAACCCTGGTGAGGACATCGGGAAGTGACGAAGTTCACCGAGCGTCCGAACGGATATAATTTAGCGCTAGTCTCCGGACTCCAAGCTTGACGCGTTGACGCGTCGCGGCCGACACATCAGACACCCACAATAATTGGACATCGGTGGAACCGTTGTGCCTGGGGTTCCAGTGGCCTTGCAAGCTATCGTCCACACCCCAGTTGAACGTTAGCCACACATCCCTTCATCCATATAAATGAGGTAAGGTTTCACGCCCAAAGCGCAATCCGACCCACTCTGATTCGAACCCTCTGGCCTCGCCGGTCGGGCGTTGCGTACACTACAGACCTGTTTTAGGCACCACATTTTCATGGATCGGTTCAGGTTGCCGCCAATCTTGAAGAGACAATGCGGGAATAAAATCAGCACCGCCTCAACGTGGCCCGGAAAGAGCGGAAGGCGATGAAGGAGGAAAACGTACCCTCCTAATATAAAAAAGTCGTCGTATGGTCAGCCGCACTTACCCTCCCTCCAGACTCCCCCATACCAATCGTGCCTCGTGCCCAGCCGCCCTCCCCGCGAAGGTAATGACAAAAGACTACCAACAGTTATGGAACGGTGTTATCAACGCGGCCGACGAAGCCGAAGCCGTCCAGACCTTGACTGAGATTGTGGCCGATTCGGATGGCAGGGACTTTGCTCTGCTTTTGGAATCCGGGGACGCAGCGCTGTGTATCGTAACTTTGTACCACGTAAGTTGTGACCTATGTCTGCCCCCTCCGCCGCCTCACGCTGTCTCGTTAGGGCATCGCTACGCACAATTTCGAAACCACCAAAAAGGAACCTTTTCTCCTCGTGTTGAGGAGACTCACTCTGCGGTGTGGACGACTGCTAGATCACGTCATGATAAAAGAGAAGATTGAGAAGATTGAGGTATCGGATGAGGTCTTGGCCAGGGGTGGATTTGCAGATGTCCGGCGCGGAACGTACCACGACCACCCCGTCGCCGTGAAAACCGTGAGGGTTGCACCGCAGGCCAACCTCCAGAGGATAAGAAATGTGAGTATTGAAGTTGACCACCCGTACGCGGTCTTGATTATTCCATCCCAGCGATTTTGCAAGGAAGTCATCCTATGGAGCTCTCTGTCCCATCCGAACGTCTCGAAACTTGTTGGAGTTTATGGGGATATGTGGAAAGGGGAGTTCACCACAGTGTCAGAGTGGATGGTGCACGGGACTATCATGGACTACATTAAAAATAATCGCACTAATAGGCTGAAACTGGTGCGCGGTGTCACTTCCCCCGCCACTCCCTCCACTAAAATGCGACAATAGTTGCACGACGCATCCCAGGGTCTGAGGTACCTCCACGATGCTTATCTCGTACACGGGGATCTCAAAGGGGTCAGTATCTCCCAGCTTTGTGATCGATCCAATTTTGAAGTTTGATAGTCGAACATCCTCATATCCAATGACGTCCCTCCTCGTGCCTGCCTCGCGGACTTCAGTCTGATCACCACAATCCTCAAACCTGACCAGAAGTTATTGGGCGGTGCGCACGCGGGCGGGACAATGAGGTTCATGTCTCCGGAACTCTTGGTCCCCGAGGAGCCTGGTGCGAAAGGCGCAGGGCCCACTCCACAGGCGGATGTCTACGCATATGGATTGGTTATTTTTCAGGTGCGCGAAGAGGATTACGGGTACCAACTGTTCTTACGTACCATTTTTCTAGGTTCTTACAGGCGAAATCCCATTCTCTGGTGTTCAAAACACTGCGTTGGGGTATCATGTACTTCGTGGGGTGCGCCCAGCCAAACCGTGGAACGCCTCCGCCATCGGATTTTCCGATTCGCTATGGGCTTTCACCCAACGCTGCTGGGATGGCAAGATGGAATCGCGACCGGAGGTTGTGGAAGTTGTGAGACACCTCGGGGAAGCGGCTGGCAACTGGAATGGACTCATGCCCCCATGTGTCCAGGCCAAGGCTGTGGTAGATTTGATGAAACCCGGTGAGTTCGAGGTTCTGATTCTTCCTTGGTGTAACTCATCAACAAATGGTACAAATCTCATCGCAGTCGCAGAGGGTCCCATCAGGCCTCAGCCCACTTACCGGCTACTATGGGCGGATATCGTCACTGCTATCAACAAAGCCAAAGCCGTTCAAGCCTCGTCTGGAAGTATGATCTCCTCTGGCTCAGATGAAACGTTAGATGGGATCAACTACAGTGAGTTTGAGATTCTGATTCTTTCTTGACATAGTCCGTCGAACCATGGTGCAGGTATACTACTTCAACAACATTCGGACCTCGTCCCAGAGGGACCCATCGGATCGTGCTGGTCATTCAGTCTTCCGAGCGAACTATTCACACCGGTCGCTAACCACCTACTACGGGATGGTACTACCAGCACCGCCAACGGGGCCCAAATCATCCAGTCCCTGTCTGACATTTTGGTCAATAAGGAAGGCATGCTCTTTATCTCGCGCTTGGATAGCAAAGACGCAGAGTTGTGTATCGAAATCTTTGACAATGTAAGTCGTGATCCGTATTCGCCCCATTTGCCACCCCCTCAGACAGTATCGTAGGGCATTACGGGACACGACCTCAAACCCGCCGAGAAGCGGGCTTTCTTCATCGCCTTTAGGAGACTCGCTGAGTACCGCGGACTACTGCCAGACCGGATAAGGATAAAAGAAAAACTTGAGATTTCAGACGAGATACTTGGCTCGGGTGGATTCGGAAATATCAAGTCGGGAACGTACGAATGGCGCCCCGTTGCGGTCAAGATCGTGAGGATTTCTGTGAAGGACAATTTCGCAAGGATAAGGAAGGTGAGCGTCGACGTTGGCCACCCGGAACACGCGTCTCAACCATCCTACCCCAGAAATTTCACAGGGAAGTCGTCCTCTGGAGCACGCTGTCCCATCCAAACGTCTTGGGACTCGTCGGAGTTCAGGAGGACATAGGGAAACGGCAGCTTATTGCCGTGTCAGAGCTGATGGTACACGGGGAAATCATGAAGTACATCAGCGAGAATCGCGCCAACAGACTGGAGCTGGTGCGTGACTTCGCAATCGCTCACCTCGCCGCTTCCTTCGCTAAAATCCGATGATAGTTGCATGGTGCGGCCCAAGGCCTGGAGTATCTACACGCTGCCGGTCTTGCGCATGGGGACCTCAAAGGGGTTGGTGTCTCTCTGTTTCATGACCGACTCCTATCTGACATTTAACAGTCGAACATCCTCGTATCGAACGATACCCCTCCTCGTGCCTGCCTCGCAGACTTCGGTTCCATTACCATTGTCCCCGACTCCACCCAGAGGTCCTCAAACAGCGCGCAAATAGAGGGCGGCACACCGTGGTTCAAGTCTCCGGAACGCCTGGTTCCCGAAGCGTTTGGTAAGAAAGATGATTTACCCACGCGGCAGGCGGACATCTACGCGTTTGGACTTGTTATCTTCCAGGTATGTGAACAGGATCGTGGGCATTAGCTGTTCTTACGTATGCCTTCTCTAGGTCCTTACGGGTGAAGCGCCATTCAGCGGTGTGCACCTACCTGCCCTGGGACACTTTGTCCTCCTCGGGATGCGCCCAACCAAACCGGAGAACGCCTCGGCCATCGGGTTTTCCGATTCGCTGTGGGCTTTCGCCCAACGCTGCTGGGACGGTGAAGCAGAATCGCGACCAAGGGCCGGAGAAGTTGTCGCACACCTCGGGGAAACAGCTGCCGACTGGGATTATCTGATGCCACCTTCTGGCCAGGTCACTTCCGGCCCTGAGGAAACGTCCGATTCGACGAAACACGATGATACCATATTTTTTGCCCCTGAACTGCGGGACAGAAGACATCAGGAAGTCGTCGCTTGGCCCCCCAATGAACCACAACCAGAGGAGCCACGCGATCCTCCCCTATTCCAACTCTTGCGGGAGGGCCTGGGGATCTACGTACGGAAGGTCCTTGGGTTTTTTGGTCCTTGACGCTGGCTTCCTATCCCTATTTATGTCATGGTGTTTTTAACGTTTTGTTTGTCCACTCGATGACATTTCTATTTGAGCTCTTTTCTACCAGATACGCCCGTGTTTCGTTAGCACACTTTCCTCTGCTTTCCGACCCGGACCGCCCCCGCAGTAGGTGGTGATTCGCAGCCCTATATCACCTTATTCAGGTATTTTAGTTCATCCACCGAGACGATATCTTGAGCACTCTTTTCTTTCCGGCTAGCAGTTTCAACGGTTCCCAACTTTGTACGGTATTCTACTGCCTGTCTTGCTCTATTCCGGTCCCTCGCTTTCTCTCGTTTTGTGCCACGGGCTGCTGGTGGAACCAAATCCACGGCACGGTGTCGTTGGGGGATGGCGCAAGACGACCATTTTCCCCATGTCCACTGACGTGGCAGTACGCGCCACCGGTGAGATGACGCGGGTCCACGCCGTAAACACGAAGGGTGTAAAAAAACAAAGGTGGATAAACAGATGTGAACCCGTGAGTCGTGAAACAGGGGGGGTGACAACAAGTTGTGTCTCCCGACAAATAAAATAAATATCGTGAACGATGGTAGAGGTCCATGTTCATACAAACGGCTGCGATGGTCAGAACATCACAAAAATTGAAACCAGAAACGAGAAGAGAAGATAATGGGAAACGAGGGAACTTGTGGTATCCCAAGGTCCATGTGTTTGTCTCCGATCCGTCGTGTAAGATGCTCTCTCATGAAAACCCCAAAATCCATCCACTACCCGCCGCACCCATTGTCAACTCCACCCCGTACAATTGAGTCATACACACATTCGGGTCATTTACTTGGCATGGGACACGCCACATGGCTCGTAGCCCCCCTCGGGGCCTCGTGGCTCGCCACCTTCTCAAAAACTACGAAAGCAGGATAGTACCACAGAGCTTCTGGGGAGATGACGAGGAGGATTCACCTTCACCTACCATCCCCAACTCCACGAATCCGTTGGTCATGGAACCAACCAGCCTCCTGAACTTTGAAAAGCGTCGGGCTGATTGACTACCACCAAACCCGTCAGCATACAGCATCTCCGGTGGGGTAATAATAATAACAACTTACCGGTTACCCCTAACCACCGTTGTTCTATATATTTCCGGGCTTGGCGGCGACCAAGTTCGTTGACGCTTCAGCCCGAGAGGCTGAACTGTCCGTCCACCGTTGTGTGGACTGGTGGCTACTGCGCCCACCACCTGGGAAAGTACCGGATCTTCTATCGGAATTTCCATCATTATACCCTCTGTTACCCCACGTTTCGTGACCAGGGATCACCGGAGGTAGCGGGATCGTCCGGGGTCTGGGGGTTGATGGGACCTTCCGCAGATGGAAAGAAGATCAACAAATCATCCACAACAGAACGCCGAGAAAGACGGAGCACTCACCGGATCCGCCCATATCTGGTTGCGGAACCCAGTCGACGCAGACAAGGACCCCGGTAACTGGAAACGATCGGCATCTAGTGTTCCGTCACTCGTTAAAAGTTCCCGCGGACATACCGAATAAAGATCGCCCAAAGGTGGCGGCAAGGCAGGCATGTCGAAGCCTGGATCCCCCGGGCGATCCTCCGTAAAGGCCGCTGGAAGTAAAGGTCGGTTAGTCGAGGCCACGTTGGGGGTTGGATATCACAAAGTGCGGACACCCACTCAACAAGTTAGGCTTCCGTATAGGAATCTGAACAAGGGGGGGAATCTGCCTATCCAAACTCGCAATGTACAAGCGCAGGAGAGAGCCGACGGTGTGGTTCATCTCGTCGAGGTCACGTTTGATTCGGAGCGAGGGTTCGATCGTAGGGTCGTTGATCGGGGGCGGAGGGAAGAGTTGTGCCCCGGTGCTGAGCTGGTCCATGAGCTGAGCCATGAGATGATATGGAAGGGGTGCGCCCTACGTGGGTCAATATATGAGGGGGGATGGTGGGACGTCCTCTCCAACGGCGAAGCGCACATCGCGAATGGTATCCATGATCGAAACCTGATCCAATACCGGTGGGCGGATGAACGGGCGGACGCGCAGAAAATATACACCGCCACAAGGGCGTGATGAATTCCCATTCTGAAGCTCAGCGGAAAAGCGGACGTGGGATAGGAGGCGATCCCGAACTGGGTACACCACGTAAAGGCAGTTGAGATGTGGTGCAACAGATGAGCGATGGAGCAACGGGACATGTACCGAGTAGTGCGGGAGAACGAGGGGGACAAAGGAGGAGACGTGCGGATACACGTGTTTCGCAGCCTTGTGCGTGGTCGCGGGAACCGTGATTGAGATTGATGTTGGCGAACCGTCGTTTGGTACATAAACCCAACAGGCAGGGTGACGAAAGGAGTGAGACATGGATGGGAAAAGGATAGCGACCGCTGCAATGTATGAATCAATACATCACGGACGAACTCTCGAGCATTGGCCGTGCTACCTTGTATGTACAGCCTCGGAGACGCTTTGTAGGACGTGTTATTCGTTGCCGCCAAGCCCGTCGGTCACCTAGCGAAGAAGTTCTTTGTCCCGTAAAGAGCTCGCGTTACGAAATCATTTTGTCGACCCGAAGCCGAGTGAAAAAGGAGGAAGCTCGCGGAGAGGTATCTGGACCAGGTCGAGATGAATGGGGGGCGGTTGTGAAGTCTGATCTTGGCGCAGTGTGGCCTGAGGGCGCGTCGTCGTCGAGAGACAAGCTCTGGCTGGCGCCTTTCAGACCCACCCTCACTGGCACACTACGCAGTGGACGTTTGTCCTCTCCATTCTCGGCAAACCAGTCTGCGCGGCATCACGTCCTCGAGCCTTCCATATTAAACGAGGGGCCATAGATCAGACCCGAACTGTTCGACGTCGCTCACAGCGGCCGACCCAAACCCCAATGCACCGCCGGGAACATCAACCGTATTCTCCTCCCCATACATTCAATTCCCCACATCAATGTCCCATTTCGTTTCTGGAATGAAAGGTGGGAACAAAGATAACTCGATCCGCAAAGAAACAAGGAAAGGATGAAACGCAAATCACGAACGGTTACATGTAGAATTGGTGAAGGAAATCGTCGGTACCAGTATTCATCAGGACCCGACCACCCGTGGGCCCGTCGTCACCGGTGTCCTGTTTCCGGGGTATTGAAGTCGCGGAAGGTGTCGAAAGCACGGCTGGGCCGAAGGGTGAAGGAATCAGATAGAGCGACGGGGGGCGAGATGAGGGTAGACGAACCAAACGCAATGCCTCCCGGTCCCATGTACCTCGCCAAGGACCCCACAGTCCACGTAGCACAAACCCGAGCCACACTTCCCATTCACCAAACCGCGGTCGATCTACTGTTTCCCCCTCGAGATCACAGGTACCGCACTTGAGAAGATGACCATCTAGCAATCAAATATCACTAGCCCAGTGCATAAAGGTGACGCGATTGGGTTGATCCGAAACTGGGAAGGAGGAAGAGAGAGTAGAGAAGATGGAGGTCGGGTCGATCGATCTCAAGCGCGGATCACAACTTGAACCTCTCCGCTTCTCTCTCGGTCCCCACGTCGACGGGCTAGTACCCTCACTTGGTCTCTGTAATTCAGGCGTGTCTCGCTTTGGAAATGACAAGAGCATTGCCGTTGCCAAAGCCCTCGAACAGATCCAGGGTCTCATTCTTTCGCAGACCCGCCTACGCTCTACCTAATGCAGCTTGACACCACCAGCTCACCGACTCAAGGTCGCGTCGCGTCGACGTCTTGGCGGACAACGTTGGTACTGGCGTCAGGAAGATCTCAGAGAAGGGAGGGTACGTCTCTCGCCACCTACTGGGACAGCTTCCGTGTTGACATCCGTTTTGCTGTCAGTTCGAAACCAACGTGCTCGACGTCATGGCCGTTATCGCTCACGCAATGTTATCCCACACGAGAAGGCGCCACTCGGGCAAGATTGTCATCACTGGAAGGAAGCAGATCCGCATACGCAAATGAACTCCCGTCCGTACCTCCGCGATCATGAGTATTTATAGCCTAACCTCCATTCTCTCCGGGGCGTTGGCGCATATGGTGCGTCGAAGGCTACTGTTTACAGTGAAAATTACCTCGCTGTTATTTACGACACCAAATCGTTCACCCCTTGGAGAGAGCTTCGCAACCAGTCCTGGTACGTGCATTGTACGCGTTACTTCCCCTTCTCCTAACCGACCCCCGTCCAGATCGTGCAACCTGGCAGCTTCCGCACAGACTGTATTACGCATCCAAATTTCGCACAGAAGATTAAGGACTACCAAGACAACCAAATCGTTGTTCTCGCACGACCAACCCCTGAATTTCCCGTTGGAATACCACAAATCCGTGTTCGATGCACGCCCCTTGATCCACTCATCGTTGGTTCACTTCCGTTTATCCCATTTTTGAAAACACACAGGGATGGTCCTTCGTTTACTCGGCACCGCTGATGCGTTCTACCACCCTCCGCGTGGGAAACCATAGCAGCAGCGTATACCCCGTATCCCCGGATCTACTCCCTCGAAGCAAACCGCATCCCTGCAATGACCACGGAGGGGCCGAACTTCAAGCTTCAAGGATCGGTCCAGGTCGAGCGGTCTCATCGGCGGATATTTTCATCCGGCTTATTGCCGTTGTCCCACCTTCCTCGTTCTAACACTACGGAAACTGGAGGCCAATTACGTTCCGGGGAGGATTTTGACCCCAAGCTCAGGCAAATCGAATTACCAAGAGAAACGACGATGTAGAACGTGCTCAAGCCTGGAAGCGGTGGATGCTCACAATATTGAGGAAGTGCGACTTCGAAGCGGTCCGCTGAGTAGATGACCTCGGGTATTCTTCTTGTTCCCCCAGAACGTAGAACGGACGCGTGGCGCTATAATATATTTTGTTTGGTTCTCCACAAGCCTTGGCATAATCTGGTACGCGTACAAATAGCAGCCTGGGGCCGTTGAGTGCGGGTTCAGAAACTCAACCGCTCTGATACTCGATACACTCTCACCGGCAGCCACCTGGGTGGAGCGAGAAGAATCGGTGGTGACCCCATCAGGTGGGGTACAGCGGACCGGAGACGAGACGGGAGGAGGAGAGCGACGTGACGGGAAACTCGGAAGGAGACTCGGACGAAAGACGAAGAGGAAGCAAGGTATCGGGGGTGGATCAGAGGCAATGCATGTACCCAACACTGGGCTTCTCTTCTCAGAAAGGGGAGTAAAGATGTAAGAGCAAGGGTAAATTCCTGTCGTGGACACGACTTCTCGCAATGCTCAAGTCCAAGTTCCTCATTGTCGCCCTCTTCACCGCCATCATCCACGCCCGTTTTCCCATCCTCTGCCCTCAGACGGTAACGTTAACGTCGGGCTGACCAGCGGTCCGGGCAAGCACTGTGGACCTTGTAACCGAAACAGTGATGGATGCCGTCTATCATAAACATACTAAGACCCATAAGGCCAGACTCCCGGGTAAATTATCCTCCTCTTCGTCACCTCCGGCAACAAACCGCCAACGCAATATTCCGTGCTTTCATCTACCAATCCCATATTCTCGTATCCCACAACAGGGCGGATTGAATACAACTCCCAGAACTGGACGAGAAGGCGGTCGAGTTCCAACCACTCCCTACGGGTCGCTTCTCCAATATAATCCTCGATGTACGCATCGAAGTCGGTCAAGAACTGAGGTACACGAACTGCGATTTGGAGGTCTCGATGCTCGGGTGTGATGGTTTGAAGTGCCAAGGTGATCCATCCGACTCTCTCTGACCCGGGGCGAAAAATGAGATCACGGAGTTTTGTCGCTTTTGAGAGGTCGAATGAGCCTGGTTCCGACCAGACTGGAAACAAAAGTAAGCCGCCGGTGCATACACGGATATAACTGAACGTACAACGGAGGGTATAACGAATATCAAGAAATTCGAGGGTATGAGAACACCTCGTCACCAACTCCGTTATCCACCAAAGATCCATATCGCAAACCCCCGAGAGCACAAGCCTGTGGAAGTGAAGGCCATTCGGTAGATCCAACAGCTGCCGCGCTACATCTTCTGCCCCTCCGGTTCGTATATCAAAGGTAAGGGACCCAATGAGAGGGGGTGACGTCGAAGGGATCACGGTTCGTGGTTCATGCGGGCCATTGCCGTTGAACTGTGAACCATCCAAGCCAGTCAGGCCGAGGTGCTCAAGAAGGGGGAAAGAGAGAATGAAGTCGAAAAGCCCTGGGTATGGAACGGGGATGGAACCCACGTGGAGCGACTTGAGTGTGGGTGAAATTCCGTGGAAAGGAGTGAGGGAACCCTCCGAGGCTCTGAGACCGCGGTTGAGTATATTGTCGTCTATTCTCAGGCTTTTTATACCGGAAAAGGCTCGAATCCAACCACCCTCTTCTCCATCTGACGCGGCGACGAGACGAATGCAAGCAACAAATAGACTGCGAGCATGATACCCAGGGGAGTTCGCAACGTCCGGGAACGTCTTCTTCCACGACTCGAGGTTACTTGAGGATCGGAGCTTGATATGAGCGAATAGGTGTTTTCGGGTGCGTGGAACCCATGATTTCGAGACGAGACAACATCGCTTGAGTGCGTCTGGTTTGTTGTATAGGAGGTCGATGATGTCGTCGAGTATCTCAAGTGGGAGATGGGGATTCGTCATCGCGATTTGCAAGAAATGATACTCGCTGGCGCTAATCATGAGAAATACCCCGGCGACTTACCGGCGACACACCCAACCCCGCAACAACTGAGGAGGGGACTCCACGAAACGCCTACAGGATATATGCGAGCACCGCTGAGCTCGCCACAGCGCGCAATCAGCAGCACCAGTTGATAGTAGAAAGCGGGGGCCATGTATTTACACGTAGGCGCGTATTATTCAACATCAATCGCCCCTCTCCTTGTCAACTCCGGAAAAAAACAATCATTGAAACGCCTCACGTCCCGCTCCCGTCCCGGCCACACCGTGCATACCACCTTTGGGGGGATCGACCGTGACTCCCAGAATTGGACCAAGAGACGGTCTAGATCCATCCACTCCTCATAGGTTGCGGATTGTTTGACGGCCTCGATCTCGCCGGGGTAAATGAAGCTGAAAGGAACGCGGATCACGATTTTCTGAAGCTCTGGGTGTTTGAGTGTGGCAGTTCGGAGCGCCGCGGTGATCCATTTGACCCTCGACGATTCGGGCCGAAAAACCGCATCCCGAAGTTTCGTTGCCTTCGAGAGGTCGATTGTGGCTGACCCGACTGGAATCAAAGGTAAGTTATCGGTATGGACACAGCTGCCGAATGGACGTACTGAGTGGGTCACAGGCGATGTCGAAAGATTCAAGGGTATGGGAACACCTCTCCACCAGCGCCGTTATCAACGAAGTATCCTCCCCGCCGTCCCACGTCGATGTGAACTTCCGGAAGCGGATACCGCCCGGCGGTAGGGACAACAGTCGACGGACAATATGTCCGGGCCCAATCATCGCGAGCTTGAGAGACCCGGTGAACACAGGTGGGTTTGGAGGCTGGACGATGGTCTGCGGCCCACCAAAGCCACGATCCGCGTAGTGATCGGTCACCGTCAGGTCCTCGAGGAGTGGGAATGAAAGGATGAGCTCGAAAATGTGGGAGGACGGAAGAGCGATACCGTATATGTTGAGAGATTTGACGAAAGGTGAAAGCCCTTGGAGTGGGACGAAAAGGATTTCCGACTCGTCGCCCTCGTGCTTTGCTGAGCGACCATCCAGCTCCAAGTGTGTGATGCGAGAAAACCCTCTAATCCAACCACCTGCTTTTCCGTCCGCAACCGTGATGGCGTGGGGGCAGTCGATTGTTAGAGCGTTGGTGTAATGGCCAGGAGAGGTTGAAGGATCTGGGAACCTCTTCTTCCACAATTCCAAATATTCTTCGGTCTCGAACCAGACATCAGCGAAAAGGTGTCTTCGTGCCCGTGGGATCCATGATTTGGAGACGAGGCTGCAGTTCTTGAGCGTACGCCCCGTGTCCAGGTGGAGAAAGTCAACGATATGGTCTAGCAGTTCTTCCGGGAGATGGGGATTGGACATTGTGGCAGCCACGTGAGTCTAAACGCATCCCTCTTTCTTCCTCTACTCCCATCATCTGGGGATTTTCCCACGGTGCCTCCCACCCGAGTGGGACTCCGTCCGGGGTCTGGGATTCCGACCCTGGCAGATCGGACGCCATCGGAGGTCAGGCTTAGGGTAGGGGAGTTCCAAGCAATGCCTCCGAGTACCTTGGACGGGTGGATCAGCACCGTTGCTGGCCGGCTGAATTCCGTCGGCTGGTTGTGTGGCAGGCATTCGAGCCGCTTACGCCCAATCCGCGAAACACCGTGCGCTACCCTCCCTCCCTGCCTCCTTTGCGGCTTGCCTGGCTGTAATGGCCGACCTGCTAATTCCTTGCTTGACGTGCTACGGGATGTGCCCGGGGTATGCTGTAGTGGCGACGCCCTATGGGACCCAACTGTGCGCTCGCAATGGCTCTGGCATTGGTGAGCACTATCGTCCAGCTTCTGGGTCGTGGCCTCCCAGCAATGCTTAGGTATCTGGGACGAAGACGGACAAGGGCGAACGCTCGTGGCCTTGAGTTTTCGCGGGGGGACCTCGGTCTCCTATGTCCCGAATGTCGCGTGCCACGACCCTGGGTTTGTATCGAGTTGAATGTTCCGTCACCTCCACCAGGCTGTAGGGATCCAGCCTGGACCTTCCTTCGTATGCTGCCCCGCCTACTGACTTCCCCCTCTAGGCATCGGACACTTGGCCGGCGTTTGTTTTGCCCCTTATCTCTTCTTTTTCGCGCTTGGACTTTGTCCCCATTTGGTTATCCCTTTCCTTATCTAT
>Ga0307516_10005336_pt1 | contig 15451 bp, 17 predicted proteins | sample 19_EM_MG_FD_203310 | JGI IMG/M metagenome (GOLD analysis project Ga0307516, IMG submission 203310) | Populus trichocarpa ectomycorrhiza microbial communities from riparian zone in the Pacific Northwest, United States - 19_EM | ecosystem: Host-associated > Plants > Roots > Unclassified | place...
ATCGATGGCCACGGCATCATGCAGTTCTTCAGCAGTGCCGCCGAAAGGCTATTTGGCTACACCGAACCCGAGGCGATCGGCCTGAACGTCAGCATCCTGATGCCAAATCCTGACCGCTCGCGCCATGATGGCTATCTCGCCCGCTACCGATCCATGGGCGAACGGCATATTATCGGCATCGGTCGAATCGTAACCGGTCAACGCAAGGACGGAACCACTTTTCCGATGCATCTGTCGATCGGCGAAATGCAATCCGGCGGCGCGCCCTACTTCACCGGCTTCGTCCGCGACCTGACCGAACACCAGCAGACCCAGGCGCGGCTTCAGGAGTTGCAATCCGAGCTCGTCCACGTCTCGCGCCTGAGCGCAATGGGAGAGATGGCGTCGGCGCTTGCGCACGAACTCAATCAACCGCTCGCTGCGATCAGCAATTACATGAAGGGTTCGCGCCGGCTGCTGAGCGCCAGCGACGACCCCAACATTGCCAAGATCGAAAACGCGCTGGACCGCGCTGCCGAACAGGCGATCCGCGCCGGGCAGATCATCCGGCGGCTGCGCGATTTCGTGGCACGCGGAGAAACCGAGAAACGCGTCGAAAGCCTTTCCAAACTGATCGAGGAAGCCGGCGCGCTTGGCCTCACGGGCGCCCGCGAGCAAGGCGTGCAGCTTCGGTTCAGCCTCGATCCAACGCACGATCAGGTGCTGGTGGACCGGGTCCAGATCCAGCAGGTTCTGGTCAACCTGTTTCGCAACGCGCTCGAAGCCATGGCACAATCGTCGCGCCACGAATTGACCGTTTCCAATACGCCGGTGACCGACGATATGATCGAAATTACGGTATCCGATACCGGATCCGGCTTCGGGGAAGACGTGGCGCGGAGCCTGTTCCAAACCTTCTTTACGACCAAGGAAACCGGCATGGGGGTCGGCCTGTCGATCAGTCGCTCGATCATCGAAGGCCATGGCGGCAGGATGTGGGCCGAAGCCAATCCGGCAGGCGGCGCGACGTTTCGCTTTACGTTGCCCGCCGCATCAAGCGAGAGTGTGACCGATGGCGCATAGGGGAAAGGTCTATGTCATCGACGACGATGACGCGATGCGGGAATCGCTCGATTTCCTGCTCGGCGCCGCGGACTTTGACGTCACACTGTTCGAATCGGCCCAGCATTTCCTCGATGCGCTTCCCGGCGTAGACTTCGGCTGCGTAGTCTCCGACATCCGTATGCCCGGCATCGACGGCATCGAACTTCTCAAGCGCCTGAAGGCCGATCGCGCCACACTCCCGGTGCTGATCATGACCGGACACGGCGATGTTCCGCTGGCTGTCGAGGCCATGAAACTGGGCGCGGTCGACTTCCTCGAAAAGCCGTTCGAGGACGACCGCCTGATCGGCATGATCGATGTCGCGTTGAAACAGGCCGAGTCCGGCGCGCGAAGCGAGGCTGCGACGCTCGACATCGCCAACAGGGTCGAAAACCTCAGTCCCCGGGAGCGCCAGGTCATGGAGGGGCTCGTCGCCGGCCTTTCGAACAAGCAGATTGCCCGGGAATATGACATCAGCCCCCGTACCATCGAAGTCTACCGGGCCAATGTCATGACCAAGATGCAGGCCGGCAGCCTCTCGGAGCTCGTCCGCCTGGCCATGCGTGCCGGCGCGATCAAGGATTGAGGCAAATCAAGTCATCGGCGCGCAATTGCGCTTTTATCATACGATGTATCCAGGCAGCCAAACCAATCCGGACGATGATTCCTGATGTCTTCGACAGCTCCAACACCGGTTGTCTACGTGGTCGACGACGACACCGACGTCCTCGGATCGCTGCGATTCCTGCTTGAGACCGATGGTTTCGACGTGCGGACGTTTCGCAGCGGCGCGGCCCTGTTGAGCGGAAGCACCACGGACAAAGCCGATTGCTTCGTCATCGACTACAAGATGCCGACCATGAGTGGCATCGACCTGGCGAGCCGCCTGCGCAACCGCCATGCCGGTACCCCGATCATTCTGATTACCGGCTATCCGGACGAGAACATCGCGGAAAAGGCCGCCGCGGCCGGCATCCACGACGTGCTGCTAAAACCCCATCTTGAGGAAAGCCTCGTCAGCCGCATCAGGGGTGCCATCCAGCACGGTCAGCCCGCCTCCGGTTAGGTCGTCCGGCGCCACCTCCGGTAAACTACTTAGGGGTATCCCCCTAAGTTATGGAGCGAAATTTTCAGCTTCGCTCACCCCGCGTAGGGTCTGGTCATTCGCCGCAGAGGAGATGACCATGCTCACCCAACCGCTCAACACTTCCGTTACCTCGACCAAGACCGCTCCGGTTCCATTCGCCAAGCCCGACCAGTTCTGCGGCCTGACCGGGCATGCCGGCCTCGTGGCGTCGGAATTTTCGTACCGGAAGGACGAAGAGATCTACGGTGAGGACGAGCCGGCCGAATACGTCTATCAGGTGATCCGCGGCGCGGTTCGAACCTACAAACTGCTTTCCGACGGACGCCGCCAGATCGGGACGTTTCTTCTGCCGGGCGACGTCTTCGGACTGGAATCGGGAACCTGCCACCGCCTCGCGGCGGAAGCCATTATCGACACCACCGTGCGCCTCGTGAAGCGCAGCAGCCTCGAACATGCGGCCGGCGTTGATGTCCAGGTCGCACGCAAGCTCTGGAGCATGACGGCCGGCGAACTACGGCATGCAGAAGATCACATGCTGCTGCTGGGCCGCAAGAGCGCGATGGAACGCGTTGCGAACTTCCTGCTTGAGATGGACCGCCGCCTCGCCGTCGCCGGCATGATGGCGCTACCGATGTGCCGCCGCGACATTGGCGATTATCTCGGGCTGACACTGGAAACGGTGTCGCGGGCGTTGTCTCAGCTCCACGGCGAGGGCGTGCTGGGATTTTCCGGCGCCCGGCAGATCGTGCTGCGCAACCGCCAGCGCCTGCAAAAGATGGATGCCTGAAGTCCTGCTTCGGTTCAGCCCCGCAACAATGGAGGTGGCATTATGAAGATCAGTCGTTTTGTTGCCACCCGTGTTCGTCGCATCCGGGCCTATTTGAAGGCCCTGTTCGACCGCATCGATCTTTCGAATTTCCCAGGGTCGTGCTGCGGATGACCGCCTGACGAGACCGCGCGTTGCCGCTTACGACGGGAATTCTGCATCCGTCACGTGAACGCGGTCGGCACGGAGCAGCCAGTCTCCCACGTGCTCCCTTTCGCAGAATCGTAGCTTCGCCAGTTCCGCGGCATCCGTGACACAGGGCGCTTCGATCTCGATCGCGCGCTGGCAGATTTCAGCTTCGTGCCCATTGTCGCCGAGCACATTTTTCATAAACCGAGCGACGTAACGTGCCATGTTGAACTCCCCGCCTGAATACGAATGATCTTGCCTTCACCCTATCGCGTGCGAGGGCGCTCGTCTTGAGGCAGGTCAAACGGAACACTACGCCATTCGACAGCAATCCTGTCACATCCGACGCGTCGACCATGTGAGCCAGGCCGCGACCAGCACCATGGCAAAGCCAAGTATCCTCCGAACCATTTTCTGTCGGGCACCCGCGGTCAGCCGCGGCCTCAGCTGGCTCACGAGCAGCACGGTGCTCGCATGGATCGTGGTCGCAATCATAACATAAACGGCTCCCAGTCGCGCGGCCTGATAAGCGCTCGCATAACCATGGCATTTGATCCATCGCAACGACATGCCTGATCGCCACGACCATGCTGGACAAGTTTCATCCACGTCAGGGAGCGCGCCATGGCAGACCAGATCAAACCCCACCCAATCGTCGAAACCGCCATCAATCTGTTTGCTGACTGGCTCAAGCACCGGCAGGAAGTGCGCGAGCTTCGCGACATGAACAGCGGCGATTTCGCGCGCATCGCGCGGGACCTTTCCGTGAGTCCTGCCGAACTCGATGCTATTGTTCGCCAGGGCCCGCACGCCAGCGACGAATTACCGAGATTGCTGAAATCACTTGGCATCGACGAGGCGGCGCTATCGCGGACGCAGCCCGTCCTTCAGCGCGACATGATCCGTGTCTGTGCGGCATGCCAGCAAAAAGCGCTGTGCAACCACGATCTCGACGCTGGCACCCTCGCCCAACACTACGATGAGTACTGCCCGAACGCAGCGGCGATCGGGGAACTGGAGCAAAAGTGAGCGCGGCAGCCTAGAGCCTTTTCTTTTCCGTTCCGATCGAATCGGAACGGGGCTCTATCTTTTCGTTTTGACGCGTTTTCTTCACGCGAACCGGTATCCACTTCGCTTGAAAACGCTCTAAACCGCGCGGCTGTGTCGTTGCTGTGACCCGTCGAGATGCGCGTCGAAAGCGGCGGCCACGCTGCGAACCAGGAATCGCGATTCATCCGTGACAGCCAGGGCGGTGCCGTCGAGCTTGACGACGCCGTCGGAAATCAGATCCCGAAGGCGGGCTGACGATCCAAGCATCGCCTCAGCCGCAGATCCATGCCGCGCACAGATCTGGCCGAGATTGGCGCTGAAATCGCACATGATGCGCTCGATGATTTCAGCACGCAGGCGGTCATCGTCAGTCAGCAGGTAGCCCTTGACCGTCGCCAGCCTGCCGCTGGCGACGGACTGCGAATAGGCGCGGGTGCCGGCCTCGTTCTGCACGTAGCCTTGCGGCAGCTGCCCGATGGCGCTGGCGCCGAATCCCAGCAGGATGTTGCCGGTATCCGTCGTGTAGCCCTGGAAATTGCGCCGCAGCGTGCCGTCGCGCAACGCCGCCGCCATGCCATCGCCCGGGAGCGCGAAATGATCGAGACCGATCTGCACGTAGCCGGCCTGCGTCAGCGCACGGGCGATCGCCTGGGACTGGCGATGCCGTTCCAGGCTGTCGGGCAGCGCCGCCTCCTCGATCTTGCGCTGATGCGTCTTGAACGCCGGGACATGCGCATAGCCAAACACTGAAAAACGATCCGGTCGCAATTCGACGCACTGGCGGACGGTGTCGAGGCACGAGGCAACCGTCTGGTGCGGTAGCCCGTAGATCAGGTCGAAATTGATACCGGCGATCCCGGCGCGCCGAAGGCCCTCGGTCGCTGCGGCGGTCACCTCAAAGCTCTGTACCCGATTGATCGCGCGCTGCACCACCGGATCGAAGCTCTGCACGCCGAGGCTCGCCCGGTTGACGCCGCCAAAGGCAAGCGCCTCGATCATTTGGTGCGTGAGCTTGCGCGGGTCGATCTCCACCGCGATCTCCGCCGAAGGCTGCACAAAGAAGCAATGCCGGATCGATCCGATCAGGTCGGCAAACGTTTCGGGCGCCATGATGGTCGGCGTTCCACCGCCGAAATGGACGTGGTCGACCTTCAGACGCCGACCGATCTGGCGTGTGACCATGTCGATTTCGCAGCGTAAAGCAGCCGCGTAAACGGCGACCGGCTCGTCACGGCGCACCACCGACGTGTTGCAGCCGCAATACCAGCACATCGCCCGGCAGAACGGGACGTGCAGATAGAGCGACGCGCTGGCGTTTGACGGAATAGCCTTCAGCCATTCGGCGTAAATATCGGGCCCGATCGCCGCGGAAAAATGCGGTGCGGTCGGATAGCTCGTATAGCGCGGCAACAGTTCCTGGCCGTAGCAGGCCGCAAGGTCTGGCCTCATGTCGTGCTCTTTCCGGTGAAGATCGGCCCGTCTTCGGCGTGTTCGGCGCCGCTCATGCCATGCTCCATAGCCGGGCTGACCGGGCGCCGCTTTGCGCTCGCTCAAAGGCGACACTACGCTGGCTGTTCGATTTCTCGGGAAATGCCCGCGTTGGGTCCAAATTGCTCCATGACCGCATTGCGTTCGCAACCGCCCTACGCTAAGCGACTGAAATTACTGGTTTGGAAGGGTGGCCGAGTGGTTTAAGGCACCGGTCTTGAAAACCGGCGTGCCTGCAAGGGTACCGTGGGTTCGAATCCCACCCCTTCCGCCAAGACTACTATTAACATATTGATGTTACTTTAGAAAAATATCCCTACTTTGTGAACCTCAGAGTCTGTCCGGAGAGATATGCAGGATTGCATAGCTTTCCCAGCATGAGCCTGATTGAAGCGAGACGGAGAATAGCGAGCGCCACGTTCGCTCGACGACCCACCGCTTCGGGAGGACGACAAATCCTTTTGCGTGATCGGAACGCTTGACGATCTCCACATTCACTTGCGCCATTAATTTTGCCACGGCGCGGCGAAATAGCAGACCTTGATAGCTGCCATCGGCGTAGAGTTTCATCAGAAACGGATACATGCCGAACATGGTCGCCATGACGAATGCGTCGCCGTCGCGATCCTGAATGTCGGCGGCATGAACGACGGCATGAATCAACAGGCCTTGCGTATCGACGAGAATGTGCCGCTTCTTGCCCTTGATCTCTGCGCCAACGTCTTCGTTGTCGCTTCTTTCCCGCGTCGTAGCCCGGCGGACCAATCGAGGCCCCCCTTTTTCAGCGCTTTTGACGCTTTGGCTATCAATGATGGCGGTGGTGGGACTGGCCTCCCGGCCAATCGCTTCCCGGCATTTTACATGAGCTCACGATGGATGAGATCGAGCGTGCCATCCCAACTCCACAGGTCGAAATAATCGTACAAGGTCGAGCGTGGCGGCAGATCTTCCGGGATGGCCCGCCACTGACAACCGGCGGAGAGAATATACATGAGGCAGTTCACAATCTCGCGCAGATTACTGTGCGTTTGTCGCCGCCGCGCTTACCTGGCGGGATCAACGGCTCGACCAGTTTCCATTCGTCGTCGGTGAGGTCGCTGGAATAGCGCAAATGGCTGCGGTCGTACCGGGCGCGATTTTCATTCTTACCGCGCTGCCGCCAGCCCTTTCGGCGGTACAGGCCGGGCATCTGCGCGCGCTCGGTGTTGCCACAAGCGAGCGCGCGAACGGCATGCCCGATGTACCGACCATCGCCGAACAAGGGATCAAGGATCAGGAGGCCGACACCATCACCGGCCTCGTTGCGCCGGCGGGAATGCCTAACGAGATCGTCGATTTGCTTTACCGCGAGATCGCTAAAGCAATCAGCCAACCAGACGTGAAGGAGCGTCTCACGGCGCTCGGTTTCAAGCCGCTCGCCAATACGCCGGAGGAGTTTGCCGTGCGCATCAGGCTCGAAATCGAAAAATGGGGCAAGGTGGTGCGTGATGCGAAGCTGAGGATCGAGTAGCCCGGCATTGGTTCATTCGGGCAGTCCTTAATCGAGCAGTTCTTGATTTGGCAGTTCTTGGGCGACGTTGATGAACGTCAGGCCGATCCGGTTTTGCCTGATCCAGGCGATCCGGCACTCGTGAACGATGGAGGAATCTTTTGCCATCACGAGGCGAAACTGTTGCGGGACGAATGCCGGGTTCTCGACGTCGATCGCGGCACCTTCGCGCGAAATATTCCGGACCACACAGCGCATTACTGACCCGCCCGACGACACATAGGCGGGCTCCTCGATCTCGGTTCGTGGATGCTTTCGCTTCTCTTCCATCCGTGCAGCCCTGAATGTCGTGCAAATCACCAAGCTAGCAGCAAAACCTTGAATAAATGAGCCGTGTGCGCCGCAGCGTCCGAAGACAAGCTTGAACACCGCGGCCGGCCGATTGGTTGCACCTGATTCAGGTCCGGCGCGCAATTGACGACCAATGGCTTTCGCCCGATTTGTGCAGAGCGGCACGGGTTGCTGGTTCCTGATGGCCGGGATCTGGCCGAAAATGTTTTAATTCCGGCTTTTTGATTTCGGCTTTGCGTTAGCGGTTCCCGACAAGGCCCCGACTGCGCCATGAGTCCGGCGCGAATCCGTCCGCGTTTGTTCAACATTGCGTGACGAATAGACAAGCCGCGCCGCTGCGGCAGGATAGCCGGGTGCCGCGCCTTCAACCTACCCCAGGGCATGGTTGCCCGGCTATTCGTCCGCGGGTGCATTTTTTCGAACGTGATCCGCCCCAGACACGATCCGGGGTGGAGGCAGGTTCGCGCGCACGCGTCGGAGCAGGATCTTAGTCCAGCCCGCGCTCGTGGCTCAGATTGACCATTTCCTGGATGAACATCGCTTTTTGCTTGTCGTCCAGGCTCGCAAATAATGGCTCGGCGGCATCGGCCACGTTGCGCTGGTCGACGGCGCGATCGTTGAGAAACTGCGCTTCGTTGCGCATCTGCTCGATAATGTCGTCCGGCGGATCGCGCTTGGCACGCGCAATGCGCAGATTGAGCCGGTCGGCGCCATTATGGCCGAGATAGTGCATCGCACTGTTGAAGCCGGCCCAGTTCTTCTCCTGCTCAGGGGTGAGATTCAACGTTTTCTTGATCCGCTCGATATTGGCGTCGCTGTTGGCGACGATTTGCTCGGCCGTGATTTGAGGGGCGCCGTTCTGGGTCAGGACCGCCGGTTGCTTGGCGGCGACCTTGGAGCCCTTTGCTGTGTCCTTTGCCGTATCCTTGGCTGCCTTTCCGGACTTCGCCGGATCGCCCTGCTTGGCATCTTTCGCCGGGGCCGCCTGTTGCTGTTGCGCGCCGCCGGTTAGCACGCCGGTGACGCCGGTCACCACGCCCACGACGCCGCCGATGGCACCGCCGAGCACGCCGCCGACCGGCCCGGCCGCCTTGTTGCCCTCGCGGGCGCCTTTCTGGACACCCTCGACGACCTGCGCGTCCACCATTGTCGGCGCGTTGAAAAGCATGATGGCGGCCGCGCCAAGGGCTGCGCACAATTTCAGCCGCGCGCGCAGCTTCGATGTCGGGCTGGTCATTGTCTGGTCTCCATGATGGGTCGTGGTGGTGTTCTTGACGGTAGGTCTTGGGGCTTGGCATTCGGGACTGCCAAAGGCTTGCTGCCGAATCCGATTTTATCGTTTTCACGGCGCGCAAGTCTACCTGCCGCGTCCGATCATCCCGATGACGAAAACGGTGGCGTACCGGCGAGTTAGGCATGCGACTATGGAGCCTGCGGCGCTATCTCACACCTCTCCGCTCCCGAATTAACGCGATGTTTGCAACGCAATATCCCGTGTGACGCAACCGGAATGAACAGGAGAGGAAGGCTTATCGAATCCCCGCTGCCTGCAATTTGTACACAACGTTAGTTCTAGAACCACCGGCATGTGATTTCTCGACAGATGCCGGCAATTCTGCTCTGATCGTCAATAATGAAATCGCCGCGGCATCCGAATGGGGCCGAATAAGAAGCCAAAAACGAAAATATCCTTCATATCCGATTGGCCCATCCAGGGAGGAACGCCATGTCACGGAAGAAGCTCACGCGACGTCAGTTTGTGGCTGCGACAGCGCTGTCATCGGCTGCATTAGTCACCGCGCCTTATATCCGGGGCGCCCACGCTGCCGGCAAGCTCACGATCGGATTCTGGGACCATTGGGTGCCCGGTGCCAACTCGGCGTCGACCGCGATTGTCAATGAATGGGCCGAGAAGAACAAGGTCGAGGTCTCGATCGACTACATCCCGAGCAGCGGCAACAAGAACCTGCTGACGATCGCCGCCGAAGCCCAGGCAAAGACCGGCCACGACATCTTCGCGATGCCGACCTGGTGGGCCCACGCCAATTCCGAGCAACTCGAAGATGTTGCCGACATCATGGGGCCGATCATCGCCGAGAACGGCGAAGTCAACGGCACTGCCAAATATCTCGGTACGCTCGGCAACAAATGGCTCGGCGTTCCCGCCTGCGTCGGCAGCCAGATCAAGGGCCCCTGCTCCCGCATCGACCTGATGAAGAAGCACGCCGACATTGATGTGCAAGCGATGTATCCGGCCGGTTCGGAACCAAAGGCCGACAACTGGACGCTGGATACGTTCCTGAAGGCGGCTGAGGCCTGCCACAAAGGCGGGGTCCCGTTCGGCATCGGTCTCGGCGAGACCACCGACAGCGTCGATACCGCGGGCGCGATCTTCCTGTCGTTCGGCGCCCAACTCGTCGATGCCAAAGGCAATGTCACCGTCAAGACCGATGCGATCCGCCAGGCGCTCGAATATTACAAGAAGCTGATCGCTTTCCTGCCGCCGGATGTGGCGGCTTGGGACGACGCCTCCAACAATAAATGGCTGGTCTCCGGCAAGGGCGCGCTGATCATGAATCCGCCGAGCGCCTGGGCGGTCGCCAGGCGCGACGCGCCGCAGGTTGCCGAACAATGCTGGACCCACGGCTTCCCGGCCGGACCGAAGGGCCGTTTCGCGCCCTATCTGCCCTATTTCTGGAGCATCTGGAACTTCTCCAAGAACAAGGAATCCGCCAGGAGCCTGTTGATCGCCCTGTCGAAGCCGGCGGCTATCGAGAAGATGGTGACGGCGAGCGGCGGCTACGACCTTCCGGCCTATGAGAAACTGACGACGCTGAAGGTCTGGCAGGAGGAAGGGCCGCCGAAGGGCACGCTCTACCACTACCCGAACCCCTACAAGCATCAGATCCTGTCGATCGCGGCTTCTCCGGCGCCACCCAAGATCGCACAGCAGATCTACGCGCAGGCGACGCTGACCAAGATGTGCCTCCGTTACCACCAGGGCGAAGCGATGGAAAAAACGCTCGCCTGGGCGGAAGGCGAGTGCGAAGGCTTCATGCGGAGCTAGGACGGAAGGATATCGCCGCGACGGCCCGCGCCTTGCGGGCTGGTTGCGGCGAATCCGTTTTCACGACAGCGCAAGCGAGAGCCGACATCATGCCGCCGCTCGAATGCCTCAAGAAATGTTTGGTTAAAATGAATCGCGTGAGGAAGATACATCATGGCTGACGTCGCATTGCAGCCGAACCGTGTTGGCGCAACGCAACCGGCGCGAAAACGCTCCAGTTTGCAAAAGATGCTTAAGCGCAAATCGACGGCGGCATTCCTGATGACGCTGCCGCTGATCCTCCTCATCGCGCTTCTGGTACTCTATCCCGCGTTCTATTCGCTGCATCTGGCGACCCTCAACAAGTCGATGCAGCGCTTCGTCGGCCTCGGCAATTTCGAATTCCTGTTCAAGCGCGAGACCTTCTGGCTGGTAGTCAAGCAGTCCTGCATCTTTGCGATCTCGGCCGTGCTCTTCAAAGCGCTGATCGGTTTCATCGTCGCCCACTTCGTCCACAACATTCCGGCCAAGGGCCAGCGCAAATGGCGCGGCATGCTGTTGGTGCCGTGGGTAATCCCGCCGGCCATGAGTACGCTGGCGTGGCTGTGGCTGTTCGATCCCTCCTACAGTGCCTTCAACTATACGCTGTCGTTTTTCGGCATCGGGCCGATTTCATGGACCGGCGATCCGGATTGGGCGCGCTTCTCGGTCATCCTGGTCAACGTCTGGTATGGCGCACCGTTCTTCATGATCATGTATCTGGCGTCGCTGAAATCGGTGCCCGAGCAACTCTATGAAGCCGCCGCCATCGACGGCGCCAATTGGTGTCAGCGGATCTGGTACATAACGCTGCCGATGATGCGCAACATCATCGCGATTACCACGCTGTTCTCGCTGATCGTGACTTTCGCCAATTTCGACATCGTGCGCATCCTCACCGCCGGCGGGCCGCTCGATCACACCCACATCTTTGCCACCTGGGCGTTCCGGATCGGCATTGAAGGCAGCGACATTCCGCTCGGCGCCAGCGTCTCACTGTTCATGATACCGATCCTTGCGGTCGCAGCGATCTTCATCCTGCGTGACGTCAACAAACGCGGGAATGAAGCCTGATGAGCACGGTCACGATCGACAAGGGCGCGCCGACACGGAAAGTCAAATATGGCAGCATGAGCCGCGACCGGACCTGGGCGCTGCGCTGGTCGTATTTCTTCCTCACTTTGTTCGCGATCTTCTCGCTGGTGCCCCCGTTCTACATGCTGATCACCTCGTTGAAGGGCAGCGCAGAGATTTCGGCGGCGACCAATCCTTGGTGGGTTTTCCATCCGACGCTGGATAACTATATCGGGTTGCTGACGTCGAACCAGTTCCTGCGGTTTTTCTGGAATTCGGCGATGGTTTCGATCTTCGTGGTCACCATCACCATGCTGATCAGCGTGCCGGCAGCGTTCGCGCTGGCCCGCATGCGGTTCTGGGGTTCGGCGACGCTCGCCACCGGCGTGTTCCTGACCTATCTGATCCCGGACACCCTGTTGTTCATTCCGCTGTTCAAGGTGTTTGCGCTGTTCGGCGAATGGACCGGAATCCAGCTGATCAATCGCTGGTACGTGCTGCTGTTCATCTATCCGACGCTCACCGTTCCGTTCGCAACCTGGATCATGATCGGTTACTTCGCGTCTATCCCTAAGGAACTCGACGAGGCGGCCATCATCGACGGCGCGTCATGGTTTCAGACGTTGACCAAGATATTCATTCCGGTGGCGATGCCGGGGATTATCGCTGCGACCATCTTCGCCTTTACAGTTTCCTGGGCGCAATTCCTTTATCCGCTGGTGTTCACCACCTCGACCGATCAACTGGTGCTGCCGGTCGGCATCATCACCACCCTGATCAAAGGCGACGTCTTCAACTGGGGACAGATCATGACCGGCGCCCTGCTCGGCGCCGCGCCGCCGCTGATCATCTACGCCTTCCTGATGGATTATTACATTGCCGGCCTGACCGCCGGTGCGACAAAGGGTTGAACTCATGGCTGACGTGACGTTGCGTAAGGTTGTCAAGCGTTACGACGACGTCGAGGCGGTGCGCGGCATCGATCTCGATATCGCCGACCATGAGTTTGTCGTCCTCGTCGGACCGTCCGGCTGCGGAAAGTCGACCACGCTGCGGATGATCGCTGGCCTGGAGGACATCTCCGACGGCGACATCATGATCGGAGGCGACGTCGTCAACGACGTACCGCCGAAAGATCGCGATATCGCGATGGTGTTCCAGAACTACGCGCTCTACCCGCACATGACGGTCGCGGAAAACATGTCGTTCGGGCTGCGGCTGAAGCGCTACCCCAAGGCCGAGATCAAGACCCGGATCGACGAAGCCGCGCGCATGCTCGACATCGTCGAGCTGGTCGACCGCAAGCCGAAGCAATTGTCCGGTGGCCAACGCCAGCGCGTCGCCATGGGCCGCGCTATCGTGCGCAATCCCAAGGTGTTTCTGTTCGACGAGCCGCTATCCAACCTCGACGCCAAGCTGCGCGTTCAGATGCGCATCGAAATCAAGAAGGTTCACCAGAAGGTCCGCACCACCACCGTCTACGTCACCCACGACCAGGTCGAGGCGATGACGCTCGCCGACCGGGTCGTGGTGATGAACCATGGCCGCATCGAGCAGATCGGCACGCCGAACGAACTCTATCACAAGCCCGCCACCAAATTCGTCGCGAGCTTCATCGGCTCGCCGGCGATGAATTTCATTCCCTGCCGGCTGGAAGAATCCGACGGCAGACTGAGTATCCGGATCACCGACCGCATCGCCTTCCCGCTGCCGCCCGCACGCGCCGCGCGATACCAAAGCGTCTCGCGAACCGACAAGCTTTTGTTGGGGCTCAGGCCCGAACACATCGCAGAATCCAAGGCACATCCGGAGCCCGGCGTCGAAAGCTTCGATGCCATGCTCGACGTCACCGAGCCAATGGGCATGGAGACCCTGATCTATTTCGCGCTGGAGGGGGCGCAGGTCTGCGGCCGGGTCAACCCGAACGCCGGCGCACGAGACGGCGCTCCGCTCCGATTGGCGATGGACCTCAACAATATGCACCTGCTAAACGAGGGGACCGGCGCCGTCATTTGATGGCGAAGACAACAACCAAGGGCAGGAAATGGCCACCAACAAGAAGAAAATCTTCGTTACGGAATCGATGTCGCAACAGGGCCGCGTACTGCTCGACGCGCGGGACGATATCGAACTGGTCGAATTCCCCAACATGATCTCGGCCAAGGATTTCGAGGCCAAGCTGAAGGAGCACGCGCCAGTCCACGGCGTCGCCCTCGGCGGCACCCGGTTCGGCGAGCCGGAACTCGAAGCATCCAAGGGTATGCTTGTCGTGACCCGGATCGGCGTCGGATTTGACGCCGTCGATGTTCCGGCGCTGAGCCGCCGCAAGGTACCGCTGATGGTGGCGGGTACCGCAAATTCGCCGTCGGTCGCGGAACAGGCGCTGTTCATGATGCTGACCTTGGCCAAACGCGCAGTGGAAATGCATAGCATCGTGCGGGACAACAAATGGGCGGCCCGGCTCGGCATGCTGCCCTACGATCTCTACGGCAAGACGGTTTTGATCGTGGGCTTTGGCCGGATCGGCACCCGCACCGCCAAGCGCTGTCTCGCGATGGAAATGAACGTGCTGGTATTCGATCCATACAAGCCGGCTGCCGAGATCAAGGCCGCCGGCTGCGAGCCGGTCGCCGACCTCGACGCGGCGCTGCCGCGTGCCGACTTCGTCAGCATCCATTGTCCGAAGACACCGGAGACGATCGGCATGTTCAATGCCGCGCGCCTTGGGCTGATGAAGCCGACCGCCTATCTGATCAACACCGCGCGCGGCGGCATCGTCGACGAACCGGCATTGCACGATGCGCTGGTGTCGGACAAGCTCGCGGGCGCCGGCCTCGACGTCTTCGAACAGGAGCCGCCGCCTGCCGGCCACTCGCTGTTCGCGCTTCCGAACGTCATCTTCGCGCCTCACGTGGCCGGCGTGACACGGGAAGCCGTCGACCGGATGAGTGAGCAGACCGCGCGCAATATCCTGAGCGTGCTGGATGGCGATCCGTTGCGCCAGAACGTGATCAATCAGGACGTGCTCTAATCCGCGGGCGATTAAGGAACCCAATTCCGCTTGGCGGACCAACGGGAGCCGGCCCACCCTGGATGCGCGGATTACTACCGATTTGGGGCTCAGCGGACAAAACTCAGCCTCATTCGGAGACGAGGAAAAGATACCGGGCGGCACCGGGGACACCGATTCCGCAGACCGAGTTCGATCCGGAGGCTGAATCGTGAGTCAAAGCGACCCCACCGACAATGCGCTGGCAGCCATCGCCAGCATTCTGGATTCTCCGGAACTTCATCGTGAACCGGAAAGACCCGTTGTTGAGGAGCAGCCGATCGCCCCTCCTCCACCGATCGAGGCCAACGGTTATTGCAAGGTCGGGCCCGGGCCGATGGCGGCGATCCGTTTCAAATGGACGGTCCGCGAGGACCGCGGCGACTATTATGTCGATGAGACCATCGGCGAGTATTCAACGCCGATGGTCACCGGACCGATGACGAAAGACGCGGCGATCCAGTTCGTCGATGACCGCGAAGCCGAGGCGCGGCACCGGTTCGAGCTTCTGAAAAGCGAAATGGCCGGACGCAGCGCCGTCGCCAATCTGGTGCGCAAGGACAGCGGCGAGAGCTAGCCAGCCGCGGCGCCCTGCTGAACCTATCGCGCCGGGCCCAAAAAATCCTTCTTGGCGAGATCCACGCCGGCGTGGCGCAGGATGTCGTAGGCCGTGGTGACGTGGAAGAAGAACTGCGGCACGCTGAACGTCAGCAGCAGCGATCGCCCGGTGAATTTTCGTG
>Ga0307516_10005337_pt1 | contig 15449 bp, 15 predicted proteins | sample 19_EM_MG_FD_203310 | JGI IMG/M metagenome (GOLD analysis project Ga0307516, IMG submission 203310) | Populus trichocarpa ectomycorrhiza microbial communities from riparian zone in the Pacific Northwest, United States - 19_EM | ecosystem: Host-associated > Plants > Roots > Unclassified | place...
GATGGTTGGATCACTTATGTATGCGGCACTCGGAAGTCGACCGGATATCGCCTTTAGCGTAACCGCCCTGAGCCGATATAATGTCCAACCTCTTGAAATGCATGCAACGGCAGCAAAGAGAGTACTCCGATACCTGAAAACGACTGCCGGATTTCGAATTCATTACCAACGGCTCCCGAATCATATCACTATTGTCGGATACACCGATTCCGACTGGGCAGGGAATCTCACAACTCGGAAATGTGTCGGCGGATGCGTATTTGGACTCGGGAATAGCGATAGCAACAACGAGCTTGTCATGTCCAGACTGATTCACTGGCAAGCCAAGTCTCAGAGCGTCGTAGCGCTTTCAACGCTTGAGGCCGAATACATCGCTAGTTCACATGCCACTCGAGAAAGTCTCTGGCTCAAGCGCATGATGAAAGAGGCTGCAAGTGGAATGGGAGTAAGAATTGTTGATGGACCGGTACCGATCGGATGCGACAACCAGGGCGCCATCAAACTGATTACCTCGGGAGTAATACGACAAAAGTCAAAACACATTGACGTAAAATATCATCATGTTCACGATGAACAGATGAAAGGCGCAGTTAAGTTCCAATACGTCACCTCAGAGTGCAACCCTGCCGATCTGCTGACAAAGCCTCTCGCGGTTCCCCGACATGAACGACTATTGCAACTGACCATTCTTACCCTCGGACCCGACGACGAAAATCCCGGAAACAATGAATGACCCTCGGCCCTGACGACGAGAAACCCGAATACGATGAATGATGCTGATCTCGAAGAGGAAAAAGGGGGTGCAGTTCTTTGGCGAAGAAAAGGGGGTGCGGGGGATAAGGAGTTGGAAAAGGATTGTTTTTGTTGAACATTTTTCTTGCATCCTGTCAGCAAGTGTGAGTCGGCACTCTTTTTCCTACTAGCAGGTGTTTTTCCCACGAGGTTTTCACTGCAGAGGTTTTAATGAGGTCAACGAGGATTTAATGGGATTGATTTTTGCTTTCTTTTATGTTTCTGATTTGGTGGATTCCTGTTTGGCACGGAGCGCGAGAAGAGGGGGTGTGTTGGAATTGCTTCTCGCCGCTCGCCGCTCCGGCTTGGCGTGCCGGTGGAAGCGTCACCACAGCAACGGCGACGACAGCAACGCTGCGGAGAGCAATGGCATAGCAACGGCAGTGGCAAGAGGATCCTGGCAACGACGGCTTGGCATTCTCCCATAGCAGCGTCTTTGGCATTCTTTCTTCTTTCTTTCTACATACTTCTTCATATAGAGAAAAAGACGATGCATCATGTTTGAGCGATACCATCAAACTCCAACGATATAATCATCAAGTTGTCAACTCTTTCTCCCTCTCTCTCTCTCTCTCTCTTTGCTCGTGTGAAGACTCTCAGAGGAACGGTGATCGGGCAAACGTTTACAACCAGCCGCCACCTACGCAACAGTCACCGTACCGTCAGTCATCCCACCAGCCGCCACCTATTCAACAGCCACCGTACCGTACCAACCAACCGAATTGGCGTGCGTCGGTCAAGCGCGTCAACAAAGTCGACGATCTGGAGGCAAGGTCCGGTGCGTACTTCGATGGAGGTTGGTCAGAGGAGGGAACGCCGGATGAAAATTGAGAATTGACGGAATTGTTGGATTTGGGGGGATCGGATTGGGATAAGACCAGTAAGTTGGCACAGAGCGCGGGAAAAGGGGCTCAGTAGGAGTGACAGAGCGTCCTCCTACTAGAGAACGAGAGGCGGCGAGACTTTATTTGACAAACCTTAATGTTATACGGAAGAACATTAATGATAAAAGTGATTTGTTACGTTTTTACGCTAAAGTCCAAACCTCTCGTTCCAAAACTTGCTCAGCCTACACCCTAATGGACCCGGGTGCATCCCACTGTTATATCGACACCACTTTTGCATGGCAGCTTGGCTTACCTTTTCGACACGCTGGCCGTATGACAATTGCCACGGCCGGAACCAAACACCCTCCCAAGGATAGATACCAGGTCTGGCTTAACAGACGTATACAGGGCAGCATGGGGAACCACGCAGATGTTACCGGTTGGTACACTGTGTTTGATCTTAAGGGCGCCTATGACATTTTTATTGGAAAAAATTGGCACTCAAGAACGCGCCATTTAGTGGATTCTGACAACGTCTTGCACCTGTTGGATGCGGACTGGTCTTTACTGACGGACGGTCGACCGGCATTCGTTCCCAGGCTTTCCTTAAAAGGACTTCGACCTCACCAGGGCCACTACCGGGAAGTTCACAACCACTGGGAAGTGGTAGCTCAAGCGGCATCCATCAACCTGATTTCCGCAAACGAGACACAACGGGCAATGACAAAATCCAGTGACGACAGGATATTTGGGATCGACATCCATGAGCGATGGGTGGGCGAGGAATTTGGTGAGGATGAATCCGTTTTGGCAGATCAGGGGAAGTGGAGAGTTCAAATCCGTCGGGACTTTGACGATCTCTTTCAGCCACCGCGTGGCGTTCCACCACCAGGAGAACATGATTTCCGTATCCATACCTATCCGACAGCAAAAATTCCACACCGCCAGCCGTACCGAATGACACAGTCCAAGAGGAAGGAATTCGAGGTCCATATTAAGAAGTTGCTTGCAAACGGGTGGGTAACGAACTCACATTCACGTTATGCAGCACCGATAATCTTTGTGAAAAAGCCTGACGCCACACTCCGAATGTTTATTGATTACCGTGGATTGAATGCAATAACGGCTAAAGACCGGTACCCTTTGCCGTATATTGAGGATTTGCGAGATAAGCTTCACGGAGCATGGGTTTTCACCAAACTGGGCTTGGCTAGAGGATACCACCAGGTACGGGTGCATTCAGACGACTGCCACAAGACCGCATTCATAGCGCCGGACGGATTCTATGAGTATAAGGTTATTCCGTTTGGACTTGCAAATGCGCCAGCCGCTTTCACGCATATGATGCACAAGATATTACATCCACACCGCCGAAACACAATCGTATACCTCGACGACGTGCTCATCTTTTCAGGAACGCTAGTAGAACATAAGGCGCATGTGGAAGGTGTGCTGCAAGCATTACAGAACGCACGTTTGTGTCTGAGTGAGGCCAAATGCGTGTTTGGTACTCTGGAAACGTCGTTCGTCGGTTTCAGAGTGAATAAACACGGTATTCACACCGAAGAGAAGAAGGTCAGAGCAGTACAGGATTGGCCAACACCCAGAATGCCTACGGAACTTCGCAGTTTCCTCGGTTTATTGGGTTACTATAGGAAATTCGTTCCAAAATTCGCTCACCGGGCCCATGTGCTATATGACCTCGCCGCAAAGCCCAGGAACGACTACATGTGGACCAGTCGACACGGAGAGCAGTTCGGAGACCTCAAGCAGGCACTGATATCTGCACCGGTCCTGGCAATGCTGGATCCGGAAGGTGATTTCATCCTACGAACCGATGCCTCGGACATGGCTATTGGAGGTGTTTTGGCTCAAAAACAGCTGTTTGAAGGAAGATTGGTAGAGTGGCCACTGGGATATTTCTCAAGGAAGCTTCACGCAGTTGAGTCGAGATATCCAGCATATGACCGTGAACGTCTTGCCATTAGCGCAAACTTGGAACATTGGGCCTGCTACGTCCACGGTCGAAAACGCACCACCATTTATACGGATCACGCGTCGTTGCAACATATTCTGGCACAGAATAAACTGACAAGCCGTCAGTGGCGTCACCTTGACAGGCTCCAACAGCATGATTACGAGGTAAAGTACTTTCCTGGAGCGGCGAACGTGGTGGCAGACGCGCTCAGCCGGATTGCCTAAACTCAGGGAGGGCAGTCAGAGGTCGAGCAGCCAAAAGCTGATCCGCAGCACCTCAACATCGTCGAGATGCGTGTATCAGCCTCAACCGAGTGGCTAAACGATGTGGAAAATGGCTACGTAGAAGACGCGATTTTTGGCCCCGTTCTACAATATCTGAGCAATACCGACGAAAAGGAGAACAAAAAGGCAAGCTCGAAACAGACTCGTCGTATTCAAGAACGAGCAAAGTCATACACACTCGAAGAAGGCCTTCTGTTCCATAAGCCGTCAGGCGGAAAGCTGTGTATTCCGAAGTCCATGAGAGCAGACGTGGTTCGGGAAGCACACAATGCTATTCTGGGCGGCGGACATAGCGGTATCGCAAAAACAGCAGCAGCGGTCGGTTCACGGTACTACTGGCCAAAGTTGACAGATTCAATCGCAGAATGGATTGGCGGATGTGACGTATGCCACCGAATCAAACACAAGAATGCCAGGCCGTATGGACTTCTACAGCCGCTACCGATTCCACTCGAATGGGCCGAACGAGTAAATATCGAATTTGTCACCAAGTTGCCAACATCGGAAGCTGGCCACGATGCAGTAGTGACAATTATTGATCCCCTAACGAAGCGAGCACGGTGGATTCCTGTTAAAGAAGCCAATCTCACCGCAGAGAAGTTTGCGACAGCATTCATCGACAGTTATGTACGGTTGCGGGGGCTGCCTGTATCGATTGTGTCCGACCGGGATACCCGGGGTACCTCCGGCTTCTGGCAATCGTTGTGTTCACAACTTGGAATCAGGCTTTGGATGTCTACGGCATACCATCCGCAATTGGACGGCCAGGCAGAAAAGGCAAATACCACTCTGGAAACGTTTTTGAAGACATATATAGCGCAACTAAAATCCCCTGAGCAGTGGAGCCATTTATTGCCGCTGGCGGAGTTCACCTACAATGCGGCAAAGCATAAGGCTATAGGCATGTCGCCGTTCGAAGCAGATATTGGATACATTCCGAGACTTCCACTAGATCTGTTGGCACCAGAACCACGGACACCGATATCGAGACCGGCAACGGAATACGCAGAATGCCTCGTCCAGTTCCTACGAATGCTTCGAGAGCGAATGGAAGAAACCCAGCTGACAATGGTGTCGGAAGCGAACGAGCATCGCCAGCTGCACCCGTTTCGGGTAGGCGATTCAGTATTCCTGGACACCCGTTTGCTACCAGTCGGCTACGCCAATGTCAATTCCACTGCCAACGACAATGTCAACTCGCGAAAGTTTTAACATCCGTAGGCCGGTCCGTTTATGATCCTGAAGTCTGCCGGTGAGAATGCGTTTGTTCTTGACATCCCAGCGCACTGGCACTTACACCGGGTCTTCAACATCGCATGCCTCAAACTGTCGAAGGTCAACAAAACCCGTGAACACCCACCCCCACCACCGCTACGCTCCACCGCTACCATCGAGTATGAAGTTGAGTCGATCTGCTAGCACAGAGGCACCCCGGTTTGAGATCTTGAATACCTGGTCAAATGGGTCGGCTACACTGACCCAACGTGGGAACCACTAGCGAACCTGAGAGGCAGCAGCAACGAGCTGCTGGGTGAATAGCACGCTGCGAATGGCCTACGAGTCTACCGGTGGATGGAACGGGAGTGACAGGAGGTGTAGGTGATGCATCAGCAAAAAAATGAAAAGTTGAGGTATATTGCTTTTTTCGAAGTGAGACACAAATTTTAAATTTCCTTTCTCGGTGTTTTAGTTGAAATAAAAGAGATTATTTTTTTCCAAATCCTTACGGGAGCAAAATATAACTTCTCTCTTACAGAAGCTTAATAAAGCTTAATAAAGCTTACAGAAGCACCGGGAGCACCGGGAGCATTTTTCGAGTTTTTGCTGATGTGTGTGGTGGGCCGGGTATATTTTGCTGTTTTCGGTTGCGTTGGAGTGCACTTTCTTACGTTCGGGGTTATTGTTATAAGCTGGGTTTGTCGATGTTTTTTTTTTTTTTGTTGTTTTTTTTGTTGTTTGTTTTTTTTGTTTTTTTTTGTTTAGGGGCGGCGCTTGTTTTATTGAGAGGGAAGTGGTTGTAGGAGGAGGATTCCGGGCGTTGTGGACACCACGCCTAGAGTGGCTAGCATGGCCTCTAGCATGGCTTCTAGAGTTTGTGGGACTTAGCAGATGGCTGCCCTAAGGGCTTCGGTAGATAGACAGTCACACACTAGCGCTAGCACACGGACACTTGTATAAGTGTCCGGTGCTCCCCTCTTTAGAATGGACATGTTTCTCGCGACCCCTTAATCGACTACGATGAAACGTATGCACCAGTATCGAAAATGGCAACGTTCCGATTGATACTGGCACTGGCCGCTCAGTATGGCTGGGATGTTGATCACTTGGATGTAGTAACAGCCTTCCTAAATCCAAGGATTGACCGAGACAACATCTACATGGAAATGCCGCTTGGAATTGATTGGCTCTCGATGAGCGGAAGCGCGTCGAACAGAAGCGCGTCGAGCAAAAGCGCGTCAAGCGGAAGCACATTGATACTTCGGAAGGCTCTCTACGGACTGAAGCAGGCACCCAGACTTTGGTACGAAGATATCGATGGATACTTGCAATCCGTAGGATTCCGGCAATCACATCAGCAAAAAAATGAAAAGTTGAGGTATATTGCTTTTTTTCGAAGTGAGACACAAATTTTAAATTTCCTTTCTCAGTGTTTTAGTTGAAATAAAAGAGATTATTTTTTTCCAAATCCTTACGGGAGCGAAATATAACTTCTCTCTTACAGAAGCTTAATAAAGCTTAATAAAGCTTACAGAAGCACGGGGAGCACCGGGAGCATTTTTCGAGTTTTTGCTGATGCAGCTGAAGATCCAAATCTATGCCTTCAACAAGGAGTCCTCCTGGTACTATACGTGGACGATCTGCTCTTTGCGCACAACGGTGCAGAAGGACGAGGACATCAGGTCAAGTAGCTGCTGCAAAAGAAGTACAAGATGTGCGACTTGGCCGCGGCAAAGCGGTTCCTAGGAATCGAGATCGAAAGAACCAAAGATGGAGAATTCAGTATCTGTCAACGAGGTTACATCAACACAATCATACGACGATTCGGGCTGATGGATGCAAAACCGACTAAGTCTCCACTTGATCCTCAGACAGATCTGGCTAACACCCACTGTGAGGACAAACCAGCCAACCGCAAAGAATACCTGTCAATGGTAGGATCACTCATGTATGCAGCGCTTGGGAGTCGACCAGATATTGCCTTCAGCGTTACTGCTCTCAGCCGATACAATATCCAACCACTCGAGATGCATGCAACGGCTGCCAAGAGAATTTTACGATACCTCAAGTCTACATCGGAATTCCGAATTCACTACCGACGGCTCCCATCCTACTCGCGATCGGATACACCGTCTATCAACATTACCGGATATACCGACTCGGATTGCGCAGGTGTGAGCCTGGGGTGTAGGAGCACATGGCAGGGGAGGTAAATCGAGAAGAGTGGAAGAGTCAGGTTTCTTTTCGATAATTCACAGCGGAATAATCTAAGGTTTGTTGTTCGGGGTGGTTGGTATTCGTGTGGGTCTGATGTCGAGCTTTCTTGCTGCACTGGGAGCTCGGATATATAAGGCGAAGAAGGTGGTCAGGTGACCTCTCCTCGTACACAGCCGGAGGGCGGGCGTCCGAGGGCGAGTTCGTGTGCGGAGCAGAGAGGCCTGTTTGCACAGATCCCTTCCTCGTGAGTCATGGCTGCTGCCTAGCTGAGGGGGACGCGTACGCTCGCCACCATATGAGGGGCGTGGGTGAATACCCGGAGCTGATTGGTCCTGGTCGGTGATAGCGATAAGGATGCATAGGTAGTCGGCTGTTTCATGCAGAGGGATGTGGGGACCACGTATTGGCGCACAGGGGAAGACCTGTGGGATAATGCCTCAGCGCACATGTGTTCTGCAATCTAGCCCGCCTTGCGACTCCGGAGTTAAGATAGCGTACGTCCATTACAGCCGTAGTTCTTAACCAGGTACCTTTTCTCCCGCCTAGACTCTCTCCGTCCTGAGTATGCGTCATGCTTCTGCGTATGGCATGCTATGACTCGCGAGGGTGCTTGTTTTGTCAGAGATAGCGCTCGTGGCCGTTTCTTCTATGGCAACTGCGTACGGCGCCCTGCCCTCACCAGCCCCTCACCGGAGTACACTGCGGACCCCCTCGGGGCTATCTGACGCACCCGCGCCGTGCGCTGGACCATGTGGTTGTTGCTCTTGGCCTGAGTGTTACACTGACATCCGCCGCATGGCTATGTACCATATACTCCTATTGTCATCCCTGATCTACCAGCGTGTGACAGCAGGAAACCTTACAACTCGCAAATCGGTCGGAGGATGTGTGTTCGGCCTCGGACACACTGGCGCCAACGAAGAACTCGTCATGTCCGGACCGATTCATTGGCAAGCCAAGTCTCAGAGCATCGTAGTGCTTTCAACGCTCGAAGCTGAATACCTCGCCTGTTCGCACGCCACCCGGGAAAGCCTCTGGCTCAGGCGGATGATGAAGGAGGCAGCACGAGGAATGGCAGTAAAGATTGTTGATGGACCGGTACCGATCGGATGCGACAACCAAGGCGCCATCAAATTGATCACCTCTGGAGTCGTACGGCAAAAGTCAAAACACATTGACGTAAAATATCATCATGTTCACGACGAACAGATGAAAGGCGCAGTTAAGTTCCAATACGTTACCTGAGAGTCTAATCCTGCCGATCTGTTGCCGAAACATCTTGCAGTTCCCCGACACGAACAACTATTGGAACTCACCGGTCTGACTCCATTCGGCCCCGACGACTGAGAATCTGAATATGATGAATGAGGCCGATCTCGAAAAGGAAAAGGGGGTGCGGTTCTTTGGCAAAGAAAAGGGGGTGCGGGTGATAATGAATTGGAAGAGGAAAGAAGGTTTCTTTTGTTGAAGCATGTTCTTGCATCCTGTCAGCAAGCGTAAGTCGGCACTCTTTTTCCTACTAGCAAGTGTTTTTCCCACGAGGTTTTCAGTGCAGAGGTTTTAATGAGGTCGACGAGGATTTGATGGACTGTTCTTGATTTGGTGGATTTCTGTTTGGTACGGAGCACGAGAAGAGGGGGGTGTGTTGGAATTGCTTCTCGCCGCTCCGGTGTGGCGCGCCGACGGAAGCGACACCGCAGCAAAGGCGGCAGCAGAAACGCTGTGGGGAGCAACGCCATAGCAATGGCAATGGCAAGGGGATCCTGGCAACGACGGCTTGGTATTCTTCTATAGCAGCGTCCATTGCATTCTTTCTTCTACACTCTTACATACTTCTAGATAGTTGCAAGAAGATACTCGTTACGTCTACCTCTAGCGATTTCATCACCCGTCAACGATCAAATCATCTCGTTCTGTCTCTCCCTCTTTCTCTCTCTCTCTTTCTCTCTCTCTCTTTCTCTGTACTTGTGAAGACTCTCAAAAGGAAACGGTGATCGGGCAATCTTCAACAGATGGCAGAGAGATGTTGGCGGGTATTGGATGGCACCGAAAATGAGTCGACGGCGGCGTGTGGATTGCCGCGTGCGGCTGGCATCGTGTGAATGGCGGCAATTGAATGGCAGCGAGTAGATGGCGGAGAAATGTTGGCGGTGATTGGATGGCAACGAGAACGAGTCGATGGCGGCATCTGGATTGGTGCGTCTGGCTGGTGGCGAGTGGGTCGCGGCGTATGGCTGGCGGGGGGTGAATGGCCGCGTGTGGATGGCCGCGTGTGGCTGGCGTCAAGGGAATGGCGGCGTGTGGATTGCCACATGTGGTTGGGGTCGAGTGGAAGGCAGCGTGTGGATTGCCGCGTGCTGCTGGTGTCGAGTTGAAGGTGGCGTCTCGCTGGCAGCGAGTGAATAGCGGAGTGTAGGTCGCGGCGTATGGCTGGCAGCGAGTGAATGGCGGCAAGTGAGCGGCAGCGAGTAGATGGCAGAGAGATGTTGGTGGGTATTGGATGGCAATGAAAACGAGTCGATGGCGGAGTGTGGATTGCTGTGTGTGGCTGGCGGCGCGTGGATTGGCGTGTGCGGCTGGCAAAGATGGCGGCGAGTGGATGGCGGCGCACAGAGTGACGATGAGTAGGATGCAGCATCGAATGGCATGAGATTGGTGAGTAGCATGATGGCAACTCTGTAGATGGTGGCGACCGGGTAGCCGAGCGTTCCACTGCGACGGCAGAAAAGGAGGGATATCGTGTGGCTGTGGAGTTGACTACACTCAAGGCATGCACTCGCTCTGGGCACAAGTAGTCATGTTAAGCCGACGAACGTTAAATGAGGTGCCCCGTGAGAGCGCACAGATGCTAGTAATTACTTCGCCCGTGAGGGCTTGCACTAGTATGCAGGATCACTCGCAATGCATCCGGTCGTAGATACCGCTGATCCCAAGACGGGGTGTAGGCCATTACTAGTAGCTGTCGGGTGGGAAGGGTGCTGAATACTCATTACGCGTCACTCGGTTTCCGAAGACTAGATTTCACTATCCAAATTTCAAGGTCTTAACTATCACATCACGTGGTGATAGCATTGGAATCGCTCTCAACGATATCGGCCCATCCATTCCCCAAGTTTCAATTGCATTCTGACTCTTTTACCTTGTCACCACGTTAATTTCACAATTCTGGCTACATTTATAGTCCAAGTTCTGTGCAAAATGCAACTTTCACCGACTTTACACAAGTGCTGTCTAAAATTCAGCTGAAACTCACAGAACTGGTATATAAGTGATATCGCAGAGACATATCAATGCTAATATCAGCTCATTATGGCCTCGAAGGGTGAATTCTATGTTGCTCAGAAACTGGAGTGACATTCCCCACCGGGATGGTGTCCACTGTCCAGTTCATGGGTCTTTCGGATGCGGCTCCCTACTCCTGACTGGGAAGCTATGAAAAAGGCACCAGATTTCTCTTGCGCCTCCATCATTTCTTTTCCACACAACAGAATTTTAAGATAACGATATTCTCCTTCCTTTCCTGATACGCTTCCGACTGTGTACGATTTTGTCTCTTTTATTGTGGTGGTGGCTGGAAGCACCCAGTAATAACCTCGCAACAATGGGAAAACACGAAATACCCTACGGATTTCGCGTACAGCTCCACCATTTCTTCTCTAAACAACAGATTTTTTAGATAATCTTGTTCTCCTTCTTCTGGTTTCCTGCTAACTAGGTGTGTATGATTTTCTCTCTTTTGTTGTGGTGGTAGCTGAAGGTACCCAGTACTGGCATCCTCCCAATGCCAGAAAATACCTGTAACGAACACCCTTTGGTGGTCGTTGCGCTATCCTCTCTAGCTGTATGAAAGCCCCTCGGCAATCGTGGTAGATACTATTCTTACTAACTCTGATACAGTGCCTGCCGAAGTCAAGTATATACAATTCCGTTTCACCTCCGCAACTCAATAGGTACCATCTCCTTTATTTGGTTGGGAGCACCGCATCGCGTCACTACGTTGCACGGATATTTCCTATCCAGTGTTGACAGACTGTAGTTCCAATCGACACTCTACCAGGATCTACATCGTCGCGGAGTATAACTGTTAGTGAGTTTTAAGTAGGAGGACACGTAACCTGCAGAAGGTTAGATATATCTTGGCAGGAGACACCTCTGCAGCAAGGCCTGCAACGGCAACCTGCTCAGCGGATCATTCGACTTGTGCCCGCAGCTGGCACATTGGGGGGGGGCGGCAGGTGCTGGTCGAAGCGGGGCACATTTGCACTGCTTTGGCGGATGCCGGTGGCTTGCTCGCATCGCTTTGGCGGATGCCAGGCGGCTTACTCGGATCACTTCGGCGGATGCATGGTGGCTTGCACGACATCTTGCTTACTGGCTCGCTGGCATCGCTTCGGTGGATGCCTGGCAGCTTACTTGTATCGCTTCGGCAAATGTCATGCAGCATGTTCTATGGCTCACTCGCATCGCTGGCATCACTTCGGCGGATGCCCGGCGGCTTACTCGTATCGCTTTGGCGGATGTACGACAGCTTGCCATATGGCTCCCTCCCATCGCTTCGGCGGATGCCTGGTGGCTTGCTCGCACTGCTTTGGCGGATTCCCAGCGGCTTACTCGTGTCGCTTCGGTTGATGCCTGGTGGCGTGCACAGCATCTTGCTCACTGGCTCGCTGGCTAGCTCGCATCGCTTTGCGGATGTCCAACAGCTTGCCATATGGCTCGCTCACATCGCTTTGGCGGATACCCGGCTGCTTGCTTGCACTGCTTTGGCAGATTCCCAGCGGCTTACTCGTGTCGCTTCGGTTGATGCCTGGTGGCGTGCACAGCATCTTGCTCACTGGCTCACTGGCTAGCTCACATCGCTTTGGAGGATGTCCGACAGCTTGCCAAACCCTCGCTCGTATAGCTTCGGCGGAAACCCGGTGGCTTGCTCGCACTGCTTTGGCGGATGCCCAGCAGCTTACTCGTATTGCTTTGGCGGAAGTCCAACAGCTTGCCTATATGGCTCGCTTGCATCGCTTTGGCGGATGCCTGGCAGCTTACTTGTATCGCTTCCGCAGATATCCGACAGCATGCTCTATGGCTCACTCGCATCGCTTGCATCGCTTCGCCGGATGCCCGGCGGCTTACTCGTATCGCTTCGGCTGATGCCCGATAGGTTGCCATATGGCTCGCTCGCATCGCTTCGACGGATGCCCGGCGGCTTTCTCGCAGTGCTTTGGCGGATGCCCGGCGGCTTACTCGTATCGCTTTGGCGGATGTCCGACTGCATGCTCTATGGCTCACTCGCATCACTTCCATCGCTTCGGTGGATGTCCGACAGCTTGCCATATTGCTCGATCGCATCACTTCGGCGGATGCCCGGCGGCTTGCTCACACTGCTTTGGTAGATGCCCAGTGGCTTGCTCGCACTGCTTTGGCGGATGCCCAGCGTCTTACTCGTATCGCTTCGGTTGATGTCTGGTGTTGTGCACGCCATCTTGCTTACTGGCTCACTGGCTAGCTCGCATCGCTTTGGAGGATGTCCGACAGCTTGCCATAGGCTTGCTCGTATCGCTTTGGCAGATGCCAGGCAGCTTACTCGTGTAGCTCTGGGGCAGGCCCGGTGACTTGCTAGTGTCTCCGCGGCAATGGTCCGAGAGTATTCCTTACTCCTGTCCGCCTATATTCATGACACTACCCGCTGGATTTCGCTTTCAGCTTCACCGTATCTTCTAGAATCATCAGAATTATTAGAAAATCTTGTTCCCCTTCTTTTGGCTGTGTACGATTTTCTCACGAAAAGTACCCACTCGTTGCCCACCTAGATACACGTTTATGTGTCGCAAGCCTTTGACAACCCTCGTTCTTTGTATGCCACTTGTACTCACCCATTGAGTCTACTGCTCATGCATGCTAGGTTGCTACTGAAGTGGTTTTGTTTCTTTGAGAATTGCGGGTGTGGTGTAGTGGTTTTAGATTATGAGAAAACAAATTATGGAATAAAAACTATGAGCAGAAAATAATGAGCAAAAAGAAACAGTTAATTAATGAAGAGAGCCGGATCAGAGAAAAGAATTGACTGACGAAAGAATAGAATCTGATGCTTCATAGTTATGTTCCTCTTCTTCCCCATCCTCCTCTTCTTCCCTGTCCTCCTTTCCGCCCCCATCCGCCTCTTCCTCTCTAGCACCCTCTCCAGCCCTTTGTGCCGTTTGCGACTCCTGTTCTCCAGCTTCCTCCGATTTAGTTGTCTGTGCTAGTGTTTGGAATGGTGACATCAGTATCAAAAGATCTGTTGTCAAGGACTGTATAGTGACAGCACTGAACTTCTCCTTTTGCCTTTTGGTTGGTCTTGAAGATCGTGGAGACGGTGTATAAGGACTCTCACCCTAGTAGTATCAAAGTTAACAACTATTCACCTGAAATCTAGCAATCAAGCAACATACTTTCATGATTGAACCTGATCATTTCTGTCGAACTGTTGGGGGTCTTGAAAACAGTCCATTTTCTTCTTCCTCTTTCAAATTCAACTTTACCGAAGTCTTCCTTTTCTGAGCTAATTTTCCCGCCTGTCGATAGTCCTCCCACTCCACAATACAAAGAAAGGACTTTTTATGGGGAAAGTGAAGGAGTAGTTCCGCTGGAGTGACATCGTCTTGGAGGCGTTTTAATCGCATATATCTACCATGGCTCATGTAGGTGGCGAGATATGGTTGCATCACCAATTCATCGAAGGTAGGATTCTCCGAAAGGAAGTCAAGCCAGTCGACTGACTCTGTAAGGATCTGATTGCGGATGAAGAGATCCATAATTCCAAGCGGAGCCGTGATATCTCGAAAATGAACTGATATTGAACCTAAATGTAGAAATCTTTGAGTAAGCAATGTAAACTGTATGAATGAATTGGGGGTCTTACCGAGAAATTCAAATTCTGATGCCCTTCCTTTCACCGGACCAATATGAATATCCACCGCTCTGTTGTCCGATACCGTAGCAATCTTTCTTCCTCCCACCTCATAACGCCCCTTTAACTTCTTCTTCTCCTCCCTTCGAACAAAGCCTTCTCGTCTACTATCTTCCACAATCTTTTTATTTCGTAGGAAAGCCTTGTTGGAGAATGGCTTTATTATCTGGCTATTCGTAGGTTTGGTGTCATCCAGTATCGTTTCTGCGTCAGAATCGATGACGAAGACCGGCGCCTTTCCCCTATTTTTCACTGTTGTGTTGAATGAAGTCGGAGGGAATGAGGAGGAGGAAGCAGTGCTAGTGGCTGTAGGCTTCGGTTCACTCTTGACTGACTGCGAAGGTGGTGATCGACGAAAACCACAGTATGGGCAAAGTACCATCATGGGAGGAAGGGCGGAGTGGACCACTCCAGTGAGAGTGCATTGGGATGAAGGCATGATTACTTGCTCGATGTGGATGGTTATTGAGGGTTGATTCTTGTGGGTATTGTTACAGAACATATATCTTATCTTGGAGTTTTTTTTTCGAGCTTTGACCCCACATACCAACAGGACATAGGCTGGTGTATATAGCTTCGCATAGATACACTGCGTATTTCACAAGGTAAGCTTCATAGCGCACGTAATTCTATGCCCAGACCTCCAAACTAGACATCGCGGTGCCACATCTACTACTAGAAATTCCAGCCGGTAAGCGTAGTTGAAGAGATGTGAGCGCAGGTGAGCCATTACGAACATGAGGGCGGACCCACCATGGAGCGGACGGTTCCACTATCCACAATCCTCAGCGGCTTACTCATCGCTTCGGCGGATGCCTGGCAGATTGCCATATGGCTTGATCATACCACTTCGTTGGATGCCCAGCGGCTTACTCGTATAACTTCAGCGAATGCCCGGTGATTTGCACAAAGTCAAGCACACTGGCTTGCTGGTTAGCTCGCATCTCTTCGGCGGATGCCCGGCGGCTTGCTTGCAGTGCTTTGGCAGATGCCTGGCAGCTTGCACGGCATCTTGCTCACTGGCTCGCTCGCATCGCTTTGGCGGATGCCTGGCGGCTTGCACAGCATCTTGCTCACTGGCTCCCTCGCATCGCTTCGGTGGATGTCCCGCAGCTTGCCATATGGCTCGCTCACATTGCTTCGGCGGATGTCCCGCAGCTTGCCATATGGCTCGCAAGATGCTGTGCAAG
>Ga0307516_10005338_pt1 | contig 15449 bp, 15 predicted proteins | sample 19_EM_MG_FD_203310 | JGI IMG/M metagenome (GOLD analysis project Ga0307516, IMG submission 203310) | Populus trichocarpa ectomycorrhiza microbial communities from riparian zone in the Pacific Northwest, United States - 19_EM | ecosystem: Host-associated > Plants > Roots > Unclassified | place...
CGCTCGAATACCTCCAGGATCTGCGGATCGAGCGCGCCGTGCACCTGCTCAAGACGAGCCAAGCCGGCGTCGATCAGATCGCCGCCGAAGTCGGTTATGCCGAAGGCGTAACGCTGCGCGCGCTGCTCCGCCGGAGGCTCGGCCGCGGCGTGCGCGAAATCCGCCGTAGCCTCTAGGGTCGGCTCGCCCGTTTTAGCCCACAGCCGCCGCGCTCATCGAAGTTGTTGAAGCAATCGGCTCGATCTGCATCGAGAGCAGACGTAGCGCCGATGATGCGCAAGTCGAACGTTCGACCGACAGCAACTGTGCGCCGCGCCAGACAGGTTCCTCTCGGATGCCTTGTTTGTCGGCCAAGGTGAGTTCGCTTATTGTCCTCTAGGCCGTCTCGTCACATTTTCCGGCAGCGGGTATCCAATCTCAGGTAAACTGGGGTGCAGTCGCTTGGTAGCTCGGCATTGCCTGCACCTGTTCCCACCATTTGGCGAAACCGTCCACCGCGAAGACTTCGCTCGCATCTGGGGTAAGTGAAACGAGAAAGCAGATCGGGGCGACGTAGAAATCACCGAGCGAGGGACGCTCGCCAGCGATATAGGCACTGCCGCCCCGCAGTTTCATAAGCTCATGCAGCACACGACGGCTGCTATCGATCCCGTGCTTTCTCGCTTCTTCATCCGCTCCGCCGATGAAGTCGGGGAACAAGTGATATCCCGCGACAGCGATCAGAGCGCTATAACCGTAGGAATCAACGATGCTCATCGCCATGCGCATACGTGCTCGGTCCTTTGAACTATCCGGCGTGAACGACGGACCTGGCAACACCTCGTCCAGATATGGCACGATAGCGCCCGCTTCGATGATGCGGAACCCATCGTGGTCGAGCACCGGCACTTTACCAAACGGGTGGCGAGCTATGTGCTCGGGCTGGCGCGGCTCGCCCTTGAGCACGTTCACTGGCACCTGTTTGTAACGCGCGCCTTTCTCGGCGAGTAGCATCCGGACTGTCCGGACATACGTACTGCCGTCGAAACCGTAGAGGACGATCCCAGTCATTTTATTCCCTTTTGCTTAGACTTCGCACGACCGTGATTTCAGTGCGGTACGGGCAGGCGGGGTTTCGAAGCTCCAACGGCGTTAACCGCCGATCGCCAAGCTTTTGTTGCGAGTTTCGTCGCTCAAGATGTCGTGCGGACCGTCACATGGGCCACACAGCCGCTAGTTCAACGAGCCGACCAGAACACCATCGCAAACACATGCAGTGGCGCGGTCTGACGGTGCGTGCGGTGCTTCGCCAATCTGACGTGAAGCGAAACAGATCGAACGCAGTGCCTCATGCCATACCAGCGTGACTAGCGCCTCGAGCGCTGTTCCAACGATGGACACTAGCCTCAGCGTAACGTGTTGGCCGCGAATATAGATAACACTGCGCATTTGGGCTCTTTCATGCAGAAACTCACCTACAGGCGCGCCTCTCAACGTAGACTGGCCTGACCTGAGGTTGCTTCCTCGGCGAGAGGCTCACCGTTGCCCGATAATTAGGCCTTTTGGACCGCCTGATAAATGCCCGTCGTGCAGCAATCAGTGTTCCTAAATTCGAAACAGTGAGTGAACCTCACAACGACGCGAACGACCCGAACAGAACTCGCGTAGCAATTTGGGCGGTGTTACCATGGCGCCGATAGAAGCACGCCTAGTCGGGACGACCATCCTATGAGCTATTCAGAATTGCCACTGACGCGTTACGCGATGAGCGGGGACGTAAGCGTCGCTTATCAGACCATGGGAGATGGTCCCATTAACATCATCGCCATCCCCGGAGCCGTTTCGCACGTCGAGTTCCTGCATGAAATGCCTGGATATACGGCGTTCTTGCAATGTCTTTCAAAATTCGCCCGTGTCATCACCTTTGACAAGCGTGGCCAGGGACTGTCGGACAGGATATCAGGCGCCCCCACGCTCGAAGAGCGCATGGATGACGTTCGAGCTGTTCTGGACGCCGTTGGCGCACAACGTGCAGCCCTGCTCGGATTTTCCGAAGGTTGCGCAATGAGCGCAATGTTTGCCGCGTCCTATCCCGAGCGCGTTTCACACCTCGCCCTGTTCGGAGGGTTTATACGCTATACTGAGCTTTTTCCGGCTGCTGACCCGCAGGTGATCGTTCAGGAGCAGATGAAATATTGGGGAACTGGCGCTCTGATGAAAGGTGTGATGGCCAGCAGGGCGTCCGATCCTGACGCGGTTACGAAGTTTGCCAAACTTGAGCGCCTGTCGGCCAGCCCAGGCGCAATGAAGGCCTCTCAGTTATTGAATTTCCAGATCGACGTCGGTCATATCCTCCCAACCGTGCGCATCCCGACACTCGTGCTGCACCGGGCAGCCGACGCACTGGTCCCGGTCCAGTTGGGACGCGACTTCGCGGCGCAAATTCCCGGTGCCAAATATATCGAATATCCCGGCGGCGATCATGCATTCTGGTCAGGCGACGTAGAGGCATTGCTCGGCGACATCGAAGAGTTCATCACCGGGCATCGCGAGACGGAATCGACCGATCTGGAGCGCATCCTGGCGACCGTGCTGTTCACCGACATTGTCGACTCAACTCGTCGAGCTGCCGAAATGGGCGATCAGAACTGGCGTCGGTTGCTGGACAGTCACGATCAGCTGGCGCGTCAGACGGTTGAAAGACACCGCGGCAACCTGATCAAGAACACCGGTGACGGCATTCTCGCTACCTTCGATGGACCCGGTCGCGCCGTGCGCTGCGCGCTGGCATTTTCGGCCGCGGCCAAACAAATTGGCTTGCCCCTGCGTTCGGGCCTGCATACCGGAGAAATCGAGGTCAGGGGCCGCGATATCGGTGGCATCGCAGTCCACGCGGCGGCCCGGGTCATGGCAAATTCCGGGCCCGAGGAAGTCTTCGTATCCCGCGTGGTCTCGGATCTCGTAGCGGGGGCAGGACTGAAGTTCGACGAACGCGGAGCACATGAGCTCAAAGGCCTCCCCGGTCGATGGGATTTGTTTGCAGCCAGTGCGTGAAGGGATGGAGGGGCCCGGACGTCAGTCCATCAATACCGACGGGTCGATGGCGAAGCCCCAACCCGGCCTGCTGGACACAATGCTTGCGCCTCTTTCGTCTCTCATCAGGGGCTCCTGATAGAGCGCGTCAAACCAATCGATATATTCATGATAACTCGCGTTGGGCACGCACGCCATGAGCGCGAGGCTCATTTGCGGAAAGACGTGGGACGACACGGGGATATCGAATGCCTCGCAGAGGGCTGCAGCTTTCAAGAACTCCGTCGGTCCGCCCATCCTTTGCAGATCAGGCATCAGAATGTCAGCAGCTTTGAGTTGCAGCAGCTCGAAGATGCCTTGGTGGTTATACGCGTACTCACCGGTGGCGACAGGGATATCGATAGCGGCGGCAACCTTGGCTTCTGATTGCGGGTTGCCTCCCATGACGGGCTCTTCGTACCAACCGATATCGAATTCCTCGATACGGCGCGCGAGCCTGATAGAGGCCTCAGGCGACGCAATCAGCTGCGCCGCATCAACCAGCAGTGCGACATCGGGACCCAACATCTCCCGAACCGCCCTGACACGCTCCACGTCCTTGTTGGGATCCGGCAATCCAACGTGCATTTTGATGGCGCGAAACCCCTGCTTAACGAGGCCTTCTGCCTCTTTGTGAAGTTCGTCGATCGTGGCAGATAGCCACATTGAGTTCGAGTAGCTGGGGACGGCGGATCGACAGGCGCCAAAGATATGAGCAACATTGACGCCAAATTGCTTACCCCGCAGGTCCCAAAGCGCCTCCTCGACGGCAGAAATCGCCAGAGCCGAGATCCCTTGTCGCCCAAAGGCACGAACGTCATTGAACGCGTTGAGAACAAAGCTGCCGCTCTGACCGAGTTGAAGACCGACGACAAGATGCTCGAGACTCGCGACCATCTCCCGCAGCACCTTTAGCCGACGCCCGTTCGTCACATAACACATCCCTTCGCCAACGAGACCTACGTTCGTCTCCAAAAATACGCACACACAGTCTATAGACTGCACGTCGTACCTTCCCGTTGAAAAGGGCTTTGCGACAGGCAAGTGAGCGACGCCGGTGCGCAGGCGCGTGATCTTCATAGACTTTCTCTTTGGATGCTGGGGTGCCGTCGGGGAAGTGGTTGGAATATCGTATGGGGCGACATCCGGCCAAACTCAGGGTAGCGCGTCGGACAGCGAGGTCAATGGGCCGAGCGAGATATTCATCGAACGTGTGCCAGCCGTCGAAAAAAATCGGCGCGACAGCGGGAGGCTCACATCTTCGGGTAATTAGACCCTTGGACAGCCTGATGAATTGCCCGTCGCACAGCAGTCAGTATTCCTCAATACGAAACAATGAATGGACCTCACTGGCGCAATTTGCGTCCTTGTCCTGACGATTCTCGCGCACGCCGGTGCGCGCGACCTCGAGGCATATGCGGATGCGATCCCAATCCATCGACTTCAATTTTCGCACAACAAATCCGCGATAGTTCTCGTTGATGTGCATAGTTTAATGCTTCATATAACACTGGTGGAAACAACAAGGAGATGGTCGTGGTCACACAAATCAAGCATTACATCAACGGCAAGCAAGTCTCTGGTCGCAATGGGCGGACGTCGTCCATTTTCAATCCCGCGACCGGCGAGCAGACAGGGTTGGTGCCAATCGCGAACGCCGCGGATGTCGCGGATGCTGTCGCTGCGGCAACAAAGGCTGCGCCGGGCTGGGCGGCGACGACTCCCTTGCGGCGAGCCAGGATACTCAATCGCTTCCTCCGGATTCTCGAGGAACGCATCGACGAACTCGCGGACGTGATCGTCGCAGAGCACGGAAAGGTCCATTCGGACGCCGTCGGTGAAATTCAGCGTGGCATGGAAGTCGTGGAGTTCGCGACCGCCGCTCCGCAGCTGTTGAAGGGTGAGCTTACCGAGAACGTCGGAACGCGCGTCGATAGCTATTCGATGCGTCAACCGCTTGGCGTGGTCGCCGGCATTACCCCCTTCAATTTCCCCGCGATGGTGCCGATGTGGATGTTTCCTGTCGCGCTTGCGTGTGGCAACGCGTTTATCCTCAAGCCGTCCGAAAGAGACCCATCGGCGTCATTGATCGTCGCGGAGTGGCTCAAGGAAGCAGGTCTTCCCGATGGTGTATTTGGCGTCGTGCATGGCGACAAGGAGACCGTCGATGCGCTGCTGCATCATCCCGACATCTCGGCGATCAGCTTCGTGGGGTCCACCCCGATCGCACGGTACATCTACGAGACGGCCGCGACGACAGGAAAGCGTTGCCAGGCGTTGGGCGGTGCCAAGAACCACATGATCATCATGCCCGATGCCGACATGGACCAGGCAGTCGACGCTCTGATGGGCGCCGCCTTTGGTTCCGCCGGCGAACGTTGCATGGCGATTTCAGTCGCGGTACCCGTGGGCGAAACGACCGCGAACAGGTTGATCTCCGCGTTGGAGCCGAAGATTCGCAGCCTCAAAATCGGACCTGGTACCGATCCCGAAGCGGAAATGGGCCCGCTCGTCACCAAGCAGCATCTGGACAAGGTGCGTGGTTACATCGACTCGGGTGTCGCCGAGGGAGCAAAATTGCTCGTCGACGGTCGTGGCTTCAAAATGCAGGGCTACCAGGACGGCTACTTCATCGGCGGTTCGCTGTTTGATCATGTGACCCCGAGCATGAAGATCTACAAGGAAGAAATCTTCGGGCCCGTCCTGGCTGTCGCCCGTGCTCCCGACTACGACACCGCCGCACGGATGATCAACGAGCACGAATTCGGCAACGGCACATCGATCTTCACGCGCGATGGCGATGCGGCTCGGGAATTTGCGCACCAAATCAAGATTGGCATGGTCGGAATCAACGTTCCGATCCCAGTGCCGATGGCATTCCATTCTTTCGGCGGATGGAAAGCGTCGATCTTTGGCGACCACTACATGCATGGCCCGGAAGGCGTTCGCTTCTATACTCGCCTGAAAACGATCACGAGCCGCTGGCCAACCGGCATTCGAGCTGGTGCAGAGTTTGTAATGCCTACGATGTCTTGATCGAAAAGCAGCGCCCGCTGCGCACCCACGCAGCGGGCACGGTTCGCAAAAGGCAGCTTCCCTGAGTCACAAGGAGAATGATGGTGCCACTCTTGTGCTTCGATCTAGTCGCGGGTCGTTCGGAAAACCAGATCAAACAGATACTGGACGTCACCCATGAGGTGATGGTCAATGCCTTCAACGTGCCCGAGCGCGATCGTTATCAGATCGTCAGAGAACATCTGCCATCCAGGATGATCATCGAGGATACGGGTCTCGGCATCGAGCGAACTCCGAATAGGATGGTGCTTCAGGTCACGACCCGTCCCCGCAGCCGGGCTATGAAGCAAGCGTTCTATAAATCTCTGGTGGAGAAACTTGCTGATGGGTGCGGTATCTCACCCAGCGATGTTGTTGTGACTTTCGTAACGAACACCGATGAGGATTGGTCATTTGGGCTCGGACGCGCTCAGTTCCTCACCGGAGAGCTCTAGCCAGGGAGTGAAGACAATTCAGGTAGTCGAAACTCAGATCGTCCGAAGCCGCTTTAGCTTGGCTTCGCGGTTGTCGTAGGCCAAGAGCGGTCTCAGCCGCGATCCGAGCAGCGTGGACAGCGGAACAGGTTGCATCTGCGCCATGGCGTCCCACATGGCCATATCAAACAGCGAAAGAGCCATCCGCACGGCGCCGGTCCTCCCAAGCAGGGCGAACTGACGCGAAAGGGTCTGCGCCACATCAAAGGGCGTGGAATCCTTACCCTTCAAGAGATCGACTGCCTCGAGGAGATGCGACGATATCGCAACCGCTCCCGAAGGCCGGTGACAAAACGTATGTGCCCTACCCGTTACACCGTCTTCGTTGAGCAAATCGACAAGGAGCAACGGCACACTCCTCGACGACCGCTGCACTTGTCCCCAGCGTAAAGTTCAGTGGAACCAACATACCCCGAATAGTCAACGACCGAAGCCGCTGCCGATCTGCACTCCAATGATCGGTCATTTTGGTCTTTCGGCGCTATTCGGGAAACTGGCCCGATGCGTGCCTATCGCGACACAAACCGAGCGGTGCTGCTCAGACTCGGCGCCGCCGATACCTCGATTCCATGCGCAGCCCATCTGCTCCGGGCCGCCTGGATTGCGCTGAATCCCTGCCGTTACCTAGGCTCAGACTCCCGCCTTCACCGCGACCTATTTCAAAGGCTCTTCGCCGTGAATTCGCCCGGAAATGCTCATGTTGTCGGCTGGGTGCTCAAACAGCAGAACATTGATGATCTTCGGATCAGATCCGATGGACTCGTGAGTGACCTGGACAATGTCGCGGATCAACTGCGTTTTGCGGGCCTTCGTAAGGCCGGTCGCGATATGACACTCGATATAGGGCATGGTTACCTCCGATTATTTCAGACGGGCGATCAGATCTTTGTCATTGGCGTTGCCTTCGACGAATTCAGGCAGATGTTGCCCGTGCTCCACGAAGTTGATGCCTCGTCCCTCCCTGATGACGAAGAAGACATTGTCGGCAGTTTCGCCAGTCGCTTCGCTGACAACGCGTAACAGTCCGGCTGAAAGTGCGCGCTTCTGCTCGTCTGAGCGGCCATAGCGCATGTCGCAGGAAATCATTGACATCTGGATCCTCCTAAGTTGGCGTGAACGGCTATTGAATTCCGGGATGCGATGCCGGATAGACGGCTCTTGGATTAACTCTCCCAAGCAGGCCCATCAAATCGGCGATGGACCGCTCGTCGATTTTAACGACTGCCTCGATGATGTTGTGACGCAGCGCAGCATCTGCAAAGGGCTCGCTAAGCCAATTGAACTTCTCAACCGTACGCTCCCACGACATCGGATTCCCGAGACCGCCTTCGTATCCTACCTGCTCACGATCGAAAGTGCGACCGTCCTTGGTCTTGATGGCGATGCGTGTGTTCAGTTCGTGCGGGTATTTTGCGGTGAAGGCATCGTCCGGACGAATCTCTACTCTGCTCAGCAGGGCCTGAGCATCGGCCGCCTGAACACGCGACGCCTCAAGCTGAGCCGGTCCGACCTCGTCGTCCAGAAGCGCTGCGGCAATCAGATATTTCAGATTGTAATCCGCTTGCTCCTTTGTCTGCGGCCTATCCTTTGGGCCGAAAGCGCCACCGCCCGCGATGTCAAATCCCGATTGGAAGATGTCGCAACGGACGGTCTCTATGTTCTCGGCCACCAAGCCATTATCGCGCTTCAACTTGAGCACGGCCTCCAGAACCGGCTGGCCGTGAATTAGCGAGCAGAACTTCTTCATGATTGTACTCTTGATGATCTCAAGAGAGTCGTCTGACCAGTCAACGTCGATCTTTTGGTCGAACATCCGCAGCAGGCCGCTTGGACCCTCGAAAAGCCCGGACGGACCGGTGAAACCCCGCTTGGCCAGCGACGCGGAATAGACGGCCCGCATGCCGGTCATTCCGGGGGAAAAACCCTTCCACTGCGATACCGGCTCGACGTGGACGCAGGTGAGGGAAATGTTGTCGACGGTCGCGATCGAGATCGCATGCGCGATCTGCTCGTCGGTCAGTCCGAACAGCTTTCCCGCGCCTGCGGCCGCAGAGATTGCAAGCTGAATGGCATGGTTGAACCCCTTTGCCATCACAGGTACGACGGCGGTGAACCGGCACTGGATCTCATAGGCGACCGCAAGGGCAAGCATGAAATCCTCGCCAGACGCCTTTGCATGCTCCGCGGCAGCCAGGATGGCTCCGAAATTGTCACTGGGGTGACACAGCCCGCCTGGCGACATGTAGCTGTCGAGCAGGTCGACGTATCTGACCAGCCCAGAGTTGAACAACGCCGCCTGGTCCGGCGCCGTCTTACCGCCGCCAATCAACGTGCACGATCCGCCGGACCGATACTCCGCAAACTGTTCGCGCAACGCTGCGAACGGCGCTCCCGGAAGCGCAGATATCGCGCATCCCAAGCTATCCAGAATGTTTCGTTTGTAGAGCTTGCGCGCATCAGGCTTCAACGATGTCGAAACAGCCCGGTCGGCAAAGCTCGCGATCGCGTTTACCGTAGAGGGGAATGTCGAGTTTTTCGTCAGCATATGAGCGTCCTTGGCCGAGTCCAATGCGATTGATCTGGTTTTTCTAGCTCGAAGGACCCTGCCCCCGTCAATTCCGATCAACAAACGAATAGATTCGAGAGGGCAATCTGTGCTGCTGATTGCTCGACTTAGCGTGGAAATCGCCTGACTATGGAACCGACATGACATGGCAAAATCGAGCGAAGCGTAGTCGTCCAAGAGCCGCCGCCATCAACTCTGGCGATCGAGCGATCAATTATCGCTGCCACTCGACCCCACCTCTTGGATTCCCATGGTCGCGCAGTGGTCAGAGAGCGTCACGGAGAAATCGATAGGAGAACCAACCCCTTTGCATCAAGTACGGCCTCCGGCGGACAAACTATTCGGCGGCTACATGCAATTCAGCGTCAGGTCGCACAATCCCCAGGAACGCCAAAAGCGCACTGGACACATAAGCGTCGGTGCGCCGAATGAACACAGTCTGCACTTCAGAAAACTCGGGGGCTAGCTCATGCACCGCGACCTTGCCGTCCCGCCAGGCCGCAGCGACTATACCCTTCGGCAACAATGTGATCCCGACGCCCGCGGCTACACAGCCCAGAATCGCTTCGATCGAACCGAATTCCAGAGGCTGTGCGACGAGTACTCCGGCCTTGCTCAACAGATTGTCCAGCTTTGTTCGATATGAGCAGCCAACGCGGAAGACGATGGTTTTGAGTTCGGTGATCGAGGCAAGATCTTCAATACCGCGAATTGAGCGAGGAGTTACCAAGACAAGCTCTTCGCGAAAGACGTTCTCTTGTTGCAAATCCGGATGGTCGACCGGTCCTGCAACAAACGCGCCCTCAAGTCTGCATTCAACAACGTCCTCGATGAGACTACAGGTCGTTCCCGTCGTGACTACGGGACGAACCTTTGGGTAAGCTTTGGTAAAGCTTGCGAGTACTGACGGCAACCGAAGCGCCGCCGTCGTTTCCAGGGTGCCGACTTCCAGCACACCACTGGGAATGCCGTCATCCCGTGCCGCGGCCTTGGCGTCGCTAAGCAGCTTGGATATGCGTGCGGAAAAGGGAAGCATACGGCGCCCGGCAGGAGTGACCTTTACGCCACGTGCATGCCGTTGGAATAGAAGGACACCAAGCTCAAGCTCCAACGCCCTCACTCGCGCAGTGACGTTGGATTGCACAGTGTTCAGCTCAGCTGCCGCTCGATTCATGCTGCCGTGCCGGGCAACTGCCTCAAAGACCTTCAGATCGGTTGCGTCCATGACATGCCCTATCTTCAAAAGTGAGGGGTTCGGCCTTCACGCGCTTGAATAGATGATTATCATGATCGAACCTGCTCATTTTACAATACGGAATCCAGCCATCTTCTCTTTTCCAAGCTCGATTAGCAGGTAGGGACAGGCCATAACGAGGTATCCCATAAAATGATACCACTATCGCTAGGACAGATATCAACGTAATAATACGAGTCCCGGGGGGGGGTAACGAGGCCCTGTATCTGAATATTCTCGCATCCTGCCAACGAAGCTACCGTCGGATCATGGGCAGACGACTAACCATCGAGTTGTTCGGGACTGCTCCGGTCGGCGCATTTCATTTCGCAAAACGAGATAATCCGTGGACGTGATATTTGCCAATACCCGCTAGTCGAAAGGCACTTTTTCGCGACGCGGTTGAATGCCGCGCTGCTGCCTCGCAGCATCGCTTTCAAGGCGAGAAAAATGCTCCCTGAGGCGAGGCATGGCGAAATCCACGAATGCGCGGACCTTCGGAACGGCAAGCCGACCTTGCGGGGAAACCAGATGCACGGGCACCGCGGAGTGCTCGTCGTGCGCCAGGACGATTTCCAGCGTGGCTTGCGAAAGTTGCTCAGCAATGTGATAGGAGAAAAGTCGGGTGATGCCGCGTCCTTCGACGGCTGAGGCAACGGCGCTGCGTACGCTATTGACCACGAAGCGTGGCGAGAATTGAACGGAGCGAGGGATCGACGACCCCTTCACCGGTGGAAAGCTCCAGGAATCGATTCCGAAGTGAGTCATCGCAATGATCTTGTGTTTGGCAAGATCGGCAGGTTCTTCGATTTTCGGATGGGCAGACAAATAGCGGGGTGATGCCGCGACGACACGCCGAACCTCGCCAAGCCGGATCGCTACATGCGTGGAATCCGTCAAATGGGCAATTCGCAGGGCGATATCGATGCCCTCATCGATAAGGCTAACCGGCCTATCCAGCAGAAGCAATCTGACCGAAACGGTCGGATAAGCGTCCATGAAGGCTTCCAAGACCGAGCGCAAGACGTCTTCGCCTGCCGCAACTGGAGCCGTTATCGTTAGCGTACCGCGCGGAGCCGATCGCTCACCCGCCGCAACAAGGTCAGCTTCTTCGAGATCCGAAATGACGCGACGGCATACGATCGCGTATCGTTCGCCCGCTTCGCTTAGCCTGAACGAACGTGTCGTACGATGAAGGAGGGTAACGCCAACATGAGCTTCAAGAAAAGCAAGCGCACGGCTTATCGCGGCGGGGGATCGCCCCAACTTGCGCCCCGCTTTCCTCAAGCCACCCTCGTCGAGGGCCGCGATGAAGACCTTCATGGCGTCGATTCGGTCCACTTCCCCACCGCTTGCGATATGATCTCAGAACAACGTAGGCAATCGTCCGGAACGCAGCAATGGGTCGTAGGTATCACCGATTATGATAAGGATATCTCTATCAGTTGCTGCTTGGCCCTGGTTTCTTGATTCCATCGCGGCGAGCACGGCAAAGCGAGCGCGACCGGCTTAGCCGGTCGCGCCTACATACCTTCAGATCGGTGGGACCACGCCGTCTTTTTCTACTAGAAGCACATGCGCCTCAAAGACCCCCCCCTTAGTCGGGGTCGTAAGCACGAATATCTTCTTGCCAGCCGTCAAGTCCGCTCGCGTTGCCGGAGCAAAGGTTACGACCGGCGCGCTTTCCGGTACTGTCACCACCTTCGTGCCGCCCTTATAGGAGAGCTTGAGCTCTCGACCGCTGTTGGCCGTGACGATGGTGTCGACGTTCGCGTTCGTCATTGTATTGTTGGCACCAAAATCATAAGGGAAATGCCCTTCGTTTGTACCGCGCGCTGCATCTGGAAAAACCAGCAGCGAGCCAACAGTCATCTTTCCGTCACTGCCCGCCGTTGCTTCCGCCCCTACATAGGACCCCGCTTTCACGTCAGAGAGACTGATTGCTTTGAGAGCGGATACTCCGACATCCGGCTTCACTTCGATTGATACGGTATCGCCGCTGCGACGATGCACCGTCAGGATACCTCCCTGAAGGGACACGATATCGCCCCGAATGCGCACGGGCTTAGCATCGGGCGCCTGCGCAAAGGCGGCTCCGGCAAACAGTAACGTAACCAGCATCACGCCAGCGTGCTTACGAATTGACATCAGATTCTCCGTTGAGGTCAGGTGGGTTGAAGATGATGGGGACTTACCGGGATATCCGTCGAGCGATCGCCTGACGGTCGATCGAGTGTCGGCGGTTTGTTAGTTAGGACTGTCCGCCATCAAGGAAACATGGCGGATCTCGGTCGCCTCATCCGCCGGGAACATGCACTCGATGCGAAGCTCCTGGGCAGCGACCGTTTGCGGCGTTCCGACGGTTGTGACCATCGAAAAATAGTTCAAGACTTGACCGTCCTTGATGAAACCAATTGGAATGACTGGCATGAAACTCAGCGTGACGGGATTTTTCCACTCGTTTTTGACGTCGGGATAGGCAAGCAACGCCGCTACCAACGCCTTGGTTTTTTCATCGACCACGCGCCCGACGGATTCTCGATAAACGCGCTCGAACAAACTCTTGGCGACGGCTTCCCAATTGGCGACGAACGGGCGCATTCCTTTCGGGTCGAACAAAAGATGAAGTATGTTTTGCGCACCTTCGCGCGCGGCCACATCGATGAAGCAATTGAAGAAACGTGGCGCACATTCGTTCATCATGAGCACGTTCCAGTAGCGGTCCATCACCATTGCCGGAAACGGCTCCTGCTGGCGAAGAATGCGCTTTAGGGCGCCGGTCACGCTTTTCATTTCCATAGAGTCCCAGTCGCTCTCGGAATAGATCGGGGCATAGCCGCCCGCCAGCAGCAAGGTGTTACGGTCCCGCAAGGGGATGTCGAGCGCCTGAGCAATGACTGCCAAAGTCTGACGATTGGGGACGCTCCGTCCGCTCTCGACGAAGCTTATCTGCTTTTGCGACACACCCGTGTCGAGAGAGAGGTCGAACTGGCTCTTACCGCGCATATCGCGCCAATGGCGCAACAGCGCGCCGAGCTCATTAGCCGTTCTGATCTTGAGATTTTCTAACTTCATGAGATTCTATCTTTTTGGAACGACTAAGCGCCGCTAGCCTGCTTGATCTAGCCGCACGGACATCTCTCCCGCCGCGACGAACCCCGCTCGCCGGCGTAGCACACCATGATTTTCAATACGCCTGAACGACTCATCAGTTCAATTACATACGATGTAATAATCGCGACCGCCGTGACCACGACATTAGCCGGAGAGAGATCCGTCCAAAGAGAGGCAGAGATAGGCACCTGGCTCAAATAGCGAAGGAGAAATCTCTCCATTTGCGAAATCCTTGTCCAATGTTTCGGGCCGTTGTCGACGCCTTGTGTCAGCATCACCCCGTCTTCTGATGGGGTTCTATGCCAAGCGAAAGCAGCTTTTCAATTACATGGAGGGTAATAGCGCGTGCCCGGTGAGAGATAGATGCGAGCACTGGCAGCGATCTTGCCAAAGACAGGTTCTTCAGCGCCCTCTGGCCACTTTAATTTGCGGCGTCGATAAACCGGCACGGTGCACGTTTGTCGGTTGATCTATCGTCTCCGGTCCTTGCCCCCAGATCGCGAAAGGTCGCCTCATCGCAATAGAGCACGAGTTTTTGTGATCGGCGCTCGGCAAATTATCCAGCGCGCACGTGCTCATGTGGATCAGCCCGGCGATATGCACAGATTGCCCGATCGTTCTTCTTTTATCCCGTCACGATAGGAACAGCCGAACCGAGGAAATCTAGCGCGCAATCAACATGCTACGATCTGGTATGCCGAGCATGCAGGCTTGCTTCAAGATCAAACCGATCATGTGAACTGCATGCGGATATCGTCTCCGCAGATGGCTCTGCAAAGCGACGTGGACACCCGTATTCGACAACGGATCACCGCAGGCGGCGGGCCCCACTGGAGAGTGTCTTGGAGTAGGCTCACGGGCCTGGAGCAGGGCGCGAGATCGTTTAGACCACGGGCTTCCAGACTGTTCAGTCCCGCCCGGAGCGGCCGTTCGCCACCTATCTCCGTTTGCGATCAAGGTTATCACTAAACTTCAATTACATGTCGATGCTCCAGGGCCTATGCTGAATTTTTGGCGGAGGGTGAGAGCTCGACATGGTCATCCGTGCAATTTCTGTCATAACTGCAGTATTTATGCTAATTCCGCTCAGTGCTTTTGGCGCGGAGCTGGTCGTCATGAGTTCGGTTGCGGTTCGTTCCGTAATGAACGAACTCGGACCTCAATTTGAACGCTCCAGCGGAATCGTCCTCCGTTTTAGGTACGATACGGCCGTTGCCTTGCAGCAGACGATCGAAGCTGGCACACGCTTCGATGTCGCGGTGTTAACGCCGCCCGTGATGTCGACGCTAACCGCCGGGAACAAAATGGCGGTTACCGGCCAGGCTACATTCGCGAGCTCGCTGATTGCAGTGGCCGTCAAACACGGAGCTACAAAGCCCGATATTTCGACGCAGGAGGCGTTCGTTCAGGCTTTGCTCAATGCAGACAAGATTTCGTACGCCAAGGAAGGGGCCAGCGGCCAGTATTTTCGTCGAGTTGTGACGCAGTTGAAACTTGATGACGCTCTAAAAGATAAGCTGTTACCCATGACGGGGTCAAAAGAGATCGAGGCGGTCGCCGACGGATTGGCGACGTTGGGGGTGCAGCTGATTAGCGAGATTCTTCCCGTCAAGGGTGCCGACTTGGTTGGACCGTTCCCCGGCGACCTTCAAAATAGTACCGAACTGAGGATCGGCGTCAGCGCGGCGTCTGAAACGGCCGACCTGGCGAGACAATTTATTACCTACGCTACCTCAAGTGCCGCAGCGGACGTCATTCGCGCGAAGGGAATGATACCGCCGTAGTGTGTGCCCACAGATCTCTTCACTCATCCAGTTCCTCGATATCTAGTCGTCCGTGAAGAATACCCAAGTCGTTGATTTGGAATCCTAAATCGACGATCTGTGGAAATCGAATTTGCCGGAAACTGGCCGGTCGAAAGGGGATTCCTTGCAAA
>Ga0307516_10005339_pt1 | contig 15446 bp, 18 predicted proteins | sample 19_EM_MG_FD_203310 | JGI IMG/M metagenome (GOLD analysis project Ga0307516, IMG submission 203310) | Populus trichocarpa ectomycorrhiza microbial communities from riparian zone in the Pacific Northwest, United States - 19_EM | ecosystem: Host-associated > Plants > Roots > Unclassified | place...
GTTGGTTTGGCAGGGTACGATCTCCCATGGGCGATCTCGAGGATTATTGGCTCCCCACCTTCTGCGATGTGTAAGCCTGGCGTGCAGAACCCACCACCCCCGGTGCCGGCCAGGTCGTCCGCCCATAACAGGCCGTCAAGAGCGAGAGGAGATCAGGTGAACGGCGCACCACAACCTCCAGCGAAGAGGCATCAGGCGGACCCTGGCGCGAACGGAAATGGAAGAAAGGTCACTCCTGCGGGATTATTCGATTCATGAAGAAAAGTGCGAGAAGGCTGACCCTGGTTCCGGTACAGGACGACGAAGGATCGTGGTGTCGGTACTGGTGATGCCTTCGTTTCTGGGACGCCCCGGCGATCGTGGTGGATGACGATGTAGATGTGGTGGAGTGGTGGTGGGGTTATTTGTTGAAACTTGTTGTATGTTTGAGACTTACACGCTCGTGAATCTCCCTTATGCAAACTTCCTCTCTCTCTAGTGTTCTGCTTGGCTATCGATGAAATATGATCTACCATTTCCTCTCCCACTTCTCGGACATATGTTGCAGTTCGACGTCCTCGACGACATGACCTCTTTGGCAAATTCCTGCTATCCTAAACGATCGCCCAAATTTTCGGGCGCCTGATAAGTCAACAACGTGGCCCAGTTCGTCCGATGGGTAGGACCACCGCAAACCCCGCAAACGGCAACCTCCATCCCGGCGAGGGAGCCAGGAGGAGTTTCGCCTGAGACCTGGCGTCGCATCGGAGGCAGAGGCTCGCGTGTGTTGCCCGATGTACCTTCGTCGTGCTCGAGGGCTAGACGATGAGATAGGTCATTTTGACCACGAGGATCGCGCCAATGGGGTGTTCACTGTGGCTGCTCTGAAGGCGTCGCTTCACACCACCGCAGCAGAAATTCACGTACGATGCGTCACTTTCCGTTGATTAGAAACACCAGGCGAATCCCGTTCTCGCCCAGAGCTTATGCATTATCGCGATTTCAGGGACTGGGGGGTTGAGAGACGCGTGCCTAGAAGTGGGTTGGAGTCCAGCCTCAAATCCAGAGGGGAGGATGGGAGGCGTTCAGGGGGAGGGCACAACCCAGGGGATCGATCGATTAACTCGAGGGGCCTTGCATTCCACCATCACTGCCTTCTACCCCGCGATGTCGCCCTCCCCAAACACCCACCAGGACAAAGCGTCCGTATTAGTCCCCGAGAGTCAAGAGCAAACATTGGAATCGACGTACGTGGATGTGTTCTGTGACATTTCGCGCCATGGCATTGACGCAAGGTGGACGCTAGTATGAATCGTGAGACCAAATCCACTCGATATGAGCCTTGGAGAAGCAGATCGAGGAGGGCAAGGGGGACGTAATCAAGCTCAAACGCGCCGGGAACTCGCTGTTGAATATATCCACTCGTATGCCCCCAGAAATCCTGGGGAGCGTATTCGCTTGGAGCCTCGTCAGAGAGGACTCAGAGGAGGGCCATTCTGTGAACACTTGGCTCTTTAGGGGGTTCCAGGAGGACTCTTACAATTTCCTCCTCGTTTGCCACCACTGGTTCGAGGTCGCATCTTGCACTCCGGGGCTTTGGGATTTCTGGGGAAACTTTCTCTGGGGTTGGGAGAAACGCCATCGTCGTTCCAGAGCCAACCCGCTTGACTTGGTGCTCGACGAATACAAACGTAGCATTCATGCCTTCTCCAGTGAATCCCTCCATGATGCAATCAGGAGCCACGTTATGCAAGACACCATACGCCGAGTCCACCTGAGGTCTAACGGTTGAGCCCTAGCCTCCCTCATTTCGTCGTTGACCCCCGCCGATGGGGATGGTCAGCACAAGAATATCGAATCGATCGCTTTGCAGAATGATGGAAATCAATGTCACAAAAGTCTCAAATTTCTTCGTCCAATCCCACCTCTCAAGGTCGCGTTTGCTTCACCTCCACGGGAGGCTATGGATTTCGTCGTGGGACCGCCTGATACCCCAAACCACACTTCTGACCTCCCTATCGCTCAACGTTAGCACATACCCACCGTCCCCCCTCATAACTGCGGCTCAGCTGGTTTCGATCCTCACATCAAATCCCAATCTTCAGGAACTCCTCCTGTCCGGTCCCGCCGTCCCCAATGACGTTGACACATCCACATCCTCGGCGCATCCACATCCAAAGTTCAGCTGCACCACTTGAAATTCCTCTCGTTGTCGGGGGAGTCTCGTCACCTTCTCGGATTGTTGCACCGATTGGTACTCCCAGAGGCGTTGGATGATCTGTGCTTGACTGGGTCCGATCTCATGATTGAGGGCATTTCACAAATCCTCGCGCAGTACATGCGGGGTTACTTCCAACGCAATCCCAGGTTTCAAGATAGATCGGGGGTTTCTTCCTCTTCCTCTAACAATTCCATCTCAATCTCGATCGCCGTCGTGTGCGCCCAGACTACCGCACTAGTACGGGAGCCACCACGGGTGTCACTTGCTTCTATTACTGACGAAGCACTTTGGTTGGCGGAGGATCGATTGCTCGCCGATCTTATCATGCTTGTTCCCCGAGAGCGCGTCGTGTTCTTCGATGCTGGCCTCGGTGTGCAACTGCTGCCAGAGGAGCTATTTCTCGTGATGCCGAACGTCGAAAAGTTGCACCTCTCCAACCAGCCGTTACTCGAAGTGCCCCTCCAGCCATGGCCACACTGGCCGCGTCCCGACGCGAAACTCCTCCCCTCGCTTCGATCACTCGTCTGAATGTCCTGAACGATGACGATTGGAGACACCTAAAAACATACTTGGTCCGTCAGACCTCAGAAAACCAGTCCGTTTCACTCCAGGTGACCGGCCATGTTCCTCGACGGCGTCCGGAGGTGGTGAACGAGATACAGGATCTGGTCGAAGAGTTTACCTTTCGTCGTATCCGAGAGGTGAGGGAATATGGGTAGTGATATGATGGTCACTTGTGCCGTCTGTGGTGGTTCGGGTTCTATTGCTCTTTAGGTCGAATCTTGTATCGGTCGGGCGGGGATGAATCCACAGCTTCGGTGCTTTGACAATGCGCCACGCCCGTCGATCCACTTTCCTACATCGCAATTACCTCTCCCATCCCTTGACATCGAATCTATCCGTTCCCATCACCCCTGTCAACTTTCCCCCATGTCCGTTCCCTCGAACGTACCATGTATCCTAGACGTTGGCCATACACGTTAGGGCGGTCGAGGGACACGGGGAAAAAAGAGGAAAGAGGCAGCAAAGATATCACCAGGAAGAAGCACGCGATCAGCGAGCTGGGAGGGCTGCAGTAGACACATTGTACAGAATATTATAACACGAGTGACCAACATACCGCTACTCGTCCTCTTCCCCCGGGGCCCTTTGGTGACAAAGGAACTCCCCAACCAGACCCGTTATCTCATTTGCCACCTCTGGACAAATATAAAATATGATCTCCCTGTTCCTCTCCCACTTCTCGGTCATATGCTGCGGCTTATCCTCGACAACCACGGGCGTTTGATGAGTCAGCGATGCCGCCCGGTCGCCTGCTTATCGCGGGTGCTCTAACAGAAGGCGTCGCCCTCGATCGATCAACGCGACGGATCTTGTTTGCCTTCCAGCTTCGTCGGCTTCTACCTCGCGATGTCATCCTCCCCAAATACCCACCAGGACGAAGCGTCCGTGCCAGTCCCCGAAGGTCAAGGGCAAACATTGGGATCGATGTACGTGGATGCGTTCCGTGCCATTTCACGCCACTGACTCAAAGTGGACGTTAGCATGGGTTGCGAGACCAACATCGACTCGATACGAACCTTGGAGGAGCAAATCGAAGAGGGCGAGGGGGACGTAATCAAACTCAAACGTGCCCGAAACTCGTTGCTGAACATATCCACCCATGTGCCTCCCGAAATCCTGGGCTATATATTCGTTTGGATCCTCGTCAGGGAGGGGGGTCATTCGGTGTACATTTGGCACTTTGGGGGGTTACAAGAGGACTCTTATAATTTTCTCCTCGTTTGCCACCACTGGTTCGAGGTCGCATCTCGCACCCCGGAGCTTTGGAGCTTCTGGGGAAACACCTTGCAGGATTGGGAGAAACGCCATCACCGTTCCAAGTCCACCCCGCTTGACTTGGTGCTCGACGAATACGAAAGTTACCCTGGCGTCCGCTTCCATGGATCCCTCCAGGATGCCGTCAGGAGCCGTGTTATGCAAGATGCCATACGACAGGTCCACCTGAGGTCCTATAACCGTCAAACCCTAACCTCTATCATTTCGTCATTGACCCCTGCCGGCGGGGGTGGTCAGAACAAGAATATCGAATCAATGGCTTTACAGAACGATGGACCCTCTACCATAAATGTCTCGAATTTCTTCGCTCAATCCCGCCTCTCAGGGTTGCGTTTGCTCGACCTCTGTGGGAACTTTTGGATTCCACAGTGGGACCACCTGATACCCCGAACAACACTTCTGACCTCCCTGTCGCTCGATGTCAACATCTCCTCACCGTCCCCCCTCATAACTGCGGCTCAGCTGTTTTCAATCCTCGTATCAAATCCCAATCTTCAGGAACTCCTCCTGGCCGATGCCGCCCTCCCCAATGACATCGACGCATCCACATCCAAAGTCCAACTGCGCCGCTTGAAAGTCCTCTTGTTGACGGGGGAGTCCTGTCACCTTCTCCAATTGCTGCATCATTTGATACTCTCAGAGGCGTTGGACGATCTGTACCTGACTGGATCCGATCCCACAATGGAGGTCATTTCGCAAACCCTCGCGCAGTACATGCGAGACTACTTCCAGCGTGATCCCAGGTTTCAAGATAGACTTGGGGTTTCTTCCTCCTCCTCCCACGGTTCCATCTCGATCTCGATCGCCCTCGTGTGCGCCCAGACTAATGCACCGGTACAGGAGCCACCACGGGTGTCACTTGCGGCAATTCCTGAACCACTACTGCCGGAACGATTGCTCGTCGATCTTATCACGCTTATTCCACGACAGCGTGTCGTATTCTTCGATGCTGGCCTCGATGTGAAACTGCCCGAAGAACTATTTCTCATGATGCCAAACATCGAAAAGTTGCACCTCTCCAACCAGGCGCTGTCCGAAGGGTTCCTCCAGCCAAATCCAGACGGGCCACATGCCAACACGAAACTCCTCCCCTCACTTCGATCACTACGTCTGGGGGTCTCGAATGACGATGATTGGGGTCTCCTGAAGACATACTTGGTCCACCAGACCTCGGAAAACCAACCCATTTCACTCCAGGTGACTGGTGATATTCCTCAACGGTGTCCTGGGGTGGTGAGCGAGATTCGGGATCTGGTCGAAGAGTTTACTTGTTGTCAAATTTCGGAGGCGGGGGACGATGAGTAGTGATATGTTGGTCACTTGTGCCGTCTGCGGTGGTTAATCGTTCCTATTGCAGCTGTTTTCGACGAAGAGTTGCGTTGCCGAGCGATGAAAAACAGAGGGCTTCTCCTGTCCATTGACATCGAATCTATCCCTTCCCACCACTTTCTCGTACTAATGTATACATTTTTCACGGGACCTTGAGGTCGCCGCCGCCACCGCTTTATCCGTCTCCACTCTTCTTGCGCTTTCTGAACGTAGTACTGAACGATTTCTATATTATTTGCACACAGGTTTCGTGGTCGCTCATCATCTCTAAGAAGGTTTGACATCGGTCATACACATTAGGGCGGTCGAGGGACACAAAAGAAATTTTCAGGGAAGGACGCAAAGGTATCACCAAGAAGAAGCACGAGACAGACTGTCGCAAATTTCTCAGGTAAATTCTAATGAATTATAATCAAAGTCGGTAAAAAATCTAATTCCAATGGGATTATAATGCATTATAATGTATTATAATCTTATTTTAAGGCATTTTATGCCAAAAATTACCACTCTCTAATTATATTCGCGTGAGAAATTTGCGACATTAGGGTCGGGCTGCGGTAGACACATTGTGCAGAATATTCATTGCCAAAGGAGGGCGCGACCCAATTAATCCGTTCAACGTCAGCCAGATTTCCGTGAGGATCATCTCGTAACCAGAGCATCTTGTGACCCGTTGGCCAATCTCGCAGTTTGTGGTCGTGGTTGTAACATGGTCTCCCGATCTTGTTCGCAATCTGAACCCCCCCGTCTTCCCTGTCCCCAATGTACGCCACCTGTACACAAAGGGGGCTCGCGGCAAGCTTAGGGAACGTAAGCACCCTCTCCTTTGAGGTACCACCCAGCAATCGACTTGACGTAGGTGAGTTTTTGACGACCACGACTCGAGTGGTATCTATTCGCTGGAGACCGCTGTAATGGGGTTGATTGACTGTTACGGACAACACGAATGACCAACATACTGCTACGCGTCAGGCTTTGCCCCGGGGTCCTGGTAATAAATAAACTCCTCAACCAGATCCTTTACCTCATTTGCCGCCTCTGGACGAATATAGGGAAACTTGCCGAACAACCTTAGCGAGATAACTTGGTCGCCCGAGGTTTGATGGGCCAAGTACGTCATAAGGTGACCCCAGTTCCCGTCGTCTAGGGTGATATCCCCCAACGACAGTGACCGAAGTGAGGGGAGGAGCTTTGTCTTGGCGTACGGTCCATCCAAGTTTGGCTGGAAGAACCCCTTGGATAACCTCACGCCGCAGATGCTCAAGGTATCGATGTTTGGCATCATGAAAAGCAGTTCTTCCGGCAGTTTCATGTCAAGGTCGGCGGCGAAGGATACGGCGAGCTCCCGGGGTGTTGGCGCGATGAGATTTATGAGGAATTGCTCAAGTACGTATGGAGGGGGTATGGGATCTAGGTCCAACGTAACCGACATCCATGGTGCCTGCGTACTAGCCTGGGCCCGCGCAACACCAGCTGTGACGAAACCATAGGAGGAGGCGGAGGCAATCTCCAGCGCATCTTGAAACCTGGCATCGCGTCGGAAGTAGTCTCGCATGTACGGTGCGAGGGTCCGTGAAATGTCCTCCATAGTGGGGTCGGATATGGTAAGGCGCATCTCATCCAACGCTTGCGGAAGCGCCAATCGGTGCAACAACTCGAAGAGGCGACGGAAATCCCCTCCCAAAGAGAGCATTTTCAAGTGTTGCAGTGACACTTGAAACGTGGATTCATCGATGTCATTGGGGAGGGCGGCATTGGACAGCCTGAGCTCCCGAAGATTAGGGTTTGAGGTGAGGATTGAGAATAACTGAGACGTGGTTGGGGAGGGTGATGAGAGAGAATTATTCATTTCGAGGGATAGGGCGGTCAGAAGCGTTGTCCGGGGTGCCAGGTGGTCCCATGATGAGATGTGAAAGTCCCCAGTGAGGTGAAGCAAACGCAGCCTCGGGAGGCGGGACCGAGCGAAGAAATTTGAGACGCTCACGGAAGTGAACGCCCCGTTTCGCCAAACGATTGATTCAATATTCTTGTTCTGGCCGCTTTCATCGTTGGGGGTCAATGACGAAATGATGGAGGTCAGGATGTCGGGGTTATAGGACCTCAGGTGGACTTGACGTATGGTGTCTTGCATGACGCGACTCTTGACCGCATCCTGGAGAGATTCATCGAAGAAGGCATCGAGTTCACATTCATACAGCACCAGGTCAAGGGGGGCGGCTCTGGAACGGTGATGACGTTTCTTCCAATCCCGGAGAGTGTTTCCCCAGAAACTCCAAAGTTCCGGAGTGTGAGATGCGACCTCGAACCAGTGGTGGCAAACGAGGAGGAAGTTGTAAGAGCCCTTTCGTAACCCATCGAAGTGTGATGGGGAATCCAGTGAAAGACCCGCCTCCCGAAAGAGGCTCCAAGCAAATATCTGTGCGAGGATTTCGGGGGGGACACGTGTGGATACGTTCAACAACGAATTTCTGGCGCGTTTGAGGTCGATTGCGTTTCCTTTGCCCTCTTCGATCTGCTTCTCCAAGGTTCGAATCAAGCGGATGTTGGCCTCATGACCCATACTGGCGTTCGCTTTGTGTCAGAGCCACGAAGCGCCCTGGAATATATACGTCCACATACCCCGATACCAGTACTCGTTCCAGATTTTTCGGGACTGGTGATTCGCCCACGTGCGTATTTGGAGGGAGCGGCGTGGGGGGGTACGGCGGTGGTTGGAGGCAAGGCCCGTACGAGTTGGCTGTTTCTGGGGGTGATGGAGGGTGTGGCCAAACAAGCGGGAAAAAAACCCCGATCGTTTTCCACCGAACTTTACCATGGGCACCTGGGCAAGTTGTGTGCGTGCCAACAACCCCATCGAAGCATCGGACGAGGGACCCGCCAAGTACCTTGAACACGTTACTCTGGCGCACATCAAATCGCACCCGGGCTTTCAACGAGTGAAGTAGTTCGAAGCGGCCGAGCCCGAAAGTTATCCGGTGAGTGTCTGTGTGGTGCTCAGATTGTTCGGGTTTCTCCTCCAGGCCCGGTCGTACCGAGAGAAGCGGGAGCTGGCACACAAACCGTCATGACTTGAGGTCAGAGAGCTTCTCACTCCTTCTCGAGGGGATACTTCCGAAGAGACAACCCACCGTAATCTCGTAATCGTCTTCAGTGAGTTGCTCTGACCGCCTATGAAAGAAATGTTTTGAGTAATCACTCTAGAAACTTTCGCAATTCATGTTTCCGATGTTCGAATAGAACTCTAGAGTCTAGATCCTCCCGCAACAATTTTGGTGCTGGGAGTCGTGGTGGCGTTTCCAGAGGACCCGGCACAGGCGATTTACAATGTCGCCCACTCCCTCATTACCAGGTCACTCGTTACCGTTGGGTACAGCGCAACCCCCGTGTCCACTCGCAGCGCGTGGGGTTTTCCCCTTCGAGTTCGATCTATTTTAAGATCCCCCGGAAGTTTTCCAGCTGGCCCTGTTTTCTGGAGAGTCCATTATCGATCATGCTGGGGTGGCCACAACGGAGTATTCAAGCGCCAGGGAGCGCTACAACCGCCCACCAGCGATCACCCGGAAACCGGCCGCCTGCGCCTTCTGTTCTACGCCATGCACAATCGCGGCACGCTGAGAATTCCATTGACGGACCCCCGAGGCGCCGTTCGATATGATTACCCATTGCCATCTATATATACTTGAGCGATACAACGAGACGTCGCTGTTACCACCATGGGTTTCGCTGGTGGGCTGATACTCTTCCTCACGCCCCTGCTCCTCGCCTGCCTCTACGCAAAACTCAACGATGCAAAACTTGGAAAGATTCCTCCTGAAGTAAAGGCTCAAGCAACCGCAAACTTCTCCCCCGAGAACATCCGCTTAACCGCGGCTCGGCTAAAAGAATCTCCTCTTCAAATCACCAGCCGTCTACCGCCTCGGACTGGGAGACGTTATATCGTTGTTGGAGGAGTGAGCGGAGGGTCTCAACCCTGTCATCGTATCGCTAAAACCTCCCGTTGATAGTCAGGTTTTTTAGGAGGGTGGATTGTAAATCAGCTTGTGGCCCGGGGGGAAGATCCGAAGAACATCCGTATTCTGGACATCAGAGCTCCTACTCGGACTGACCTTACCCAAGGACCCGCGAAGCTCGCCGAATTTATACGAACCGACATTACAGATGAGGAGTCGGTCACCGCTAGTTTTACCAAACCATGGCCGTCTGCAGCTTCCCGAGATTCCGATATAACCGTCTTTTGCACCGCGGCCAGCATTCGGTATTACGAAAAGCATCCTGCGCTTATTCCCCTCTCCGCCAAGGTCAACGTCACCGGATTCGAGAACGTCATCAAGGGATCACTTGCCTGTGGCGCTACAATCCTCATCACCACTTCCTCTGGTTCCGTTGGCGTCAAGCGCACAAGGTTCCTTCTTGCTCCATGGGAATCTGAACCAGAGTTTTTTACTCAGGTTTTACGAGACAATTCCAAGGAATCAGCACGGCCACACCGTACGTTCTTCTCCAATTACGGGTACACAAAGATGGTTGGGGAGGCTCGAGTCCTCTCCGCGGACAAGTCCTCCGGAGCGGGTGGGAAAGTTTTACGGACGGGGTCGATCCGCCCTGGCAATGGGGTCTACGGCGTGGGTGGGGATCAACTCGTTGAGATGTATCTCAAGAACCCAGATACTCATGTAACCTGGGTACCCAACAACGTACAGCCCTTCATCTCCGTAGAGAATTGCTCACTGGCACACCTTTGTTATGAGCAACGGTTGGTCGAGTTGGGGCACGGTGGGAGGAACCCTGATATCGGTGGGAGATCATTTGTCGTCACGGACGCCGGGCCACCTATCGCCTACGGTGACTGTTACAGGACTGTCGAAGTTCTGGCGGAAGGAAACATCAAATTCCAAGTTCTATCCCCTTCTTGGATGTTACTTCTCGCGCACGTCGTTCAAGCGTACTATCTGGCGACATGCTTCCTTCCCCAATCCCCCAACGTCCTCCTCCGAGCCGTAGGGGTTTCCCTACCCAAACTCTCTTCCCTAATGGTCAACCTCCAGCCATCCTTATGGAACGTCACCAGCATCCACCTCATCGTCGATAGCTCAGACTCTCGCGCTCGTCCGGAAGCAGGGGGTTTGGGGTACGAGCCACTCTGGACTTCCTTGGAAGGGATGTGCCAAGTGATGTCGGATTACCAGTCGAAGCGTGTGGTAGACGACGGCCACTTCAGCGGGGGCCAAGGTGGCCGCACGACTTCTGTGTTTCCTCACGCACAGGCTGGGGTAAAGGGGGATTTAGATAAGTCGGAATCCATCTCTCGAGCGGACTTGTGAAGTAGTTACCTTCGCCGTAGTGGAGATCCCACGGGAATAGAGCCCTTTGATATTCCTTAGGACGAACGGGGAGCTATTTAGTCTGAGCTCCCTTTTACTCCCGAATGGCGACGGGGATGTACCTTTCACGGGCACGCCTATACAGGTGATGGGGGTATTTTCCGCCAGTTTTGCCGAAGACGCAGGCGCTGGCAACTTGCGGCACCCAGTCGACTTCCACAGGCTTTCCTTGATTATCCCTTCCCCATCGCGATGTCGTCTCCTCCAAACATCAATGAAGATGAACCGTTCGCGTCAGTTCCTGAATATCAAGAGGAAGCGGCGGAATCGATGTACGTGGACGCGTTCCGTGGCATTTCACGACGCTGACACAAAGTGGACGCTAGTATGGGCCCTGAGGCCAACATCGACATGATACGAACCTTGGAGAAACGGATCGAAGAGGGCAAGGGGGATATAATCGAGCTCAAGCGGGACCGAAACTCGCTGTTGAACATATCCACGCATGTACCTCCAGAGATCCTCGGAGGTATATTTGCCTGGTGCGTCGTCCGGGACTCGAGTTGCCCGATCTACTCTCGGTTCGAAGGGTTACGGAAGGGCTCTTACAACTTCCTCCTCGTTTGCCACCACTGGCTCGACGTCGCGTCTCGCACCCCGGAGCTTTGGAGTTTCTGGGGAAACACTTTCCAGGATTGGAGAGAGCGTCACCACCGTTCCGGAGCCACCCCCCTCGACCTGGTGCTCGACGAGTACGAATGTTACCCTGGCGAATTATTCGATGAATCCCTCCAGAGCGCGGTCAGGAGCCGTGTCATGCAAGACACCATATGCCAAGTCCATATGATGTCTGAGAATAGTGGCACCCTAACCTCCGTCATTGACCCCCGACGACGAGGGTGGTCAGAACGAGAACATGGAATCAATTGTTTGGGAGAACGAGGGGTCCCGCGCCGTGGATGTCTCAAATTTCTTTGCCCGATCCCACCTCTCGAGGTTGCGTTCCCTCAACCTCTATGGGAACTTTCGGATTTCGTCATGGAACCACCTGGCAACCAGAACCACATCCCTGACCACCCTGTCCCTTGACATCCGCACCTCCCCGCCACCACCCACAATCACCACACCTCGGTTATTCTCAGTCCTCACATTGAATCCTAATCTTCAGGAACTCAGCCTGTCCAATGCCGCCCTCCCCACTGATACCAACACATCCACGTCCAAGGTTCAGCTGCGCCACTTGAGAGTCCTCTCGTTGACGGGGGAGTGTTGCCTCCTTCTCGGATTGTTGCGCCGATTGATACTCCCGGAGATGTTGGATGAGATGCACCTGACTGGATCCGATGCCATGGTAGAGGACATTTCGCAAACCCTCGCTCCGTATATGCGAGAATACTTCCGACGTGATCCTAGATTTCAAGATAGACTCGGCATGTCTTCCTCCTCCTCCTCTCCCCTCTTTCCCTCTTTTGGTTGCATCTCAATCGTGGTCGGCGTCGTGCGTGCCCAAACCACCACCCTGGAACTGGGGTCACCACAGGTGTCGCTTACGGCCCTTGCCAACCGACCTCCTCCAGGCACGCCGGAACAATTCTTCATCCCTCTCATCACACTCATTCCCCAAGAGCGCATCGTATTCTTCAATGCCGACCTCTACGTGAGGCCACCTGAAGAAGTATTCTTCATGATGCGAAACATCGAGACACTGTACCTTTCTGAGATGCAGTTATCCGAAGGGTTCCTCCAGCCAAATCCGGACGGACCGCATGCCAACACGAAACTCCTCCCCTCACTTCGTTTGCTGCGGCTGGGGGATGTCACATACCTGAACGATTACGGTTGGAGCCTCCTGACGACATACTTGGTCCATCAGACCTCGGGCGGCCGAACCATTTCTCTCGAGGTGATTGGTCGCTTTCCCGAGGAGAGTCCGGAGATATTGAACAGAATAAGAGGTCTCGTCAAAGAGTTTACTCGTCTTTGAAACCCGGTGGCGGAGGAGGACGAGTAGCAATATGCTGGGCATTGGTGTCTCCTTAGCAGTCAGGCGTTTCTGTTGCAACAAGGGTTGCGGCCGCTGAGCGGCATGAAACTGGAGGCCGTCACCCAAGATTTCTTCAAATGTACGGTCAAAATTCGCAGGCACATCACGCCAGATCCAAGCTTTCCTACCCCCTGTAGTATGTAGAATTATCATTACCCGAGACTTCCAGCCTATAAGTCATGGAGGCCATTGACCGCGGTACGCGTTTGGGTCCATGCTTACTGACGAACTTTTTTCAGGTGTACAGTACGTGGCTCTCACGTTCTGAACAACCTTCTGTAATACCAGGTGTATACAGCCGTTCCAGCGTGTAGCGTTCATTGGCCAAGGTTCACTCCTCGGGATTTGAGAACCTCTGTCTGACCTATGGACCGAGTTCTTCCGACCCTGTCATTCGGTAGGTTGACCGACTTCCGAGCGAAACAGCTATGGGGTCACGATCCCAGAAATACAGTTCGCGGCCTCGCCTGCCCGAAGTCATTCCCGGGCCTGCTCTCAGAAATTGCACCGTGTGGAAGTCGGTCAAGGAATGAAAATTGATTATCGAAATCCTTTAAATTTGGACGTGTGGATTTCTAGCGTTACGGGTAGTCGGAGTCGAGAAGGAAACATCCGTGAGAGTAGAATGGTAACCCTGAACATGGGGCTCATAGGGGGGCAATGGGCCTAAATAGCAGTAATCGAGCGAGCGAGTGAGCGACAGAGTAGTACTCGGAGGAGGAAGATACGTGTCTACAGAATACAGTAAAATGTATACGCTGTCCGGAGGTCCAAAGGTCAACATCGATGACGGTAATCCTGGCCAGCAGGGTTACACAACCCCCTTCATCAGCAAGCCCGACGGTCACTGCGAGCTCATTCTCGCGTTTGGGGGTTTTCGAGCGGCAAGAAAGATTCCGGGTGAAGTAGCTGATAACAAGGTGGCCTCAAAAACCGTGGCACATACCGTCGAATTTTCCGAAACTGCTTCTTCCAAGATCGAGAAAGTGATCGACACCTAAAACGCTCGGCAAGTGCTAAGCGGGGCTGGGTGGGTTGCTGATGTTCTTCGTTGGACCTCGGTGGCGATTCCCCAGCTTCGCGAGGGCCGACGACGCCACCTCCGGTTGACCAAAATTCGGTCTCTGACATTATACCGGCAGGTTCAGTCATGGGGGAGTCTTGGATTGTCTGGCGGCTGAGACCGAGCTTCGCGACCGCTTCGGGAGTTGGGGAAACCCATACACTAGAAGCCGTCTCAAACAGGGTCAAGACGTCTGCGATGTGAGGCCGGACGCTTGGGACCTGGTCCCAGCACTCTTCCATCAGCATCTGGACATCCTCTGACAGGCCGAGAATGGCGCGATTCGTCAGTCGAGAGGGCCTCTCTCCGGCGAGGATCCGCCCGAGTACGGCGCAGGGGAAAAGGTGGGCGAATGGCCGTTCGTCTGCGAAGACCTACAGGAGTGTTAGGGCTTGCTCCAGAGAATGCGGTGCGACGAACCTCATAGATAACCATTCCAAGCGCATAGATGTCCGACTCTCTTGATGGACATGATCCGCAGAACAGTTCTGGTGCCATCCACAGAAAAGTGCCTCCCCAGGATGGCGGGGTCACAGAAATGCTGATCGAAGGGTGGCGCAAGAAACTCGCAAGCCCAAAGTCGGCGATGCGTGCCGTCTGGTTACTATCCACCAAAATGTTGCTCTTCGCGTTGTCAGGTTACAATCAAGTATGACACTCGGAGGTTAGACTTACGCTTTTGAGGTCCGCATGGACGGAAGGCCAGTCGTGAAGGTATTTCAGCCCACGAGCAACATCCGCCAACTGAAAAAGCAATGTCAGTGGGCGTCCGCTTTAAGACTTGGGAAAAATGCTCACGAGTTTGAGTCGATTGGTCCCAGGACACGCAACGACGAAGTCCGCGATAGTCCCATATTCCATCCACTCGGAAACCATCAACAGGACCCGTGGAGATTTTTTCGCCCCCACCAAGTGCAACAGGTTTGGGTGCTTGAACTGCTTCCACAGGGCCACTTCGCGACAGAACCTCTGTGCCGCCCCGTCAGAACAAAAGGCGGTTTTTGTTGGATGAACCAGAAACGAACGGCCGTACCTTCTCCAAGCTGGCAAGGTCTCTCGAGTTGAGCCGCAAAACCTTGATCGCGACCTCGGAACCCTGGTACACGCCACGCCATACATCCGCGCTGCCACCTTTCCCGCAGGGGTGTTCTCCAATCCACATCAACTCGTCTGTTATTGCATATGAAGATGGCAATTGCCCGTGCTCGAGGCACATCTTCCTGAGCACCATGGAAAACCGCTTCTGGTGGTGGGCGCACAGAGGAGAGTCCTCCCGCGAACCCTCGTCGACGTTAGCCAGTTGTAATGCAACCGAGCTGCTTCACACTCACTTGTTCTAGGTCATCTATCACCCCGGTCGCTTGCTCGTTTGGTGTGGCATACAGTGATCTTCGTCCGCCTCTGGAAGATAGCATGTGTGTGAGGGATTCGAAGGAGCAGTTTCTGTCATGTATTGACCCCACGATCGTTGTGGGTGGCGACCCAGGGAACCCTGAGCCCAAAAGACGGTTTGAGGACGAACGTGGAGAGCAGGGATCCGGCCGCATACCAACAAACGAAGTCCGAGGGGAGAACGTAATTGCCGCGACACTGTTCTGTTCTCTGTCTATCTTGGGGGGGCAAGTGCACCGACGTTTCGGGCCGTGGTCG
>Ga0307516_10005340_pt1 | contig 15446 bp, 5 predicted proteins | sample 19_EM_MG_FD_203310 | JGI IMG/M metagenome (GOLD analysis project Ga0307516, IMG submission 203310) | Populus trichocarpa ectomycorrhiza microbial communities from riparian zone in the Pacific Northwest, United States - 19_EM | ecosystem: Host-associated > Plants > Roots > Unclassified | place...
AATCGACTGGCTAGTTTAAGATTGGTGGAGTCTGAAATGGAAAATTGTAGTGGATGTAACCCTGCACTCTGTCATTGTCCTTGAATAAATATTTAGGGTATCCTCGGGAATGAAATTTGGTGCCTCCGGTTTCGCTGACCGATTCTAAATGTTTTTTTTTTTAATTAGTACAGTAAATTAAATGTTTTAATAGAATAATATTATTTGAAAAAGATTTGATATAAAGCATACTTTGTTTTGTTTTAAAAACACTATATTTATTAAATGTTTTTATTTCTAAGTGTAACAAATGAAACGCGATATTTACTAAATGTTGTTATTTCTAAGCATGACAAAATAATTATCATGCTTCAGACTAGCAACATTTAAACATGCCGCACTTTTGAAGCACGAGAACTGCCAATCAGTCGGCCGAGTGAATATAGTTGTATAACCGGTTGATCATTTCATACAAAGATCGTAGTTTTATAAAATTTTCTTTCAAATATGTTTTATGAATAAAGATATACTCTGTTTTTTTTTCCAACTTGTAGACTCAAAAACAGGCTCCAATTAAAAAAAATTAAAAGTTATTGTTCATACAGTAGTTCTCACGGATGATTTTGAACAATTAAGTGTGGGTCTGCCATAACTAGATCAGGATCTGTCTTAAACAGATAACGTGGATGACCTAGCAAATGCATTTATAGATTGATGGGATAAATCTAGATCCAAGAGAAGGTTTGGTCGCGTCAGACTAGAATGATGACTATTTTGATTCGATCATAAGTTTTAATTTGACCATTGAATCGCGTTTAAATTTTTACAGGAGTTTTTAGATGTCGTTTTCTTTAGAGTAGTTATGAAATCACTACTTCGACCATCAGATCTTTAGATTTTAAAAATCTCATTCTAAGGTTATAATTTTAGCAATTTTATAATTTTTTTTATAAACTAGTTAACTAGCTATTTTTGAATTTAAATCGATGTCCCATCAATTAAAATTTTATTGCTGTCCCGAGTCCCGACCATGACATCCAAAATCACACTATTTCATCAAAACTTTTTGTTCATGTGCGTCATTTCACCATTTATTTGCATTTTACATGCTAATTGCTCCATTAATCGCATTCAAGATGGTGGAAGGTACCGACCAAGGCGATGGGATTGGATGGTGGGTGGTTCCCAATTCACAGCGAGGATAGTATCTGATGTGGTTGATTGAGAAGGGCTATGGAATATGGATCTAGAGAAACACAGGGAACCCATCTCGCAACGTGGGAGCACCAAGACTCCCAAAAGTACATGCTTGCTGCTCTACAGACTTTTTTGTTCTGTCGTTATCCATATCATAATGTCTGAGAATGACAACATTCTGCAATTTGCTTCAATCAGTGTTGCCCTTTCCCAAAAACGCCTTTTTTTGAATGATAAGCACTTTATGGCATGGCAATGGAGCTTATCTTGAGCTTGCCAGAAGAAGACCTTATCTCCCAATCCCTATTTCAAGTGATAAGCAGTCATGCTAAAGCTTTGTTATTGGTAAATGGTAATCCATTCCATGTAAGTGGGGCAGTCAGCCAATTGTAAAGGAACAAAATCTCGAAAGCTGCAGGAGGCGAGCAAATAAATGCACATTCAAATATTTTTCATAAACGTAAACTTGAGGTTTTTTATTTTAAATTAGCAGTAACCTAAAAAAATTGATGGAATAACACCATTTAAAAAAACCTAGTGAAGTACCACAAGTTTTACCTCATCGCACTTTAAAAACATAATATTTACTAAATATTGTTATTCTCAAACGCGATGAAAAAATTGTTGCGCTTCAGGAAAAACGACAATTAAACATGTCGTGTTTCAGAAACGCGATAATTTAACATGTTGCCTTTCAAAAATACAACATTTTATGAAATTTAATTTTCTTTTCCAGATCAAAGAACATAGACAGACACAACTACTATCTCTCTAAAAGTCGACGTCCACAACTCTCCTCTCTCTAAGAAAATCAACCAAACACTTATTTTTTTCCCTTTAAACATCAAAAACTCGAACTGATGTTAGTCTTCAAACATGCTAGGACTCTTTCCTCTTCAAAATTCACCTCTTCTGCCCCCGTCGCCCAATACTTTCTAGTCCTGCAACTAAAGCGAACATGTTATATTGTTAATAAATATATAGGTTTTATATTTAATTTGTGTTTAATTTAGTTGAAATGAAATTATTATTTAAAGTTTAACTTGAATTTAAAGTTTGTTAACTTAATTATAAATTAGCTATAAATGTCATCAATTATGATTGATTTGATATAGTTATATGAAAATAACTTCAATTAATTAGGAATTAATTATTTTAATGAAATTTCTTACTCTAAAAATAAAATTTCTTACTCTAAAAATAAAATTTCTTACTCTCTATGAATAAATATAAAATTAACAAGTTAAATAACTATTGAATTATTATATAATTCAATAATAAATCTCATGAGAATTTTGTTTTGTTAGATTTAGATATAAAGAAATTTTATTGTTAGATTTTCATAAAATAATTGGGAATAACTACTGAAATTTAATTAATGTCACAAATCAGAAACATGATATTTAATAAATATTATATTTCACAAACACAATATCAATTAAAACATTTTAAATTACATTATTTCACCAAAACTTTTTACTTGTGTACTTTAATTCACTAGATCTTTTTATTTTCTATGCTAATCGCCAAGTATATCCCATAAATTTTGAAGGCACGGACCACCAATCAATCAGAAGCTGTGACAACATTGCATCAACTGAATAATTATTGCTAATACGACTAGAGGAAGCATTCTTGGAGACCAGAACCACCTGATAACAGGCAACATCACACATTGGATGTAATATGATCTAAAACCATGGAAACCATCCAACCATAAAGCTCAACAAAAGCCAAAGCCAACTGTAAGCGGTATGCACACCGAGAAAATGCAAGGTCATCTTTTGTGTGCAAAAAGGGTTTGGATCTATTCAACCACCAAAAGATCATAAGGGTAGCGCGATCACATCAAAGCATTGTATAGATATACTAGCACCAAGATTGAGAACTGGTGTTACAATGTGTGTATGATATTCATGTAGACTGTAAAACATAATCGACATACATGGATAGTAAAATGCAAGAGGGTGATAATATGATACTGCACAAACATCCGTTTCTACTGGTCAAAAGATTTGAAATGCGATCCCAAACTGACTCTCTCTCAACCATCAAGATCACAGTAGACAGGATTGGCCTGGAGCTGCTCGGCAAATTTCTCAAGAATTTCCCTCACAAGTTTCCTAAAGTCATCCTCCTCTATAGAAGCATCCCTTCCACTGTCTATGTCAGTAAATACAGCATCATAAAGTAGAATCACTGCTTCATTGGCTTCAGATGGTGGCAAGCCCAGTTCTTTTCCATTTTTCTCCAGGAAATCCCTGATTATCTCTGTACTCTTTTGGTCATTCTTGTGTTTTCCCTGCAATGCCTTTGCTATGGCATCATTCAATTTCTTCTCGTCGGCCAAAACCTGCAATGGTTTGTGAGAGATTATAGCAATTTCCACAATAGTAAAGTCCACTAACCATCCAGTTATTTCTACGTAATGCTTGTGCCCATAAGCCCCTCACCAATAAATCCAAGCTCAGTCCATGATGCGCCAACAAAGCAATTGTCATTAAATTACATCTACTAAGTTCAATAATTAAAAATACAAGCTTGATATTTCACTTGAAAGAGAGCTGCATTTTCATATATAGCTCTTAACTTGAGTTGCGATTTCCATATCTGCATGCCTTTGTAATCAGTTTTCTAACAGCACTCATGACCACCTGATTCAACTGGTGATTGTCAGAACCAGTAAACTGAGGCAGGCCTTTCAAACTTTACTTAATCTTGTCAAAACTGAACTGGCAATATAGTCAATGGTCTAACTGACTGAACCATATTGGGGTTTGAAAATGTTGTCATTTTGTGATCAGGTGAAAGAAACCTAATTATCAGGTCTTTAAATGACCTCAAAAATATGTACAGACATCCTGGGATCTTCAAAATCATACATTACTAGCACCCTTGTAAAACCACACCAAATAAAATCAGTCTACAAAGTATACACATACTTCTTTTCCTCCCATTGTAATGACATATTTCTACATCTTTAGATACGGGTTAATCCACGAGGAAAAACAGAAATATAATTTCATATGAGATCAAGCAATTTTAGAAATCTAGTGATTAAAATGTTCATTAATTTCCCATGGAGAAGCATCAGTAAACAGGTATGCTTAGAAATGCCAACATTTGAGAATAACTTACTGATAAGATACCGATAGCGACCCACCTTTCTTATCTCAGAACCATTAACTATCTTGATTTTATGGATGACAGCAACATGCTTTTTAGCCAAAGCATCTGCAAGTTCCTGTATAATAGGCTGAAGTAACTCGGCAAATTGTGATTGGCCCAATTCCCCTTCCTCCTCTACTCCATGCTTCTTTAAAATGTCATTCAGCAAAGGGAATTCTGTTCAACCAGAACATATATCCATCAACTTTCATGCAGTAAAGAACAATTGAATAGAAATAACAGAATTCTCAATCAATAAAATTAAATTACTTTTGAATTCTTAAGGAAAAAACTACTAGAGCATACTTTGGCTGTTCTAAATCTCAGAAAATGAGAAGGCAATGAAGACCAACATAAGGACAATTTCACAAATAACAGTGATGGCTTATTGAAGAAATTTGGCTGATTTCCATATCACACCATCAAAAGCACGAAATTAGTCCACCACAGAAACTTATCATGTTTCAGTTATTTATCCAAAATGAAAATGTTTTTCGCATTACTTCAAGTAAAAATCTGAGCAATCTTTCCAATTTTTCCAAATACACAAACTGCTCAAAATCCAATGACCACACAAATCCTAAGATCAAGCAGGTTCCCTGAAAAGATCAGAATCTTCTGTGTTACCAATCAAAAAGTTCTAAGGTAGGAAATACTCCATCCTCATATCACCACTCATCAGAATTGGCTCAAAATGGTTATCCACAGTATGCATTAACCCTCCTTTTATTGAAAAAGAAAAACTCAAGGTTGCAATGATCAAACACAAAAATTTAACCAGTCCATGGTAGGTCAACAACTCATGAATTTGTCAAGTAGTTTCTTCCATGAAACAAAATGTTGCCGCTTGACATGAGGTAACAGGGCAATTGGTTTTGAACTTGCCAGTTTAGCAGAAAAGGGAACTGGTGAACTAAACGAAAACAGACAAGAAACATCATCATAGGAGGAAAACACAATGCTCAAGGAGGTTCGAAAAATAGACATTCAAAACTATTGTGTCAATCGAGCATGACAAAACCAGAAAGCAACAAAATCATAAGGTGCCCTCAAATAGTTGCAAAATTTACCAAATTCAGATTTACGTTGCAGTTGACAAAAAGTATTGAAAATTAAACTAACGGATTAGTGGTGACAGCACAGGGTTCCATGGCATACAACAGTAAAGTTCATTCCAAGTAAAGGGCATATCCAGCTAAATGCAACCCACAACACCATTGAACTGGATGTGTTGAAATTTGTGATCCAAGAAAGCACACGAAACCAATTATTTGTTAATGTAGCTTAACACACACTCCTTATATTCCTAATACACCTTAATAACACCATCCAGATAGGTATAATATCATGGAACTATCTCAACCCAAAAGTTTAAGCTGGTGGGTGAGGCTCTTGGAATAGTTATTATATTACTCTCTACCAATGACCATAAACAGATGCATGCACAAATAACCTAAGAAAGAGGAAGGAAACCTTCAAAAGGAGGGACACCCATTTCAACTCCCATATGAACAACTGCATTTCTTATCTCACTCTTGCCAATCTTCCCTTTATCTTCTGTATCCAAATCAGTGAATAAATTCTCTGCTATCATAGCAAAATCATCTTCATCCTCCAAAAACATCCGCAATGCATTCCCATCCAAAATCGACACCACTAATGGATTATCTAACCCAACACAACACAGCGAAAACAAAATTAAAAATAAGCATAAAATTAAATAAATAATTAGAAAAAAAAACACATTTGTACTTGACTGGCTACCAAGATCAATATTGACCTTTGAGCTCATCAGCGATGGCAGAGAGGTAGTCGCTGAGCTTCCTCGAAGCTTGTTCTCGACTGAATTCTGTAAGCTGGAAACTGGTGACATCGTCAACGCCGTCGATGTTCATGCGACGGAGAGCGGAAGACTTGAGGTGTGGAGGCAATGAGATGCCTAAGAGCGACTGAGAGGCTTCAGATTCTGCAAAATCGAGGACCTGAGCTCCGGTTAGAGTGAGGGTGTCTTCTGGTAAAGACACATGGAGCGATCTTAGAGTGTTCCCGTCTATTACCGTTATGCCTCCATCAGACATTTTGGAGAGAGAAGGGAGGGTTTGGAGAGGACTGTCAGAGGTTTGAGACAGGAAGTAGAAATTGAACAGGTCTGGTCTTTGCTTAGAAAGACTCTAGGGAAGTCGTAGGTGGTGATTTTTCAAGCTGTTCTTTTGCACTTAGATTTTGCTATAATTTCTAAAATGCCATTCGTTCTAAGGTGATCAATTAATGCCCTTATTGAAAGAGGAAGGACATAAAAAGAATTCGTTACGATGACAGTTTTATTTATAGGGAAAAAATATATTTTTTAGGATCTTACCAGGAAATTTCAATATTTTCATGTAATTTTGAGATTTCTAGTTTTTTAGTTTATTTGTGTTTAGGGTTTGTGAAATCAATAATTTTTTTTTATTGAATATTTTTTTTGTGTGTGTTTAAAGTTACGAGTGTGAATAGAGATTAGACCCTATTTGTATTTATTTTTTAAAAGTATTTTTGAAAAAAATTAATTTTTTTATTCTTTGTTTTAAATTAATATTTTTTTTGTGTTTTCATATCATTTTGATGCGCTAATATTAAAAATAATTTTTTTAAAATAAAAAAATATATTATTTTGATGTATTTCTGAATGAAAAACACTTTGAAAAACAATCTCTACCACACTATCAGATACACTCTAGATCTTCTCTTTGATCTATTATTAAAAAAATTGAAAACAAAAGGTACATTTATTTAATAATCGGATCAATTTAATAGAGTTATATATATATATATATATATATATATATATATATTAAAAAAATTGAAATATTTTATTATTGTTGTTATCATTTATCAATAACATAAATGTGAAATACCATTTAGTTAATATATATTAGTTAGTATAACTTCAATTTCCTTGTTTACGCAACAATAATACTAAACTATAATTTTTTTAGAATTCATTATTGTTTCTTTATTTAAAAGAATTGATTAAAACCATGATAAAAAGATTCATTCAACTTTATATTTTACAAGATTAGTAACCCGTGCTACATCATAGGTCGATCATTTTTTTTAATGCACAACAAGAATGCTAATAAAACTATCAATAACAAAAAAAAAAGACTGAATAAAAAAGAAAAGAAAGTTTTGTGGCTGATTTGAAAAATTACAAGGTAGATACGAACACCAAAACAGAAAAAAGGAAGAAAGAAGAAGAAAAACAAATGATCATCAAATCAGAGATATTCTATGTTCATGCACCATCTATTCATGGAGGAAACATTAAGGTAAACAACCAAACATTGATGAAACTTGTCATGTCCCAATTAATTTAAAAATGTTAAAAAAGATCTCATTGCAAAGACGATTGCACTCTTGACCACTAGCCAACTAATTTTTTTAAAAAGGGCAAGAAGATGAGAACATTGTTCTGGTATATATTGCACTGACATAATACATTTATGCACGATTAATCTCTTGTATAAAATTATTATAAACTTTGAATTTAATTGTGAAAAAGAAAAAAAATAAAAAAACTATATTTTTATCCTACAATTATATTAAATTCATCAATTTGGTTTCCTGAGAATATTTCTTGATGGATGATGATGGGGGGCAAATCGAGTCCGGGTGATGATGGTAATTAAGTTAGAGATGAATGGGCAAATAGGGCCAGCGGTTGTGTTTGGCGGGGACACCTCATGATACAACGCGTAAAGACCTTTAAAAAGCTGTTCAATTTTCTCCCGAGTTAATTGCATCCTGTCCTTCAATTTATCATATTTTTTAAACCTTCAAGATCCGAATTTCAAATTTTGATCTGATTATTGGGTTTTGACCCGTCAGGTCAATTTAAAAGTCAAAACAACATCGTTTTAGTAAAAAAACAAGTTAATAAATTATAACTGGGTTTTGCAGGGTCAATCAGGTCACCGAGTCACCGGGTCAACCAGGTCACACCAGGTCATGATTTTTTCTATTTTTTTATCAACCCATCCCTGTTCCAGCCCTGGATCAACCCACCGCGTCGGGCCGGATTTCAAAACTATTGAAATTACTACTTAATTTTATTTAAAATATATTAAAATAATATTTTTATATTTATTTTTTATATAACAAATTAAAATAATAAAAAAAATTAGAAAGTCAAGACTTTTACGGGGAGCTGGCTCTATGTTTTATTTTTAAAATAAGCAAATAAAACAACACTAATATTCTTTCTAACATCCAAGTACACAAGTACTCCAAAGTACGACACCTGAGGTATAGAACCACTTATTATAATCCCACATGTATCCACTTACGCGGACGCAAATAATAATGTGAAAATACAGGAATTTTTTATTCGAAATTTCTGTCACGTATAAAATTTCCTCCCTCCCCACACGCACTGAAAGATAGCAGTTCAAGAAATCAATCGAAATAATCAACCGTCAAGGTCAGCAAAATGGCAAGACCAGACCAAAATATATAAATCTTCACCGTCACCATTACTCAAGATTGATTCTGCGTCGTAGATTGATCAAATCTTTGAAAACCAAGTTGCAGAATACTCGTGAACATTATGAAAATAGGGTTTTTTTTCCCACTTTCATTAATCATGTTTGACTAATAATTTTTCTTTATATGACATATATATGGGCAAGCTGTTCAAACCAAATAGCTTTCAGAGTTTAGCATATATACGGGTAAAGCACGTAGCTCTGAGAAAACATTGTAGTCTAAGCATCCATTCTTATAAATCCTCTGCGTGTGTGTGTATCTAAGAAATCAAGAGAGTCGTTTAATCTCATAGGAAAAACCAGCCATGGTAGATGTGTTGACGGAAGAGCAAACTGCTGAGTTCCAGGAAGCCTTCTGTCTATTTGACAAGGATGGAGATGGTACGTATACGTACAGCTACTCGTTTGTCTGTGCTATTCTGCTATGCCCTCTTCTTCTTCTTCTTGATTTTTCTTTTCATGCGTTTGTTGCTTGTAGCTTCATCTGTTATAGTCAGATTAATCCTACTCTGCAAATAAAGTTTTCTCCCTTATCCTCCTTTGTTTACAGTTTCTCCAAGTTAGTTATCACTGTATGATCAAGGCAAGCTTAATGGTGATTATACGTGATTATTGAAGTCTATTTTGTGAGCTATATTCTTGCTTAATTAGTTGATTTGCTATTAATACTTGATATAAAATTGAAAAGAAAAGGAAAAATATACCCCTAGCAAATTTAAATAGCAAATGCCTGGTTTATATAAAACCATATATAGTTAATAAAAATGGTTCAGCCTAGTGGGTTTACGTCTGATGCAGGAAAGATTTCCAGTTGAACAAAAAAATAAATATTAACCTTGTGAATCTCAATTAACCCGATCAGGTTTTTAGTGATTCATTTAATCTGGTCAAACTCGGCTGGATCAACTAAATAAACAGCCTAGAGATCATCTACTCTGCTGACTTCTGATTTATTATTGTCAGGGTGCATTACCTTCGAGGAACTAGCCACTGTAATCAAATCTCTGGACGACAGTGCCACAGACGAAGAGTTGCATATTATGATAAGTGAAGTTGATGTTGATGGCAATGGAACCATAGAATTTGGGGAGTTCTTGAACCTAATGGCAAGAAAAATGAGGGTAATGCATTTAACATGTATATATATCCCTGTTCAATTTGTCAAACCTTGCCAAAGTCAACGAGAAGCACATTTATTTTCCCTCCTATAATTAAAAACTGTCGGCCTGAATTATACGTTTGTAGGAAAACGATGCAGCTGAGGAACTGAAAGAGGCTTTCAAGGTTTTTGACAAGGATCAAGATGGCTACATTTCACCTAATGAGGTTTGATTTTCTATCTCTGACTTCACTGTTATATATATATATATATATATATATATATATATATATATATATATATATATATATATATGATGTAGGCCTATATGAGTTTATTTCGTAGGCCTAGTCACCATGAGTGACGTATAATGATGGGTATTATATTCAATTTAAAATCCCTGACTGATGCGAGTACGATTCGAAAAGCCCCGTTTGATTATTTCTACAACTCCCTCCAACTATGTCTCGCTACGTTATCTAATTAAGATTTCAATGTTTGTACATTTTTCATGCAGTTGAGGCATGTAATGATCAATCTAGGAGAGCAATTGACAGATGAAGAGTTAGAGCAGATGATCCGAGAGGCTGACTTGGATGGAGATGGTCAGGTTAACTACGAGGAATTTGTGAGAATAATGCTGGCTGCTTGAGCAAATATATATTTATGATATGATTCTGTGTACAAGATGATATATAAACACAGTTCTCAAATGGATTAGACGGATATTGCAGCATGATCTGCATAATTCAATTACTATTTATGCAAGACTTGGGATCTTGAGAAGCTATATATATACTCAATATCTACTATTATGGATGGTGATGTACATCCTAAGATGGGATTAATTACTTTTTAAATAAGGCTTTCTTTACTATTATAAATTAATTTATAAACTTGGGATCTTGAAAAGTTTTATCCACTCAATTACATACCTGGCCCTATATTTTTTTAATTTTTTTTTTAAAAAGTAATATATTATATTTAAAAATACGATTATAACTCCAGAAGTATAGTTGGAAAAGATGGAAAGGTCCATGGCGTGGACAACACTCGGACAAATTAGTCGATCCAAGTCATGGGCAGGGAATTAATTGACTGAAACATCGGTCGCAAACAACCAATAAATATAATGACTTTGTGCCCGTGCATGGGTTGTATTATGCTGCTTTTCAATTCTTGTTTTTAACATGGTCATGCCTTTGAGGTCTGCTCTCCGTGCACTTCCCTGCCATGTTTTTATATGCTTTTTTCTGGTTGCAAGCTCTCCTTTATTGGTTTCTCATGCCATCATTTGGTATAACTTGCGTGATTTTTGGTTCAATTTCTCTGGTGCAGTTTTGTGATTCGGTTGTTTAAAGGTAGATTTTGGAGTGATTGGTTGGAATATTTTGTGTTTTTTAATTGAATTTTTTTTATTTTTTTCATTCAATTCAATATTAAATTTATAAAAAATTAAACTTAATAATTTATTTTGATTTGCTTTCTATAAGGTTATCATAGTCTTATAACCCGGATCATGAATTTGATACTTTAACCCGAGTTGTCCAAGATCAATCTAATATGTTTTTATTTTAATATTATAAAAAAAAAGATATCATCTTGAAAATTTGTTTAGTCAAAATTTATTTTTATACGTTGTATGGGTTGTTTTTGGATTAGTAAAGTCAACCGGGTTATATCGAGTCAAAACGCTTACATGATTTAATTTTTTTCTGTTACAAAAAAAAAATATTAGCAATATTTAAATATATTTTTTTCATATTAATTTTTTTTAATTTAATACACAACATAGCACGGTAAATCATCCAAGTATATCCTATTCCATCCAAATGGTGATTAAGTCGAGCAGAATCGGTAGTTTATTATTATTAGAAATATACTAAAACTGCTCAACCTTTCATTGTAGCAATCCATAGTGAAAGGCTGAGCTGTTTTTTTGTTTTTTTTTTGTTTTTTAAGCTATTTTTCTTCATTTTTCTTCATTTTTTCTTTTTTGTTGCCTTTAGCTTTTTTTTTTCTTTCTTTGTTTTTTTTCTTTTAATAAATTTTGTTTTGTTTAATTTAGTTTAAGCTATTTTTTTTCATTTTTTTAAATTTTTTCTTTTTTGATGCCTTTAGCTTCTTTTTTTTTTTCTTTCTTTTTTTTTTTCTTTTAATAAATTTTGTTTTGTTTAATTTAGTTTGTTAATGTTAATATTTTTTTAATTTAGTTATCAGACTTTTATGACATTAATCACAGGTTTAACAGGTTAACTTGGTTTCGCGAGTTAACCCGGATTTTTTTTTAATTAATTTTTTTCGTTTACTTTAGTTTGTTAATGTTAAATTTCTTTCTATTTAGTTACCAGACTTTCATGATACATATCTCCGGTTTCACGGGTTAACCCAGTTAATTCTGGATTAACCCGTCCATTTTTTTTGTTTTTTTATTTTGTTAATGTTAAATTTTTTTTATTTAGTTATCAGACTTTCATGACAAGGATCCCAGGTTTAACAGGTTAATTTGGTTTGACGAGTTAACCCGGAGTTTTTTTTTTGTTTTTAATTAATTTTTTTCATTTACTTTAGTTTGTTAATGTTAAATTTCTTTCTATTTAGTTATCAGACTTTCATGACATACATCCCAGGTCTGACGGGTTAACCTGGTTTTACGGGTTAACCCGTCTATTTTTATTTGTTTTTTTCTTTTTTTAATGTTAATTTTTTTTTATTTAGTTATCAGACTTTTATAACATGGATCCCGGGTTTAACGGGTTAACCTGGTTCGACAAGGTAACCCGAAGTTTTTTTTTTCTTTTTAATTAATTTTTTTTGTTTAATTTAGTTTGTTAATGTTAAATTTCTTTATATTTAATTATCAGACTTTCATGACACATATCCCGGGTTTGACTGGTTAACCTAGTTTCACGGGTTAACTGAGTTAATTCTTGGTTAACCCATCAACTTTTTTTTTTTATTTAGTTATCGAACTTTCATGACATGAATCCCAAGTTTGATGGGTTAACCTGGTTTGAAAGGTTAACCCAGTTAATTCAGATTTCTTTTTCTTTTTCTTCATTAATTTTTTTCTTTGTTTTTTTCTTTTTAATTAATCTATTTAATTATCATATTTTTATGACATGATCTTGCAGCTAGACCCACATCCAAGGCTCTTGGATCTGGTGTTGCAATCAGACTCACTTAAACTTGAGTCATGTAAGTTTAATATTATTATTATTATTATAAATATTACTCTTGGGTTAAGCGTTGCAATTAGACCCAAGGCTTTTGGGTATATCTTTGCAGAAAGACATATCACTCTTAGATCTTAACCTTTTTTATATTTTTTATGCAAGAAAAAAAAATTAACCCGTGGGTGTGCCTTTGTTTTTTTCCCTTTTCTTTTCCTTTTTAAGCATTTTATTGTAGACTTCACAGTGCAGTCCACAGTGAAAAAGCTTATGCCTTTAGTTTTTTTCTGGCTTTTTTCTTTTTTTTTCTTTTTTAATTATTTTTTTTAATTTATTTTCTTAATATTAAATTTTTTCTATTTAATTATCAGACTTTTATGACACGGATCTCGGGTTTGACGGGTTAGCCCAGTTAATTCTGGGGTAACCCGTCAATTTTTTTTTTCTATTTAGTTATCAAACTTTCACGACACAAATCTAATGTTTGACGGGTTAACCTGGTTTGAAGAGTTAACCCAATCAATTCAGATTTTTTTTTTTCTTCATTAGTTATTTTTTTTCATGTTGGTTTTTTTTTCTATGTTTTTTTTCTTTTAATTACTTAATCTATTTAATTATCACACTTTTATGATACGACCTTGCAGCCAGAGCCACATCCAAGGTTATTGGGTCTGGTATTGCAGCCAAACCCACTTAAACTTGGGTCATGCAAGTTTAATGTTATTATTAATATTATAAATATTACTCTTGGGTCAGCCGTTGCAACCAAACCCAAGACTCTTGAGTATAGTTTTGCAGAAAGACCTAACACTTTTAAATCTTAGATTTTTTTTTATATTTTTTATGCAAAACAAATTGACCCGCGGCATCGTGCGGGTTATCTAACTAGTAGAATACTCTAAAACGCGTAGGTTTTTCACTGTAGTGTTTTTTTTTCTTTTTTTTTCTGTAGCAGTTTTTTTTTCGCTTTTGTTTCTTCCTTTTTTTATTTTACATGTTTTTTTTCCCTTTTTTTTACCCAAAATTGACTTCTTCTTCCTTTTTTTTTTATTTTTTTTTCAAAATTATCTTTGCTAATTTTTTTAAATATTGAGCTGGTTGAAAATTTAACTATGTAGTTTTTTTCTTTAAAACATTGTGGATTGCTATAATATTCTCATACATTGTTTTTTTTTCTTTTTATGATTTATTTATTAGTTTTTTTTTTCAAAATGGTCTTTGTAGATTTTGTTTTTATATTAAGTTGGTTGAGAATTTAGCTTTGTAATTTTTTTTTTTTAAAATATGGATTGCTACAGTGTTTCCCCTACATAATTTTTATTTTGTTGCAGTGTTTCACCACATATTTTTTTTAAAAATTATCTTTATCGAATTTATTTTTTCAATATTAAGCTAGCTGATAATTTAGCTTTAGCTTTCCCCACATGTTTTTTTATTTGTTTTTCTTTTTTTCCAAAATTGTCATTTTTTACACATATATTTTTTTTCAGAATTATTTTTGTTGATTTTATTTTTTTACTATTAAGCTGGTTGAAAATTTAGTTTTTTTGTTTTTTTCTTTAAAACACTGTAGCTTTTCAGAATTTTTTTTGTTTTTTTATTTTTTTCATTTAGTTTTGTTTGTTAAATTAATTTTCTTTCTATTTAATTATTAGACTTTCATAACATGTATCCTGGGCATGACAGGTTAACTTGGTTTGATGGGTTAACCCAGTTAATTCTGGGTAAACCCGTCATTTTTTTTTCTATTTAGTTATCAAACTTTCATGACACGAATCTCAGGCTTTACGGGATAACCTGGTTTAAAGGGTTAACCCAATTAATTCAATTTTTTTTTCTTTTTCTTCATTAAGTTTTTCCCTTCATGTTGATTTTTTTTTAATTAATCTATTTAATTATCACATTTTTATGACATGACCTTATAGCCAGACCCACATCCAATATTCTTGGATCCGGTGTTGTAGCCAGACTCACTTAAACTTGGGTCATGCAAGTTTAATTTTATTATTAATATTATAAATATTACTCTTAGGTCAGGCGTTGCAGCCACAGTCAAGATTTTTAGGTATAGGTTTGCAGAAAAACTCAAAATTTTTAAATTTTTATTTTTTTAATATTTTTTATACAAAAAAAATAACCCGCGACATGGTCATATATCTAGTACCATGTAATGGTCGTCGTGTTAAACACGTACACGTTTGGTGACTTCAATATTATTCCTTTCTTACTGAATTTCCATCTTCGTGGACTGCCATGGTCACTAAGCCTATCTTTATTTGACAAAAACATTATTGACTCAATTAA
>Ga0307516_10005341_pt1 | contig 15444 bp, 23 predicted proteins | sample 19_EM_MG_FD_203310 | JGI IMG/M metagenome (GOLD analysis project Ga0307516, IMG submission 203310) | Populus trichocarpa ectomycorrhiza microbial communities from riparian zone in the Pacific Northwest, United States - 19_EM | ecosystem: Host-associated > Plants > Roots > Unclassified | place...
TGTTGACTTGATCTTTGTGGGGCGTATTGTCACGATGCTGCTCAGCTCACTCCCATTCTCACGGGCTTCAGCCTCCCAACCTCCTAATTAGTTGACGTTGTATTGCCGCCACTACGCTAACCCTAAGAGCACTAGCGCGCGTTACACCGCGCTAAACCCATTTCAAAATGAGGACTCTTATCCGAGATTATACGGTACTTAAGTATTCATTTATTGCGTGCGGCCTACATATGATGTAGAGTCTACGTACCAAAAATGACGTTTCTTTGAAATCCTGGCACGTGACGAATTTCTGTATTAGTAGTGCTAGATGTGACTGCGACTGCGTACTAAGCTTAGGTTAGTTACACTGCGCTTTCAATTGGAGGCTAGATCAGCGCTGAAATTAGATGGTTCCGAACGCTGGCGAGCTTTGGTGAAAGCCAGGATGAGTTGAAGTAGCCGCATTAACGAGGTTTATGCGGCCTTGGAAAAGGTTATATACATACCATGAAAGACTGGGGGTAACTCAAGGTTTAATATACCATGAATACCATCGACGAGGTACTAGTTTCACCTCACGGTTCTCCATCACCGCTTTATGGTGTGGAATGCAGGCATAGATTTAATAGGGAAAGAGCGGGCACAGAATGAATTGGGTCGCCGCTGTAGTATAGCCAGCAAGCAAACATGTACATAAGTACATAGTTACAGCGACACTGACAGTAAAGGAGTAAGGGAATACAGCGTCGCCGCAATAGAAAACAGGAGGAACTGAACGGTTGTTCTTACTGGGTTCCATATTTCTCGGCATGTTTTGTTCTAGGCAGGGAAAGCGAATTGCAAATGGTGGAAGCCGGGAGTCCTCTGGTAATTTTCGGCTATCTAGCATGATATTATGGCTTTTTAGTTACTTCAACCGAGTGTCAGGATTTTTTGTGAATATGACGGCAACGGGTGATAATCTATGACACGCGGGACTGCCGGCTTCCCCGCCATAGTTTTCGGACATCGATTCTCAACTTTCGCTAAGTTTAAGTCTGCAATGGCGGAATGGTCCGCGGATGGAAATTTCGATATTCGTTACGAGTACTCAGGGAAGATATGGAACATCGCGGTCTGCTGGGTTGCAGAGTGTGCTATCCGTTCTAGGGCAATCCTCAAGCCCAAGCTGGGTTATGTCGAAATTCCCGTCCTAAATGGTGAGCATACTGCTTGTGTTGGGCTCATGCATAGCAACCACCGTAGCATCAGCATTCATCAGTTCTTACTCGAAGCTGTTCCGAGGGTCATGAAGATTGGTGCCGCTGCAAGGCCTCGCGGCGTTGCCAAGGCGATCTACTACGTTGGAAGGAATCCTTGAGACTTCATGCCTCACTACCTCACTGCTAAAAGCTGGATTGATACCTACAGTACTGCCAAATCAGCAACTTTGATCGGGATACTTTGGCTGGATGCTGGTTGGTGTGGAAGAATGGGCAATCCTGTGTGAGCATTAAGATTTACATGGGTTACAACTAGGAGGCCTACGACGCAGAGTGCGCCGCTCTCGCCAGGGGGCTGGAAACGGCTTCGAGAAGACAATCACCCCCAGAAAGGGTCACGATCTTTGCGGATGCCCAGGCGGCAATCAAGCGGTTGGCCTTGGAAAAGCCTGGCCCCAACCAGATGTACGCGCTCCAGGCAAGAAGGCATATTGCAGTGCTACGGAGGGCCAGGCCAGATGTCACTATCAAGATCAGGTGGTGCCCAGCCCACAAAGGGGACCCAGGAAATGAGAAGGCCGACGAATGGGCTAAGCTCGCAGCGGAAGAGCCAGGCACCCGCGGGGTGGGGATGGCGAAGGTGCTCGGACCGGGCGCAGGCGCGTGCGATGCCGTTTCCCAGATCCCTCGCACACCTCAAGCGAGAGATCTCCGACAGAAACCCGTCAATTGGCTGGGGCCGAGCCTCCAGCAAGAAGCACAGGATGCCAAGCAGACATAAGCCAGACGGCATGGTTGCTGATAGCTCCAAGAGGCTTGCCTCGAGGTTTTGCTAGCTGAAGACGGGGCACTGTCTCACCGGGCAGCACCTCCACTGGACGAAGAATCGGCCCACCACTCAGTGCTGGTGGTGCCGGTACCGGACGCAGACCCGGGATCACCTCTTCAAGGTGTGCCCCGAGTGGAAGGCCCAGCAGAAGATCTTGTGAGCTGATGTGCAGAAGGGAAGTGGGAGTAGAAAAAGCCGATTCAAGATCCGGGACCTCTTCCAGGTCTTTAAGACACCCACACCCATTATTCGTTCACATGATCCAACATCATCTAGTTGGTATACGCTCGCCAAGTTAGCGCTCGGCTTCCTCTCCGCAGACGTCGGCTATGCATATCGGTACGAGTGGGACCGTGATAAGCGTATCGATGCTGTCTTGGAGCGGACAGACCCGGTCTCTGTCGGTCCAAACATCATCGATTGGCCTGATGCTCGCGAGGGCAGTTAATTAACTTTCCGCCAACGTCATCGTTAGAATCCTGGCACGCTCGTGTACATACGTAGATACATACCGTATTGCAGCATATTACCTGGCGTCGCGTACGTCACCGTACCTCCAACAGTGTCCGGTGCCGCCTCTTGCGGTGTGGAATCTCGTTTTGCGTGCGCCTTGGAGGCGGCTTTCTACGGCAAGGACCCCTGGTACCTGCGGTCGCGTGTACCATCAGACAACTCCTGTTTTGTTTGCATGCTGATACATATATTCCGTCAAGCGAGACCGGCCACTGGTAACTAATGGATATTCCCGTGTGATGGAGGGGTTCATGCGGGCTGCTGCTCGCTACAGGGCGGCAATGCTGCGGTTGGAGGTAAAATGGCTGCTGACAGCGACCTTTATCTGAAACAAGTTTTGTCACTTCAGATGGAAGGGCTCCCGAGATGATGAAACGTGAGTTACAACAGGCGGTGGCGTATCGCGATATTCTAATTATTCGTGCAGAGCAGGCGATCTGTCTAACTACTACCGAAGCCACGAAATATCTTGAGAAACAGGGCATGTTGCAGCATGCCGACACGCCCATTCGCAGGTGTGGCACCCGCATCTCTTGACCTTGAAGTTCGCCTGCGGCATGATCCAGAGCGGGGTTGGAATAGACGGTTCGTTCCCAACTTGGCATTTGCGGGGGCCTCGGTCTAACCTATTCAGAATTGACTGAAACTATGAGGATTGTTGCACTGGTACACTTCGAGCGGGCTATCGACACATTGGATCGCCGGAGGGCATACAACATTGTCGGTTTGGTCCTAAAACATGGTAGTGAGCACTGCCGACACGGGAATTACTGGTCTTCCGCTATTCCTGACGAACTCGGTGCGTGCAGCTACACTCCGTTGCGGTTCGCTGAACGTTGGCGACCGCTGGCTGGCGGTCACGATCAGGTGGGCTTCCGGACGCGGTCCGCCTGTTCGCCGAGATCGCTCGGATGTTGTCCCGCTGAAACCCCCAGGACTCGTCGCTCCACAGGTTGCAATCAATCCCCAACGCTCTTGCCGTGTTGTAAGCGTGGAGCAGGCCGTCTGACGTCACTGCCCGCCCGTTTGCGCCCCAGGTACCGAGGTATCCCCACAACCTCGCCGCGCTCGTCCAGAATCGGCCCTCCGTTGAATCCTTGAAACGTGCGGGCATTCATGACCGGATAATACGACCCTTTATGCACGGTCGCATAGCTGTGGCCGATGATGTCCACGGTGTAGATGGGTTCGTACGTTCCGAGGCTTGCCGCGTACGGTAAGATCAGAGAAGAAAACTCCGCCGTGTCGCATTCCAAGATGGCGACATCGAGATCCCGATCACGATAGAGGGCCTTGACAACGGCAACCACTACGAGCGAGTTTTCCCGTGCAGCAAGGTATACCATTTCGGGGACGGGGTCCCCGGGCCCAACCCGCAGGCGGATCGAGCGCGTGCGAGGCGGTGAAAAGGAACTTTGTTCCGAAGGCGAGCGCGGTCACGACGGCTGTTTAGAGGCATGAGAATTCGCCGCGCACAGAGGGGGTGATACTGTACGTACAGATGTTGTCTCCCACACCAATGGCCCACTGCAGGACACACGGTTTGTGTCCGACCGTCAAGGGACGCGACAGGTACTTCCACTTGTTCAGTTTGAAGACGATGGCGAGCGTATGGACAGGCTGGATGGTCGGCACGGCTGTGCTGTGATACGCCCTCGGGGAAGGGGGACTGTTGAGCAGATCCGAGAGGTAACGCCTGGTTCCGGTAGCTGGCAAACGTCAACTCGAGTCAGATCACAAGCGGCCACTCGGAGGAGGCAGCTGGCGGATCGTACTCATATGGTCATTCTCGGAGACGCAGCCCGAATTCGGACTGATCGATCGGACGTGGACCGTCGACCCAGAAGGCCGCACGCTAGCAGCGTAGAAGCTGTCAGCACGCCGTAGGCCAGAGAGGAGTCGCACTCGGGGGAGGGAGGGTGTCCAGGGGCGGGACAAGGAACGAAGAACGGACGAGGGGGTATGTATGGAGCGGAGCGCACTCACTTTGCACGGGAAATGCTGCTCGAAGCCATCTTGGTTGTTTTGGGGGGGTGCACTGGGTTGTATAGAAGAAAGAAGATGAGGGAGAAGGGTGGATGTTGGATTGCGGTCGGGGGGGTTTGTATAGATGGAGGGGGGGGAGGGATGGAGAGGAAGGGGGAGAGAGGGAGAGAGAGGGATGGAGAGGAAGGGAGAGAGAGGAAGGGAGAGAGAGGGAGAGAGAGGGATGGAGGGAGCGGGAGGGGGAGAAGAGGCGTTCACTGCTGCACTGCTGCACCGCTGCGCGGGAGGACGACGGGAGGCGGATACTGGCGAGCTGCAGCTCGTCGTAGAGGGCAACCGGGTCTTGAACTCAAAGCAGTGTTGTGCATCCGCAGAAGGGCGGACGGTGCGTTGGGTTTCCGTCGAGACGCAGAGCAGAGTTGGGTTGAGGCCCATGGGACTCGCTCACGATACGGCTACACTGGGCCGGGCCGACACTGCAGCCGCCGACAGCCTCCGTGACGCAGGGCTAACTCCGGTGAACTCTCGGCGCGCCGAACTCTGCTCCCCGATCGTGTTTGTTGCATTGCATTACACGGGACCAACTCTACTCCCCGAGTGATGCGCCGCCGCACCTGTTGTAATATCTCACGCTTCTAAGTAATCATGGCGGCAGGCATGGGCGCACCCCTTTTCCCTTTCTCTCCAGGCTTCAGCCTTACTCAGATAATACATACATACAATCCTCACTTTCAACAGCGCTGTTGTGGCATGCAGCATGTCTTCTGTGCTTAGTCACTCCATATCTGCTGTGTCAAAAAAGAGGTGCTTTTTGTGACGGTAACGCTACGGTAATATATTACTTCGTGGACAATGCTGCGCCGAATTTAAAATTCCGAAATAAGGCGGCTGTTTGGAATTCATATGTTAAAAAGATGAGTAATCAATTTGCGGTGCGCATTATTAAGCCGTTTTTCTGTCGTAGCAGAGCGGTAATCATACAGTTGGGTAATTGAAAGAATGCTGCCTCTCCACCGTCGTGCCCGGGCTGTTTAAAAGCCACCGCACTGGGGAAAGGGGGAAAAAAGTATCATTTTATTCTTTTTCTTTTTTCTTCTTCTCTTTTTACCATGCAAGCTGTTGCCTCTGTTGGCATTAAGGCAATCTCAGCCAGTCCCAATACACACACACATCGACCCCGTGAGCCATGACCGCAGCATTACAGTGCTCAGATCTTGTGCGGCAGTTGCCACATCGGAGCATTCCCCTTCTCCAATGGCATTGATCTGGAGTGCTGCAGTCGGCCTCACGATGCTGTAGTTGGCGGCATTCCCCGAGAAGACTGGGGCTATGTAGGTCAAAAACCTCGCAACAATGGCATTCGTAAAGAATGCGCCTTGCACTTTGGGTTGCACAGTTTTTCCCGACAGCCGTTATCTACCTAACCAAACTCAAATAATTACGAATTTACGCCATCAGAAAATCACAAAACTGCTAAATACATAGATTCCCAACATACCAGTACTAAGACCTTACTTTAAAAAAAATTGAATTATTACAGTTGCAAAAAACACCCAGTTTTTTTTGTTTTTTTTTGACACTGTGGGTACATAGTGGCGTCACATCTTCGCAAGACAACCAGTCATATCTTCGCAGGACAACCATCACATCTACACATCACACTCCCACTGACAAGCACCTGGAGCTACTCCGCACGAGTGACGCGCTGTGTTCGCGCGGACGGTGTTGGCCTAGGTGTGACCGCCTGATCGCTCCATCCCTACGGAAAACCAATCGCGCATGGAACACGGAACTCCTCACGCCCACGACGAAGCTTGATAGCTACGAACGCAAAGCGCACCCGAGCCGACAGCGGACACCCGGTCTACACCCGGAGCACGGCGGAGAAGGCTCCGTCGCACGGAATGCGATGCGCCAGCCCTATGTATGCTCCACGGCCGCAGAGGAGCCCGTTCCGATCGTGGAGATCAGCCGCGCTACATACGTCTCGAGTCCTGTGTACATAGAGTACGCGCTACATGGTTCGCCGCCATTCCTTTCGTTTCCCTTCCTTCCATCGCATCGCCGTTCAACGGTCGACAACCGGCCGGCACGGAGCCGCTAGGTTGGAGGGGGCAGGTTGGTCCGACGGCACGCGGGCAACAGCAGCACGTGGGGCGTTGCGAGACGAGCGAGTACGAAGAAACAAGGGACGAAAGAAAAAAAATTGCGGCTGGGCGAGCACATCCACCGGGTTTTCGCAGGATGCCACTCGCCGTGACGTCGTCGCAGGACAAGCAACGCTGGGGCAGGGATATCTAGGGGATGGGGCTGAGGTCATGCGCGACCGCGCCGCCATCGAGGCGGGGTGTGCAGTGCTGGAGCGGGCAGCTGGCGCTGGCTGGACTGCAGGCGTGGCTGGCCGGGCGCGTGCGCCTTGGATCGCCGTTGCGAGCGGAATGGATGTATGACGATGATGCATGCATGTCGACCGTGTGGGTGGAAACGGCTCCTTCTTGATGGCGGTCGGCGGGGGCCGAGATGCTGCTCACGGACTAACTGCTGCGATGCGCGCGCCGTTAGGTAATCGCGATCGACCGGCAGCCCCTCCCCCGGATCCGCGGAGAACGCAGCAGCGCCATCAACTCGCGCAGCAGGCTGGTCGTGTGGAGCCTCGATGCGGCGCTGTCTCGCAGATCGCCGCCGCTTCGCTCCGCCGTGTTCCACTTCGTCGTCGCCGGCGTCGTCGTGCTTGGATGGGTGGATGCGTGGGTGTCGTCCGTCCCATGCGCGTACGTAACGGATTCAGGGCGCTGGGCAGTCCCGCGCACGAATGGCGCGTTGCCGTTGGCAGCATGTGGAGGCATCTGGATGCGGCACCTACACGCTTGGGCAGGAAGCGTGCTGCCTCCACGGCCCGCTTCGTCAGCAGAAACGTCGGGGAAAGCAAGTTCGCCCCGTCTCGTTTCCGGGCAGTTGGAAGCGGGCAAGCACGCCGTTCGGGTAGGTCCGCCACCGAGAACGTGCCCGTGGCAGGCTGACCGTCGAGTTCCGGTGGCAGCTGAGCACCACCACCACAAGGGGCGTGCGGGGAGGCGGATTCGGCGAGCCTCCTCCGAGCTGGCGCCCTCGCATCGAGCCCGCTGAACTGGTGCATTCGATTCCCAGGGGCTGGCGAGCAAGGAAAAAAAGAAAAAGAAAAAGAAATAACGAAAAAGAAAAGAAACGGCAGGAAAAAGAAAACAATGGACCGCACGCTCTCCCCATTAGGAGCATGCGGCCACGCACCAGGCTCATTGGAGCTGCGCTGCTGCGCGTACGTAACGGAAAGCTTCTTCCCTACAAGCTTCGGTCACGATGCCGGTCGGACGCCTGCGACAGCCCAAGCATGGCGACCCGCGATATAGCGCCGGGAAACAACCTCCGCGATCCACCGCATAGCGCTCTCCTCCTCCCATCTTTAAGCTCCGCTGCTCCTCCGCCAGTCGTTGCATCCGCTTCAGCTTGCACATCCCATTGTCTTCAGCCCGTCATCTCACCTCATCCGCTCCCATCCGCACGCATCCACTCGCCTGCCCGACGACCGCTGCATTATGTGTCTGCAACCAAACGACCTACGACAGAAGATATCATAGAGCTCGCTGTCCGTCCGCTGCTGCAGTTCCCGGCCCACTCATTTCGACCCGCCAGTTCAACGGCAACCACACATTGATATACAACGGCGTCTCGCCTCCTCCGCATCTCAACACCGACAGCTCCAGCATCCTCCCCCTTCCCCAACTACCACCACCCAACTACTACCACCACCCACCCAACTACCCCTCCACTCCTATGCCCGTCTACAGGAATTACATCTCCGTCCCGAATTTCAGGAGGATAGGCTGTCACATCAAGTCGACCGGAACTAGCTCTACGACGTCCGTGTTTAACCTCGAGACCGGCGAAATGGCCAAATACAGCCTGTCCAAGCTCAAGTTCGCGCAGAAGCCGAAGGTGGAGTCGCCGAAGAGCTCCAGAGCCAGCCTCAACAAGTCCGCGGACTCGGCCATCGACCTGAAGATCGAATCCCCGCCGCTGGTCCTCTACGGACAGCCCAAGGAATCGAGCGGCGCGCTGCTCTCGGGCCTGATCCACATCGACAACGAGCAAGGAAAGGAGTGGGAGAGCTTCACCATGACCCTGCTGGTCGAGACGCTGTCCAAGCGGCCGGTCCAGAACGGCTGTCCGGACTGCGTCACGCGGGCCGAGGTCGTCCACCGATGGACGTTCATCTCGTCCGCCACCACCTCCAGCGCGCGCAAGGAGCTCCTGCTCAGCTACCCGTTCAGCTACCTCCTCCCCGGACATCTCCCCGCCTCGAACGACAATGCACTGTGCAGGATCAGCTACTCGCTGGTAGCCAATGCTGTCAGCGTCGACGGCGACGAGCTCCAGTTCAAGAAACCGATCACCGTCGAGCGCTCGATCCTCCCCGGACCCGACCGCCACTCGGTCCGAGTCTTCCCGCCGACGTCGCTCTCGGCAACCCTCAAGATTCCCGCCGCCGTCCACGCCGGCAGCGACTTTGCCGTCGACCTGCGTCTGGACGGCATAGTCAACGAGGAGAAGTGCACGCGGTGGCGCCTACGAAAGGTCAGTTGGCGGATCGACGAGAATTCAAAGGCAGTGTCGCCGGCGTGCAAGCTCCACAGCGCCAAGCTCGGGGGTGTCGGAAAGGGCGTCGCGCACGAGGACACGCGCACCGTCGGTTCCGGCGAGGCCAAGAGCGGTTGGAAATCTGATTTCGAGTCTGCCGATGGCAGGATCGAACTCGAGCTCGTGGCGGGGATACCGGCGCACACGAAGGCTGCATGCCAACTCGAAACAACCAACGGCACCACCGTGGACCATGTGTTGGTGGTTGAGATGATCGTCGCTGAGGAGCACAAGTCCGGGCCGAACAAGGTAGTCACCCCTACCGGCGCCGCGAGGGTCCTGAGGATGCACTTCAAGCTCGTGGTCGCCGGACGCAGCGGTCTTGGCATCAGCTGGGACGAAGAGGCGCCGCCAATGTACGAGAATGTGCCGGCCGCGCCGCCCAGCTACGGCATCCCCGACTCGCGCACTTCGTTCTCTTCGTACGCCGATGTTCCTCCGCCGCTCGGCGACGGTGCATGATGCACAGCTGCCTCTCCTTTTTCATTTTTTTTTTCATTCTTTTGTTTTGCGTTCGTCTCGACTCTGGAGCATTGGCTGGCGCAAGGTGGTGGGCACAGGCGTTACATGATTTGCTTTCTTTTTTTTCCTTCCTTCCTTCCAACTTTACTTTCATTTTCCTTTGTTGTTGCAACTCTGTACCTGGAAGGGGGAGGGGGCAGAGGTGCAGGCGTATCATGGGGGAGTTTCCTTTTTTTTTTTTTTTCAAAGTTTTTTTTTTTCTTGTAGTCTATGTGTGTACTTTTTCTTTCACATCACACGGACTTCTGGATGTGGGGTGGACAGGCGACGCGGGGATTTACTTGTGTCATGGTGGCGTTCTCAGATGCGATAATAATATCGCGAGTTTAATCCAACCCTATTTACCCTTGCATGGCCTCTGGTTCGAGCAGGGTGATCAATGTACCTATGTAGCTGCCCCGTCCACGTGCGCGACGCGGAATACATGCAGATACATACTTCACATAGAATCGAGTAGGGTATGGATCTTAGCGGCTGGATTTATCCGGGTCGCTTCCGGGGGGGAGGGGAGTGCGGGGGATTTCCGCGGAGAGGCGGGTATGGAACGGGGAGCAAAGAAGGGGGGGGGGGAAAAAGGTCACATGTTTTTCGCTCGGCAGCTAGTGGGTAAAATATGGCGTGGTGGTGGTCGGCGTTCTGGGGCTGGGAGCTAACTAGGGCGAGTCGGTTAAGTTGCGACAGGTGTTTGCGTAAGACGACGACGTGGGCTGACATATTCCGTGGCGCAGTGGCGCAGGTTCGTCAGCACTGCTTCCACACCGCAACAAACCGTTCGACGCCGCAAACCCTCCGACAACACGAGCCCTGCGACGTTGAAGTCCTAGACACAAGTGAGATCGCCATCGCTTTACCCACACCGTTTGGTCTCCCTCCCTGTTTGCCGTTGGTTGCTTCAATCGCGGGGAACCAGCGCTGACGCGAATCGCCAGCATTCACGGCGATCCGGGCTGCGGTTCCGAATGCTACGGAGGTCGGAAACAGGAAGGATGCATCCAGCAGACTAGATGTGCACACATCCCAACAACGTCAACGCCCATTCGCACAATCTAGCACCCACCGCGGCGAAGGCCACGCTTCCTCATGGACGTGATCCTATTCGAAGAACTTTCTGGCTGCGCCGTCCGGAACGCCGCTGGCCTGTGGCGCATGCTCAGCTGTCATGCTCGACATGTAGAGTAGTTACCCGGATGCTAACTAGTTGTGGATGTGGCCCCTTCCCCCACCACTCAATCACTGACACGCGCTGCCGCGTCGCGTAGGGGCCTGCTCAACAACTACCCCAGCGAGGCCGTCGTCGTCGGATGGTTCAAACACGATGGCCAGCCGGTGATCGATCGCGCTACGCCTCGCGGTTTCTTCCCATTTGTCACCACCGGCTCCCTCCCCATCCGAAGACCGATCTGATACTCCCAACTTGCCCATCTCCTGGAACCACGTTCGCCTCGCCGGCGAGCCCAACAGCACCCAGGATGCCTCCGACTACGATTCGACCATCGTGCAACTGGCAAACTACGTGCGCGAGGTGTTCGATGCTCGGACGGCGAGACGCATGGTTCACTCCTTTGCGCTGTGCGGGATCGACCTGAGGGCCTGGCGCTTCGACTCTGCCCGGCGCAGCAACATCAACGCCCAACCAGCAGCGCCGTTCATCGCCGCGATGCTGTCCTACTCTACCATGAGTGCGGCTGTCATTGGCTCCTTCGATCCCTCCTTCCGATGGACGACCAGCGACGGCATCGAAACCGCGTTCGACCCCACGATCCATCCGATCAACAGCACCACTCTATTCCCCTTCACGCGCTGCTGGCCGATCCAGTTGCCGAACACAAGCTCTGGGTCGATCCACGCGAAACCGCTCTCGGGCTGCTTCGCCATCAAGATGGGCAGCAGCACATGCTACAGGACTCCGTGGGCCAAACGACGGCAACCTCCCGCCGTCCGCCTGGTCAAGGACCAATGGCGGGCGCCTGATAGTGTCTCGGGGGGCACGTTCCTCGCCCTTGCACTGGCTGGACACCACCACCGGTTGGACTCCCAAAGCCCATCTGACACGGCGACATGGCGTCGGACTCCGTGCCCTCGTCACCCGTCGTGAGGATCACGGGCTTTCTCTGGGCGGGCCTCGACCGTTCGCCGCAGGGGCCCCCAGACGCCCAGAGCAAACAGCGGCGTATGCGGCAAACGTCGAAGCCGCTGGCGCAGGACTCCATCACGATGGTTGACCGGGTGCAGACACTGCTTCTGATCTCTCCCGTCGGCCCTCCGCTGCTCGAGTTCAAGGCGTTCACGCCGCGATCCAGGGGCACCGGCACATGTACGAGCGACACGGGGTGCTTTCGTCGGGACGTGTCTTGCGCTAATACTCTGCTGCCCCCTTAGCCCCTCTTTGTATTGATGAGATTTCTGCGTTCCACATGCGAGGCTGCACGGCAGTCTAACACTCATTTTTCGGAGTTTCTATTGACTCTCTCACGTCCCACACATGTCTAACGCCTTCCTGATGGTGACTGCAGTTCCAGCCTTGACTCTTCCGCTCTTCAAACTCCTCTGCTCACCAAATCCCCTTACGGGAATTCCAATAGCAGCTGCCCCAATGCCAAAGCAACCCAACAGCGCAATCCTCCCTAGCCCTATGTAACCTCGTCAAACGACACCCCACCAGCGCGTGGCCGGTAAGTAGGTAGCTTGATTTGATACCCACACAGAGCTTCCTATGGGGTTCTGCTCATTGAGTTGGGGCAGCCGTTGCCTATCCAGCCGCATGGACGAGAGTACGAGAGAAGCCACCAGCAGGGTTCCATTCATCACTACCTCCATCTTCCCTTCTCATCAAACGCCCAGCCATCATGAAGGGGTTGTGTCCTGTCTGCACTGGCGATTAACGGTAGGCCTGGGGAGGGGAATATGACGACACGTATCGGTTTAGCGCGTTCGGGCATCACGAGTGATCCGTCATTGCCGACGTGCACTCTGCTTTCGCATATGCATCGGTACGCGCCTGCTTTCAACGGCTACATACAGAATCGGGGTGAGATAGATGTCTAGATAGATCGCCGCCACGGCACCGCCACCCAACCCCACTGCGCAGCTCCGTCGCCCCTCTCCTTCAATGCCAAACCTATGACGTGATGGACACCCTTCGAGCACATCCTCAGCTTCCCCCTCCCCATCCCATCCATCCGGAGGATCCGCGCCTCCAACTTTCCTCACGCCCAGACAGCGATGACGTCTTACGAAGTGCCTCCCCAGGATTCCCCTCGCTACGTATGCGTAACGTCCCCCCCAGAGTGCCACCAATCCCGCGCTGCTCTTCGCCGCGAAAAAAAAAAAAGGCTTGGAACATCGCCTCGCATCCAAGCTCGGGCGTCACAAAGTCCATCTTCTTTGTATGGCCAGTTCCGCGCGTCGCCGCACGACATCACCGCCCTCGCCTCGACGCCCGCAGCCTACCGAAGATCCTCCTGCAGCCGACGTCTCCAATCGCGGACCCACCTCGCCCCCCCCCACACAATGCCGCCGAGGGAACTGGTTCCCAGTCGGGCTGGTCGGAGTCGGTCCACCTCAACAGGATACTGGAGGTCATCCTAGGCGTCGAGGATCGAGCTTGGCAGAAGGTCGCCGGGTCTTCCAATTCCGTGCAACAACGTATACCCAGATCTCCTACCCGGCAATCCCGGAGCCGGAATCCGGTGTTCGTTTGTCCACACCCTCTGGCGGTTTGGGAGTGAGAACGAGAGAATGCCGACGACGCTCAGCTGACGAAGGAAGGAGACCGCAATCGGAAGAAGAGCATCGGAACTCATACGTCAGCAGCATCAGTGCGGCTCGTGTCCGGTCCGAGCGACAGCGGTCGCGAGGGATCCGGTTGGGTGGCTGAATCTCGGAGTTCAGCACGGCTCAGCTGCACCCTTTCGGAGTTGGCGATGATGTCTTCATCGATACTCGGCTTCTTCCCCGTTGGATGCGCTAACGGTATCTACATATCTCCAGTGACGCACCGAACTCGCGGAAATTCTAGCACTCGTATGCAGGGCTGTTTGAGCTATTGGGGGGGGGCGGCGGGTGAAAATGCGGATCTGCTCGATATCACTTCCCATTGGCGGCTCTATCCAGTCTTCAACGTTGCTCGTCTAAAGCTATCCACAGTAATTGATAGAACCGGAGAGCACCTACCACCACCACCACAACTTCGGTCCACGGCCACCCCCTCTTCCGGGTATGAGGTTGAAACACTTGGGAGCCGCTGGAGAATCCATGGGGAGGCAGCAACCTCCTGCTACGCGAGTGCCACATCTCGGCGGGCCCTCGGACACACAAGTGGATGTTGGAAGAGTGATTGCAGATGGAAAAGATGGCAGCTATGTTTGGAGACTGTTTTTTTTTTGGAGGATATTGCTAGTGCTCCCCAGCGGGGAGTGACTGTAAGAGGAGGATCCCGTGTGTGTGAGCAGGTGACTGGTGGAGCTACGGGATCCTTTCATAAAAGGGTTCCCCACTGCTCAGAGAATCGCTTCTCGATCCCCCCTCGTTCCCTCCCCGACCGACCCAGTTTCCAGTCCGTCGTGGTTCCCCGCTGATGCCTTGACGCACCGTGGCTGTATACTCGGGGCTTGCCCTTCTCTGGCTCACGGGGCCGTTTCCGCTCTTTCTCTGTATCCTTCTCGCTCCCAAGCGTTAAACTGAACTCACTGAAGATCTGCTACGTCCCCTCTTCCGTAGGGTATTTCCGATCCCACAAGCTGCCCACAGGGCGGTACGATCGTTAAACTTCGTGAACGTCCGAACGATGAGAAGCTGGATCTCCGAGTAGAGGGGTTGGCGGCGGAGAGGGAACGATATTGGGCAGTGGAGAATGAGAGGGGGAGGTCCGCTTGGGGAAAAATGGGAGAATTTATAGCACTGCTGGAGTCGGAAGGAAGGCAAACCGTAAGATAATGACTCGAGTGAAGAGATTGTAATTAATCTTTAATACGATTTTTTCTTTTTTCTTTTTTCTTTTTTCATTTTCCGGCGGGGCGCGGGCGATTGCTGAAACGGTACATCTGAGGATCGATTTTGGCCCCCTCCTTGTTGCATTCGGAGCAAAACTGGCTTGACACCCGTGTGGATTTCGTCTGAAGGGGGTTGGTTGGATGCTCATGCAGCTCGGACCTCAACACACCCCCCCCACGCAAACACCGGATATCACTCGGCCTGCGTCTGCGTCTCGGCGTTGGACTCATGTATGTACCGCGCCCCACAGCCAAGCGTTTGGCCGCCCAGACTCGGGAGCGCCTTTTCCGGGGGTTGCTCCCAACGGAAGGCCCAGCAGAAGAAGATGATGCTGCGGGGCGGAAAGTGTGGAAGGAGATGGATAGCGCTAAACAAAGGAAGCCGGATCGCAACGGAGCTGGGGACCAGCGCAGCCGCAGCAAACAGGAAGGAGACCTTGCACCCGATCCACAGCGTATCATACTCTACATACATAGAATGGAGTGGCCGCCTGCGCTTTCCGGTATTTTTTTTATTTTATTTTTTTATGTCGCCCTACATATGATGACACCACACTAACTATCCCCACAACCACGACCGCAACGATAAAGATATCATAGCCGAGCGCTTACTGTCCCACCACCCACGCACAACACAGACCGCCCTGGGGCCCCCCCCCCCCCCCCCGGGGGGGGGGGGGCGGGCGGGGGGGGGGGGGGGGGGGGGGGGGGCCGGCGGGGGGGGGGGGGGGGCGGCGGGCGCGCA
>Ga0307516_10005342_pt1 | contig 15442 bp, 14 predicted proteins | sample 19_EM_MG_FD_203310 | JGI IMG/M metagenome (GOLD analysis project Ga0307516, IMG submission 203310) | Populus trichocarpa ectomycorrhiza microbial communities from riparian zone in the Pacific Northwest, United States - 19_EM | ecosystem: Host-associated > Plants > Roots > Unclassified | place...
ATCACCGACCCGGCCGTGGTGGCGCTGGCCGCCGGCCTGCTGCACATCACGGTCTGGGCCAGCCTGATTTTTGGCCTGGCCAGTGTGTTTACCGCCGTCATGCGCGCCAGCGGAACGGTGCTGGTGCCCACCCTGATCTCGCTCGGCTGCCTGGGCCTGCTGCTGTTCCCGCTGGGCTGGGCCTTCAGCCAGGCGTTCGGCCTGCGCGGCATCTGGGCCAGTTACCCCGCCACCTATGCGGTCGCGCTGCTGCTGCAGGCCGTTTACTTTTACGGCGTCTGGAAAAAGAAGCCGATACGCAAACTCGTCTAGGGCCTGTTCCTGAACCGCGGCTTCAGCGGACCGGGTTTTCCAGGCTGCCGATACCGTCGATCTCGACACGCACCACATCGCCGGACTTCAGGTATTTGGGCGGCTTGAAACCGATGCCGACGCCGACCGGCGTGCCGGTGGCGATGATGTCGCCGGGGTACAGCGTGATGCCGGCCGACAGGGTTTCGATCAGCTTGGGGATGTCGAAGATCAGGTCGGTGGTCGAGGCGTTCTGGCGCTCCTCGCCGTTGACATAACAACGCACGCCGGTTTTCGTGCCGTCGCATTCGTCGGCGCTGACCAGCCACGGGCCCATGGGGCAGAAGGTGTCGAAGGACTTGCCCAGCAGCCACTGCTTGTGGCGGCTTTGCCAGTCGCGCGCGGTCACGTCGTTGATGATGGTGTAGCCCCACACATGGGCCATCGCGTCCTTCGCGGCAATGCCCTTGCCGCCGCGCCCGATGATGACCGTGAGTTCGGCTTCGTAGTCAATGGCGTCGGACGCCGCAGGCATCTCGATGGCCGCGCCGGGGCCGACCACCGACTCGGGCACCTTGGTGAAATAAATCGGATCGGCCGGGATGTCTTCGCCGGCCTTGGCGCTGCTGTCGAAACCGCTGCCGGCAAATTCGCGCGCATGCGCGAAGTAGTTTTTGCCGACACAGAAAATATTGCGGCGCGGCTTGGGAATCGGCGCGATGATCTCCACGCTGCTCAATGCAAGCGCAGCAAGCAGGGCCGGCAAGGCCTCGCCCCGCGCCAGCATCTCGATGACCGGCAGCGCGCCCAGCTCGCGCTGCGCCGCTGGCAAATCAAAGGGCTGGACCTGCTGGAGGTCGGCGGACACCAGGCCGACACCGGGCTGGCCATTTTGGCGGAAGGCAACAATTTTCATTCGTCTGGCTTTCTTGTCTCTGGGCGCCCGGCAAGGCGCGGGCAGGGTGGATTAGGGATTGCGATGATCCCGAAAATTCAGGCGGATGTTAGCATGCAAACCATGAAAGAGGACACCCAAATCGCCTCTCGCTGCCCACCCCTCACAGGAGACAAAACATGAACCGCAGATCTGCCCTGCTCGCCAGCCTGCTGCTGTCCGGCGCCACGCTGGTGTCCGCGCAAACGGCCTGGCCCACCCGCTCCATCACCATGATCGTGCCCTTCCCGCCGGGTGGCCTGGCCGACCTGGTGGCGCGCCCCGTGGCCGAGGCCATGTCGCGCGACCTGGGGCAGCCGGTGGTGATCGAGAACAAGGGCGGCGCTGGCGGCGGCATCGGCATGGGCCTGGTGGCGAAATCCAAACCGGATGGCTACACGGTGGTGCTGGCGCTGTCGTCGCTGACCGTGATTCCTGAAGCCGACGCCGTGCTGGGCCGCGCGCCCATGTACGCCTTGAACGACCTGCGTCCCATCGCGCGTTTCACGGCCGACCCGACGGTGCTCGCCGTGCGCGCCGACGCGCCCTGGAAAACCGTGAAGGATTTTGTCGAGGACGCCAAAAAACGTCCGGGCGCCATCAACTACGGCTCCTCGGGCAATTACGGCACCATGCATGTGCCCATGGAAATCCTGGCGCAAAACGCCGGCATCAAGATGACCCATGTGCCCTTCACCGGCGCCGGTCCGGCCGTGGTGGCCTTGCTGGGCGGCCAGATCGACGCCGTGTCCTCCGGTCCGGCGACGGTGCTGCAGCATGTCAAGGCCGGCAAGGTCCGTGTGCTCGGCCACTGGGGCACTACACAGTTGGGCACCTTGCCCGATGCGCCCAGCCTGAAAGACGCTGGCTACAACGCCGAATACGCGCAGTGGTCGGGCTTGTTCATTCCGCGTGACACACCCGAGCCGGTGGCCCAGCGCCTGCGCGCCGCCGCCAAAGCCGCGGCCCAGGACGCCAAGGTCAAGGAAGTCATCCTCAACGCCGGCAGCCCGGTGCTGTACCAGGACTCGCCCGATTTTGAAAAATACGTGCAGGCCGATTCACGGCGCATGATAGACGTCGTCAAACGCATCGGAAAAGTAGAATAAAACATCGGGGCCTGCGGGCCCCGGTTCACTGGAGACAGCCATGGGTTTCAAACATGTATGGGCACTGGGCCTGGGGCTTGCCGCCGCAGCGCTGGCGCATCCCGCATTTGCGCAGGGCTACCCGGCCCGGCCGGTGAAGATCATCGTCCCCTTTGCCGCGGGCGGTCCGGCCGACAACTATGCGCGGTTTATCGCGCAGCGGTTGCAGGATGCGCTGGGCCAGTCCTTTGTGGTGGACAACCGCCCCGGGGCGGGTTCGGTCATTGGCACCGACATCGCCGCCAAATCGGCGCCCGACGGCTACACCCTGCTGATGATGTCGAATGCGCACACCGTCAACGAGACATTGATCCCCAACAAGCCCTTCCAGCTGATGCGCGACTTTGTCGCGGTGGCGCCGGTCAACTACTCGGACCTGGTGCTGGTGGCCTACCCGGCGCTGCCAGCGGCCAGCCTGAAGGACCTGCTGGCCCAGGCCAAAGCCAAGCCCGGCAAGTTCAACTACGCCTCGTCCGGCCCCGGCACGCCGTACCACATGGCGGGTGAGCTGTTCAAGAGCATGGCCGGTGTTTACCTGGTGCATATTCCCTACCGCGGCAGTTCCGGCGCGCGCACCGACGTGATCGGCGGGCAGGTGGATGTGATGTTCGACGCGGTCACGACCATGGCCGAGCAGATCAAGGCCGGCAAGGTCCGGGCCATCGCCACCACCGGACGGGCGCGCTCCGAGGTGCTGCCCGATGTGCCCACCATGAACGAAGCCGGCCTGCCCGGCTATGAAGCCACCATCTGGCTGGGCCTGATGGCGCCGCGCGGCACGCCCAAAGCCGTGGTCGACAAGCTCAATGACACCGTGTCGAAAATAGCCAGCCAACCCGAGGTGAAACAGCTCTGGGCCAAACAGGGCGCCACACCCCTGGTGATGACACCCGACGCCTTCGACAAATACGCGCGCGACGACATCACCAAATGGTCGCGCGTCATCAAGACCGCCGGCATCAAGGCCGATTGAAAGTTTCTCTCATGCCCACACTTCATTTGCTCAGCGGCGGCGCCGCCAAAGGCCTGGTTTCTGCCGTGCAGGCCCGTTTTCTGGAACAAAGCGGCGTCGAGATCCAGGGCCGCTTCGACGCTGTCGGCATGATGAAAGACCAGTTGCTGACCGGCGCGCCCTGCGACGTCCTCATCCTGACCAGCGCCCTGATCACGCAACTGACGGAAAGCTGCGATGTGGCTTCCGGCAGCGCGCGGCCGCTGGGCCTGGTCAAAACCGGCATCGCTGTGAAAGACGGCGCCACCCCGCCGCCGCTGGCCACGGTGGCGCAACTCCGGCAGGCCCTGCTGGCGGCCGGCGCCATTTATTTCCCGGACCCGGTCAAGGCCACGGCAGGCATCCACTTCATGAAGGTCATGCGCCTTCTGGGTGTGGACACCGAGATGGCCGGGCGCCTGCACCCGCACCCGAACGGCGCGGCAGCCATGCAGGCGCTGGCGCAGTCCAGCGAGCCCAACGCGATTGGGTGCACGCAAGCCACCGAGATCATTTTTGCGCCTGGCGTTCAACTGGCCGCCAGCCTGCCCAACGAGTTCGAGCTGGCGACGGTGTACACCGCTGCGGTCAGCAGCCGCGCGGAGCAGCCACGCGCCGCCGCCGCGCTGATCGAGCTGCTCACCAGCGAAGAAGCCGCCGGGCTTCGCAGCGCCGGCGGCTTCGAGCCGCTTCCGGAATAGGCCGGGTCAGGCTTTTTCAAGCAGCGTATTGACGCGCCGCACATAACTGGCCGGGTCATCCGGCAAACCGCCTTCGGCCAGCAAGGCCTGGTCGAACAGGATGTGGGCCAGGTCGTCGAAGTTTGCGCTGCCTTCGAGTTTCTTCACCAGCGGATGCTGGGCATTGATTTCCAGAATCGGCTTGAGCTCGGGTGCAGCCTGGCCGGCCTGCTTGAGCATGCGGGCCAGTTGCGTGGACATGTCGCCGTCCTGCACCACCAGGCAGGCCGGTGAGTCGACCAGGCGGGTGGTGGCGCGCACATCGGTCGCCTTGTCCTTGAGCGCTTCTTTCAGCTTGTCGAGCATGGGCTTGAACTGGGTCTGCGCTTCTTCGGCGGCCTTTTTCTCGTCCTCGTCCTGCAGCTTGCCCAAATCGACCGCGCCCTTGGCGACCGACTGCAATGGCGTGCCGTCAAACTCGTGCAGATAGTTCAGCGCCCACTCGTCCACGCGGTCGGTCATCAGCAGCACCTCGATGCCCTTCTTGCGGAAGATTTCGAGCTGCGGGCTGTTCTTGCCGGCGGCCTGGGTGTCGGCCGTGATGTAGTAAATCGCGTCCTGACCGTCCTTCATGCGCGCCTTGTAGTCGGCAATACCCACGCTGGTGGTGTCGGTCGTCGAACTCGCAAAACGCAGCAGTTTGGCCAGGCGGTCGCGATTGGCGAAGTCCTCGCCCAGGCCTTCCTTGAGCACCGCGCCAAATTCGGCGTAGAAGCTGGCGAATTTTTCCGGCTCGTTGGCGGCCAGATCCTCGATCATGGACAACACGCGTTTGGTGCAGCCTTCGCGGATGGCCTTGACGGCGCGGCTTTCCTGCAACAACTCGCGCGAGACGTTGAGCGGCAGGTCTGATGAATCGACCACGCCCTTGACGAAACGCAGGTAGACCGGCAACAAGGCCTGGGCGTCGTCCATGATGAACACGCGTTTGACATACAGCTTGACGCCAGCCGCCTTGTCGCGGTTGAACAGGTCCATCGGCGCCTTGGCCGGGATGTAGAGCAACTGCGTGTATTCGGTGGAGCCTTCAACGCGGTTGTGTGTGCTGGCCAGCGGCGCCTGGCTGTCATAACTGATCTGTTTGTAGAACTCGTCGTACTGTTCCTGGGTGATGTCCTTTTTGGCGCGTGTCCACAGGGCCGCCGCCTGGTTGACGGTTTCCCACTCGTCCGTGGTGAGCATCTCACCGGGCTGGTCGTTCTCGCCCTCTTTCCACTCTTCCTTCTTCATCAGGATGGGCAGGGAAATGTGGTCGGAGTACTTGCTGATGATGCTCTTGAGCTTCCAGGTGTTCAGGTACTCGCTGGCGTCATCCTTGAGATGCAGGATGACGCTGGTGCCGCGTGCGGCGCGTTCAATGGTCTCCACCTCGAAGTCGCCGGTGCCGGCGCTGCTCCAGCGCACGCCTTCGGAGGCCGGGAGGCCGGCGCGGCGGCTTTCCACGGTGATCCTGTCGGCCACAATAAAGCCCGAATAAAACCCGACGCCAAACTGGCCGATCAGCTGCGCGTCGTTTTTCTGGTCGCCCGAGAGTTTGGACATGAAGTCGCGCGTGCCGCTTTTGGCAATGGTGCCCAGGTGCTCCACGGCCTCCTGCTCCGACAGGCCAATGCCCTTGTCGGTGATGGTGATGGTTTTTGCCGCCTTGTCAAAACTGACGCGCACATCGAGTTCAGGCGCGTCTTCATACAGTTCCGGTCGGTTCAGGCCCTCGAAGCGCAGTTTGTCGCAGGCATCCGAGGCATTGGACACCAGCTCGCGCAAAAAGATATCGGGATTGGAATACAGCGAGTGGGTCACCAGCTTGAGCAACTGGGCGACTTCGGCTTGAAAGGAAAGGGTTTGCTTGCTCATGGAATGGGGGTCTTGAATCAGGGGGAATAAAACAAACGTCCCTCGAGGTAGGGACGTGGGAAAACTATTTCAAGCCCTGATTATCGGCGGTTCACGTAGCCGGCCCGGCCGGGTCGGCGCTCGCCCGCCGTTCTCCGGCAAAAAAAAGCCCGGGCCTGGCCCGGGCTTTCGAAAAGGCTGCGCTGCAGCCGGGGGTTCAGGCGCGGCCGGGTGCGTTGTCGAGAGCGACTGCGGAAGGCGTCTGCGCGGCCTCGGCACGCACGTCGGCGCGCTCGCGCACGCGGGCGTCGGAAGCAGCCGCCACGGCGCTGCCGCCATCGACCTGGTAACTCGATGTGACCGGGCCTTTGCGCACAGCCAGCGCCTCGGTGCGAACGTCAGCACGCGAGGCCTTGCTCACGGTGCTGAATTGCGGTGTGTCCACGCCACCATCGGCGCCGGCCGCGAAAACGTTGACGGAAGCGAAGCTGGCAGCAGCGATCAGTGCGGAAGCGATGAATTTCGTGTTCATGATGAAAAGTCCTTGTGCAAAGTTGATAAACATTCCGGGCGGGGCGGGCATCCTTGCCACATCCCCTTGTCCGGTCTCGGTGAGTCGTTTATGAAGTGCGTCTCATCGATGAATCAACTTTAGGCGCCGCCAATTAGGCGATCATGAGCAAAGTATTAGCTGATGATGAGCATGCCGCTCAAAGTGTCTCGACGCGCGCAATCAGGCCGCTGCGGTCATCACGGTTGCGCAAGGTGATGCGCATGCCGCAACGCTGCGCCGCAGCCTGCGCGATGGCCAGGCCCAGCCCGCTGCCGCGAACGTCGGTGCCGGGCACGCGGAAGAAGCGGTCAAAGACACGTTCCATCAGCTCCGGCGGGATGCCAGGGCCGGTGTCCGCCACCTCGATCGCCAGCTTGCCCTGGGTGTTCGTGACACGCACATCCACCACAGCGCCTTCGGGGGAATAACGCAAGGCGTTCTCAATCATGTTGTCCACCACGCTGCGCAGGTCGCCGCTGGAACAGCTCAGCATGGCAGGCTCCGCCCGTTCGCCCGAACCCTCCAGCCCCAGATCAATGCCGCGCTGGTCGGCCAGCGCAATCAGCGTGTTGATGCTGCCGTGCAGCACCTCGTGCACATTGACCGGGCTGCGCGTGGTTTCGGGCAGCGCCTCCTGGCGCGACAGCCTGAGCAACTGGTCCACCAGCCGCTGGGCCCGCTGCACGCCGGCCTCGAGCTGGGCGAAGCGTTGCGCCGGCGCGCCGGCCGCAAAGTCTCCGCGCAGGTTTTCCAGCTGCAGGCTCACCGCCGTGATGGGTGTGCGCAGTTCATGCGCGGCGTCCTGAACAAAACGGCGCTGCGTGGCAAACGCCTTGCTCAGCCGCTTGAGCAGGCTGTTGAACGACACCACCAGCGGCACGATCTCCCGCGGCACACGGTCCAGCGGCAGTTCGGCGATCGAGTGTTCGTCCTGGGCCGCGGCCTGGCGTGCGATGTCCCCGACGGCACGCGACACCATGGCCACCACCCACCAGAGGATCAGCGTGGCCAGCGGCAAGAGCACGATCACGGGCGCAATCGCCGTCCAGGCGCGTCCGGCCGCGAGGTGCTGGCGGAACTCCGCGCTTTGCAGGACCTGGACCCGGTGCGCCTTGCCGGCATCTTTCACCGCCGTGGTGTAGACATGCCAGGGGGTGTTCGCAGCCCGGAGCTCATGGAAGCCGCCGGTGGGCTGAAGCGCCACGCCCACCCCCGGCCAGGAATTCTTTTTCAGGCTGCCGTCCGCGTCAAAGACCTGCACCACATAGGAGCCCCACTCGTGGACCTGTTCGGCGCTCAGGTCGGGCACCATGATGTCCGGTCCCTGCACCAGCAGTGATTCGGCCAGCACTTCCATCTGGTTGTCCATGAAGGTGCTGACCATCTGGTTGTAGCTCCAGTAAGCCACGCCGGCTGAAGCGCCCCCCACCAGCACAAACACCGGCAGCAGCCACATCAGCAAGGCGCGGCGCAGCGAACACAGCGGCCCGGAAGGAAAGACATGGATCATCATGGCCGGTCTCCGGCAGGCACTGCGCCAGCGGGCGCCAGGCCGGGTTGGGTGGCGGTGATGCGCCAGCCCAGACCCCGCACATTGCGGATCACATCGGCGCCCAGTTTCTTGCGCATGCCATGAATCAGCACATCCACGGCGTTGCTCATGACTTCCTCGCCCCAGCCATAGATGCGGTTTTCGAGCTGGTCGCGCGACAGGATGGCGCCGGGCCGCTCCAGCAGCGCGTGCAGCAGGGCATACTCCCGCGCGGACAGCGCCGAGGGTTCGCCATTGACCATCACCTCGCGTGTGGTCAGGTCCAGCTTGACCACGGCATTGCCGATCACCGAATGCGCGCTGCCGTCACGCCGGCGGATGACGGCGCGCATGCGCGCCAGCAGCTCGCCGAATTCATAAGGTTTCACGAGATAGTCGTCGGCCCCCAGGTCCAGCCCGCCGATGCGGTCTTCCAGGCCGTCGCGCGCGGTGAGCACCAGCACCGGCGTGGCGTCACCGCGCGTGCGGGCCTGGCGCAACACCTCGACGCCGTCACGCTTGGGCAGGCCCAGGTCCAGCAGCACGCAGGCATAACTGCCGTCGGCCAGCGCGCTTTGCGCCAGCAGGCCGTCGCGCACCCAGTCGACAGACCAGCCCTGGTTCTCCAGCGCCTGTTGCAGGCTGCGTCCGATCATGTCGTCGTCCTCGACCAGCAACACACGCATCAGGCGCCCCTGCGCCTGGGCCGCAGGCCGTCCCAGCGGGCCTGTTGCCTGCTGGATGCGAGCAGCAAGGCGCCGGCGCACAGCAGCGCGGCCATGCCGGCGAGGTTGAGGTACAGGGCCGTGCTCGCGCCATAGCCCGGCGTGGCCAGCGCGATCCCGACAAAACCGGCCTGGCTCAGCAGCGCCGCGGTGACCACGGCAGGACGCAGGCCCCGGAACAGCGCTGCCGCGGCGAGCGCCGCGGCCAGCAGGGCGATCATGAACTGGTGGTGCAGCAGCAAGGCCCCGTCCGCAGGCGGCAGCACCCACAGCACCAGGGCGGCAATCACGCCCACAACAAACAGGATGGCGCGGGCAAGGTGTTCAGTGAAAGTGTCCATGGCGTGTCGGATGGAATGGTGGAGACTGTATCTTCGCCGGACTGAATTAGGCCCGGATTAGCCTCGCCCCCCGGAGCGCTCAGGCGAGCCAGCGCAGCAGTTGCGCCGCCACGTGCGGGCTGTGCATGAGGGCGATATGCCCGGTATTCGCCGCCAGCCATTGGCGGTCGGCCGGAAAATGCAGGTCGCGCGCCGGGTCGGCGTGCTGGCCGAATGCGCTGGCCAGCGGCACCAGGCCGTCACCGACAGCGTCCCCCGCGCCCAGCGTGGCGCCCACCGCAAAACATGCCACGCCCGCGGGCAGCGGCAAGGGCAGGCGCGGGTCGGGGCCAGCCGCAAACCGCTCCGCGCCCTGCCCCTCGCCCGGCAGCACCCGGCCGTAGCGCAAGTCGGTGATGCCCGCACTGCGCACCTGGCCAATCGCCGCGAAGGGCCGGGTCACCGGATGGCTGCCCAGCACCGCATCCACCCAGTTGCCGACTTTTTCCAGGGGCGCGCCATGGTGCGGCGTGCCCAGGAACACCAGGTTTTTCAGCTTGTCCGGCCAGGCCAGGCCGGTCGCGGCCGCGCTGTGGCAGGCCGCGCGCGCCACCAGGCCGCCCATGCTGTGGGTCAGCAGGCTCAACTCGTCCGCCCGCTGCGGCCACGCCTGCAGCAACCGCTCCAGCAGCGCAGCCATCTGCCCGCCGTTGACCGGGATAGGCAGGCCGGTGTTGTAGTGCAGATAAACCGGTGTGTAGCCCAGCGCCCGCGCCAGCTGCTGGCCGAGGTCCGGAGCGGACGGGTCGTCGCCATGCCATTGCAGGTCGTTCATGCACAGACCGTGCACCAGCACCAGGATCTTGCCCGTCGCGCCCGGCAGGCGCTGGGCCAGCGCCGCCTCGTCCAGCGCCAGAGGCGCGCCACCCTCGCGCAGGCGCATGGCAATGGCCAGCGGGTTGGCGGTATCAAGCAGTTGGTCGCCCAACACGCCATTGAGCACCGCGAGCATGGCCTCACGCTGCGGTGACGACGCCTGGGGCGCCGCCCGCGGCGCCACGCGCGACAGGACGGCGTCGGCGGCACCGCCGGCCAGGCGCGTCACCCCCTTGATGCTGCCGTAGACCAGCCCCGTGATGCCCCTTTTTTTGACGCCGGAAGCCCCGGCGGCACGGTCCACAAACTGCTGCCCGGCGGCGCCAAAGGGCGCGGCAACCGCCTTGTAGACATTGCCCTGCACCTTTTCGACCAGCGCGGTCACGCCCAGCGTGCCTCGTGTGGCGAGCTGGGCCAGGCCCTGGATGTCAGACAGGTGCAGGTGCCTGCGCAAGTCGGCCAGGGCAGGCGGCTTCACGCGAGGCGGCAAGGGCGGGGTCATGCCGCCATTGTCACGGCCGCGCGTCGCAGCGTCCACCGCCTTTTTTTTCCGGCCCGGGCGCTGGCGCCCTGAAATCAGGCCAGCGCCTAGAAGCGCTCATGCGGCGCCAGGTAGCGCCACTGGCCGACCGGCAGGTGGCCCAGATTGACCATGCCGATGCGCACGCGCTTGAGCCCGGTCACAAACAGGCCGACCTGTTCGCACATGCGGCGGATCTGGCGTTTTTTTCCTTCCTTGAGCACAAAGCGCAACTGCTCGGGGTTTTGCCACTCGACACGCGCCGGCCGCAGCGGCTCACCGTCCAGGTTCAGGCCATGGCACAGCAAGGCCAGTTTTTCCGGCGGAAACACCGCCTGCACATTGGCGATCTCGGCGCCGTAACTGACACGCACCAGGTATTCCTTTTCCACCTGCGAGTCCTCGCCGATCAGGTGGCGCGCGACCCGGCCGTCCTGCGTCAGCACCAGCAGGCCGATGGAGTCGATGTCCAGGCGGCCGGCCGGCGCCAGGCCGCGCAGCTGCTCATGGCCCCAGCGCATGCGGCTGTTGCACTCGCGCCAGCGGTTTTGCGGTTGCACCAGCACCACGGCGGGCTCATGGCCGTCCTCGGCCTGGCCGCTGACATAACCGACGGGTTTGTTGATCAGGATGGTGACCTGCTGGCGCTGCTGCTGCTCGGCTTCGCGCGCCACCTCGATGCGCGCGTTGACCGCCACCGGCTGGCCCATCACGGCGGGCGCGCCGTTGACGCGGACCCAGCCGCGGGCGATCCAGTCGTCAGCCTCGCGGCGCGAACAGATGCCGAGTTCGGCCATGCGTTTGTTCAGGCGCACGGTGCTGCCGGTGGACGGCGCAGCGCCGGCCGAATCGGCGGCGCGGATACGCGTGGCAGCGGGTTTGGGAGCGGGTTTGGAGGGCTGGTCTGGCATGAATTTACTATCTATTTTATAGCGGCTTGCGCCCGCCATTCGGGGGCTGGAGGCCGTTTTTATATACAAATGCGCTGGAGCGCAGCGCCGCCAGGTCCAGCACGCGCAAACCGCCGTATTCGATGCGTATCGTGCCCTGCGCCTGCAGGCTGGCCAGCGCCTCGTTGACCCGCTGGCGTGACAGCCCGACCAGGTAAGCCATTTCCTGCTGCGTGATGCGCAGGATCTCGCCGACGCCAGGGTAGAGCACCGGGTTGAACAGCGCCGCCAGGCTGCGCGCCACGCGCAGGTCCGGGTTGTTCATGCGGTCGATCTCGCGTGCGGCAATGAACTGGCCCAGGCGCTCATTGAGCTGGTTCATCACAAAGCGGTTGAAGCCGATGGAGTGATCGAGCAGCCAGTGGAAGGTCTCCACCGGCAGGCCGGCCACCACGCTTTTGCGCAGCGCCTGGATGTTGTAGCGATAGGGTTCGCGCTTGAGCGCCGTGCCTTCGCCAAACCAGCCGCCCGGCGGCACGCCGGTGAAGGTCATGGTCATGCCCTGGGCGCTGTCGGCGCTCATCTTGAGCAGGCCTTCGACCACGCCGAACCAGTAGGTCACCGGCTTGCCGACGCGGCAGACATAGTCGCCCGGCAGGGCATCGCCGACGATCAGCCCGGCCACCGCCTGCTCGCGCTCGGCCGGCAGCAACAAGGCCAGCCACGGGATGCCGGCCAGCTCGGCCGCATCGGGCAGGCGGCGGCGTTTGTGCAGGGGAAGTTCGGTGCTCATGGCTCCACACTGAAGAAAAAAACCGGATGCGGGAAAGTCCGGGGAGGGGTGTCCCCTAAATTGTCGTTCAAACGACAACATGGCGTCAAACCCGGGTCTAGGATGCCTTCATACACAGAAGCTTCCCGACCTGATGGAAGCCCCGACACGCTGGAGACAGGCACCGAATGTTGACGACTTTTCCCCGACTGCTGCTCAAGCACGCCGCCGAACGCCCCGGGGCACCGGCCATGCGCGAAAAGGAATACGGCATCTGGCAGGCGCACACCTGGGCCGGCATGGCCGTGCTGGTGGAACACATCGCCTGCGGGCTGCACCAGGCTGGGCTGCAACGCGGCGAACACATGGTGGTCATTGGCGCCAACCGCCCGCGGCTGTACGCGACCATGCTGGCCGCCCAGTCGCTGGGCGCGATTGCCGTGCCGCTGTACCAGGACGCGGTGGGCGCCGAATGTGTGTTTCCGATCACCAATGCCGAGGTCCGCTTCGCCATGGTCGAAGACCAGGAGCAGGTCGACAAGCTGCTGGAGATACGCGCGCAGTGTCCGCAACTGGCCCACATCATCTTTGATGATCCGCGCGGGCTGCGCAACTACAGCGAACCCGGCCTGGTCGCGCTGGACGCGCTGCTCGCTTCCGGCCAGGCTTTCGCCGGCCAGCAGCCCGGTTTCTTCAGGGCAGAAGTCGACAGCACCCAGCCCGATGACGTGGCGGCGATGTTTTTCACCTCGGGCACCACCGGCAACCCTAAAGGTGTGGTGCACAGCCATTTGACGCTGCTGGACCGCGCGCAGGCCGGCGCCGAGTTCGACAAGCTGACCCACAGCGAAGAAGTGCTGGCCTACCTGCCGCCGGCATGGGTCGGCCAGAACATTTTCAGCTACGCGCAGTGGCTGGCCTGCGGTTACGTAGTCAACTGCCCCGAGAACGCCAGCACCGTCACCATCGATCTCAAGGAAGTCGGCCCGACCTATTACTTCGCGCCGCCGCGCGTATTCGAAAGCCTGCTGACCAGCGTGATGATCCGCATGGAAGACGCGGGCGCGATCAAACGCCGGATGTTCCACTTCTTCATGGACGTGGCCAAACGCGTCGGCCCCGCGCTGATGGACGGTCAGTCCGTGGGCGCTGGCGACCGCCTGCTGTATGGCCTGGGCCAGCTTGTCGTCTACGGCCCGCTGCGCAACAACCTCGGTTTCTCGCGCGTGCGTGTGGCCTACACCGCGGGCGAGGCAATCGGCCCCGACCTGTTCACCTTTTACCGCTCCATCGGCATCAACCTCAAGCAGTTGTACGGTTCCACCGAAACCGCCGTGTTCGTCTGCCTGCAGCCCGACAACCAGGCGCGCGCCGACACCGTGGGTGTGCCGATCAAGGGCGTACAGATCCGCGTGGCGGACAACGGCGAGATCCTCGTGAAGTCGGCCGGCCTGCTCAAGGGCTATTACAAGAACCCCGAAGCCACTGCCGAGGTGTTGACCGCCGACGGCTGGTACCACACCAGCGATGCCGGTTTTCTGGATGCCGCAGGCCACCTGAAGATCATTGATCGCGTCAAGGACGTGGGCCGCATCCGGGGCGGGGCCAACGACGGCGCGATGTTTGCGCCCAAGTATGTGGAAAACAAACTCAAGTTTTTCCCGCACATCAAGGAAGTCGTGGCTTACGGCGACGGCCGCGACAAAGTCTGCGTGATGCTCAACATCGACTTTGATGCCGTCGGCAACTGGGCCGAACGCCGCAACCTGCCTTACGCCGGCTACACCGACCTGGCGCAAAAGCCCGAGGTGTACCAGCTCATCAAGGAGTGTGTGGAGAAAGTCAATGCGGACCTGAGCGCCGACACGCTGCTCGCCGGCTCCCAGATCAGCCGCTTCCTGGTGCTGCACAAGGAGCTCGATGCGGACGACGGCGAACTGACCCGGACCAACAAGGTCAGGCGCGGCTTCATCGCCGACAAATACCAGCCCTTGATCGACGCGCTGTACAGCGGCAAGACCGAGCAATTCATTGAAACTGTGGTCAAGTTCGAGGACGGCCGCAGCGGCAGCGTGAGCGCGACGCTGAAGATTTCGGACACGCAGACCTTTGCACCAGTGAAGGCGGCAGCATGAACTACAAAATATCAAACTCGCGGAATGGCCGCCGCGCCGGGCCGCCCCAAGCAAGGCCAGCCCCCTCGGGGGGCAGCGCAGTACGCGTAGCGACAAGCGTGGGGGCCCATTCAGCATGACCAGAAAAATCGGTGACGTCATCCTGGACGTCAACAACATCTCGCTGAGTTTCGGTGGCGTCAAGGCACTGGCGGACATTTCCTTCAACGTGAAGGAACACGAGATCCGCGCGATCATCGGCCCCAACGGCGCAGGAAAGAGTTCCATGCTCAACTGCATCAACGGCGTTTACACGCCGCAGCAGGGCTCCATCACCTTCCGCGGCCAGACCTTCAAGCACATGAACAGCCACCAGGTGGCGGTGATGGGCGTGGCGCGCACCTTCCAGAACCTGGCGCTGTTCAAGGGCATGAGCGTGCTCGACAACATCATGTCGGGCCGCAACCTGAAGATCAAAAGCAACCTGCTGCTGCAGGCCTTGCGCATCGGCCCGGCGCAGCGGGAAGAGTTCCAGCACCGCGAGGCGGTCGAGAAAATCATCGACTTTCTTGAAATCCAGGCCTACCGCAAAACCCCGGTGGGGCAGCTGCCCTACGGCCTGCAAAAACGCGTGGACCTGGGCCGCGCCCTGGCCATGGAGCCACAGGTGCTGCTGCTCGACGAACCCATGGCCGGCATGAATGTGGAGGAAAAGCAGGACATGTGCCGCTTCGTGCTCGACGTCAACGACGAATTCGGCACCACCGTCGTGCTGATCGAACACGACATGGGCGTGGTGATGGACATCTCCGACCGCGTCGTGGTGCTGGACTACGGCAAGAAGATCGGGGACGGCACGCCGGACGAAGTGCGCAACAACCCGGACGTGATCAAGGCCTACCTCGGCACCTCCCACTAATGAATATGGCACACCCCTGTTGCGGACTCGCTTCGCGTAGCCACCTCTCCCCTTGCAGGGGACGCCGCCTGCAGCCCGGCAAAGCCGGTTCTGCGGCGGCCGCTGGAAATTGGAGCAACTGATGGCATTTTTTCTGGAAACACTTCTTGGCGGCCTGATGGTCGGGATGCTGTACTCCCTGGTGGCGCTCGGCTTTGTGCTGATCTTCAAGGCCTCGGGCGTGTTCAATTTCGCGCAGGGCGCGATGGTGCTGTTTGCTGCACTGGCCATGGCCCGGCTGGCCGA
>Ga0307516_10005344_pt1 | contig 15438 bp, 26 predicted proteins | sample 19_EM_MG_FD_203310 | JGI IMG/M metagenome (GOLD analysis project Ga0307516, IMG submission 203310) | Populus trichocarpa ectomycorrhiza microbial communities from riparian zone in the Pacific Northwest, United States - 19_EM | ecosystem: Host-associated > Plants > Roots > Unclassified | place...
CCAGATTGATCTATAAATACCATTGACCCATCTACAACTTTGGAAGGGGGGGTCTGCTAGGTAGACCCGAGTTTCTCCTCCTTCACATACGTGACAAAGTCATCGATAGAAGAAGGCCACGCGGCTATTGAGACGAACGTTTAGCGACGAAACACACGTCAGGGTACCCGGGTAGGCGGACTAACATTCGTAATCGTGATTCTGGAACGTGGAGTCGACAGTGCGGATGAAGTCAAGGAACTGCGAACACAGCGGCACGTTCTGTGATGAGAGGAAATAAAAGTGGCAAAAGGGTGAGACTCACCATCGTCCATGTGTCTTTGCTGACACCCTTTCCGCCCTTGGTTGTTAGGAACTCAAACCACCAACGTGTAAATTCCGGTTTCCACCCTTCCCCAGTACCCATGGACACATCCCCACCGTCTCCATCATCTCCACCAGTGGTATGCGCGAGGGCCTTCCCATTCAAACCATAAGGGATCAGCAACCCCCAGAACGCGATCGCAGTCTCCACACCAATGCTCCTCTGCGCACCCGTCTTGGCGAACTCGAAGGTATAGTTGTACACCGAGGTGAAGTATGTTGGGTCGTTCGCGAGTTTGTCACGAAGTTTGGGAAGAGCGGTTTTCATGGAGCCGATGGAATCGTGGCCTAGGGATCTCCAGCCTTCGACCCAAGGTTCACGAGGGAAAGATCCGATGGTCGGTGATTTGAGTTCATAAGCGATGGGGAGGAGGACGACATCTTCCTCTGGGTCGACGCCCAGGTCTTCGAACCACTTCAACGCGCCTCCGACGGTTATTTCGCTTCCCCCGGGGTCTGTAAACGAGTGAAGTGAGGAAAATTAGAGAGGCGGAGATGGACGGGACCGACCCTTGTAGACGTCGTACACCTTGTTCAATCGCTGGGTGATCGTGGCAGGATCTGGCCCACTAGGGGTCGTCCGTGACGAAGAGCTCCCTCCACCTTCGTTGTAATACGCGTCGATTGCGTTCTCGATGCGTTTGTGTTTGTCAAGGTATCTCCTCGCATCTTTGACGCTGTAATAGGATGAGCGACGGGGTTAACGACTGACCCAGACCGCGAGGCAGGAGGATGGGTGTGGGCGGAAAGGACGTACGATGCACCGGTGACAACACAGAACTGAGCGATGAGATCCTCACTGATCTTTGATTTTGAGGACTTGGACTGTTGAGCGAGGGGGATATCGGGATCAGGAGTCGGTCAGGTGGACGAAGCGAGGGACAGGTCACCATGTGGTGGGAGAGTAGGGCGAAGAACGAGAGGCACAAGACGAAGGATAAGAGCAAGGTATACACGTCGACGTCAATCGAAATCGACGGAAGTATCGAGGCGGGACTACGATCGGTGGCCACCGCGTCGAGTCCAAAAAGAGGAACTGCCACTTGACGCTCATCCCTACCGCCACCTCTACATCGCACAAACAACGAAAATTGGCAAGGTAAGCGTGACGAGCTACTCTGGATATAGGTGAGAGTCTCTCGCCAACACATGATGCACGGTGCTTAAAGCCAGAAAGCGACAGTTTGATCGCATTCGCGGTGGTTTCCAATCGTGAAACGTTTCCTTCTTTCTTCAATCTAGGGAACTACGCCAACGCCCCGGGTTGTCATTCTGTGGGGGTCCACGACCTGGAGGGGCGGTTATCGGTACGATTTCGCCGGTGGCCAGCTGCGGCTTCCCATATATCGGTTCGTACACACGGCCCACGGCGTACTCTCCCTGGACTTACTCAACCTCTCGTCATCCCTGACGCGGGCGAACAAGGCGGAGTACGAACTGTTGAGACTCAGCGGGCCACCAGGCCTCCAGTTTTCGTATTTCGCGGAGTTCAGAGGCCACAAGGGGTTTCGGGGTCCTCGGTCGCGCATTCCCATGGAAGGCGGTGCCTCAGGTCTGCGGGCTGTGTCTTTCTTTAGCGTCGGATCTTGCCTTGCTCGCCTTGACGAGCGTCAGCGTCTCCCACTCCCGATGATCTTCAGCCGCGCGGATGTCTTCGGTCTATCGGACTGTCCGGCCCCCTCAGCCACCATCTTTGTCATCTTTCGACAGGCACTACGTTCAGATAACTCTACCGATGATTGCTTCTGGGTTTCATATTGATAACGTTCGCCGCTCCATTATACCAAACCCCCTCCAACAGCCTTTCTCATGAGGGCATGCGTTCGCGTTTGATCGCAACCTTTTCACCGCGGCTCCACGAACCATCCTAACCGTTTACCCTCGGAGGTCCCTCCAGAACCTCTGCACCTGTCGAGATGGTCACCGGAATCACCATTCGCCAACAACGACAGATCTGATCCTGGGCTCGGGGGCAGTGATGGCGTGTGACCACGGGCAATTGGGAATTAGGCTCTCTACAAGCAATCCAGGACGCAACAGCATGGTTATATAGTCCCCGATCAATTGCGACCCTTGACAGCCTGGGAGCTGCTCCTATGAATTGAAAGGTGAATACCGACCGCGACCTGAGGCCTGGCGCGCGCGTGTGCATGTGCTCACCCTTCCAACCTTCACTTCCAAACTGATACGTTCGTCAGGGTTGATAATTCCGACCATCGCCACTACCACCGCGGGCAAGCGGGTGTTTACTGCCGGGGAAGTCTTCCGCTCGGGGTCTTAGGTGCGTGGTGCTTTGGGAGGGTTTTGTCTTCTAAAGGCCGCGTTGGTGAGACATTACCCGCTGAAGAATGGATGTCGAAGGGAGTGGAAGTTCACCGGTCAAGAGGTTGATGTGATCAACGGAATCGCGTTTTGCCCACCGCCCAAGTTCGTCCCTCGAAGGGTTCCAACCCGAGATTCTGGCTGCGCGGATCGATGACTGTTCGAATTCCCCCCTTGATAGTCCGACGGAGGATTTCGCATTCACCCGGTATATGTTTATGGGACGTGGATCGATTATAGAGCCCGTGGGTCGAAGTTTTTTTTTTTCGCATTCAAGTCCAGAGTGATACGGAGAAGGAAGGAGAACCCCTCAATCTTCCATGACGATGTACGCTCACTTGTGTGTTCTCCAGGTGGATTATTTGGGACCGGTTTTCCCAGATCGGTTGTGCCACCGCATCATCCGCTAGTCGAAAAACGTTCTGCCCCTGACGACACAGCCGTTTTCCGACAACCAGCAAGCGCCGGGGATCGAAGGGGGGCGGTTTGACGGGTGATGGTGATGATGACGATTGATCATTATCATTATCACAATCATCATCGCGGATGCGCGTGGATTGCTCGTGGCCCTCTCAAGCCTCCGTTTCTCGGATGTGAATTAACCACACCAGAGAGAACGAAATCCAGGTGACACCTGCGTGCATTTGTCATATACCACACACCATCCCAGGTGCACACAACCCCACAAACGTGAACACATAAGCGCAGGCTCGCCCAATGAACGATCTGTAACGATCGCTGATTGGTGATAACCAGACGGAAATCATCCTTCGAGTACACACGCGCGACATGCGTGGGCATATGCCGTCCCACAGAAAGAGATTCGGCCTCGTAAAACTCGCGCGGAGTTGATCTGCGGTCGTATGCGGTCAGGCGGCTCGACTCGGCTGCGGAAGCGGGCCGTGGGTGCGGACTCCATGGAACCCTTGTTCCCCATTCGTCTCGCCTCCGCTTTTCTTTGTGTTCGTGATCGCCGAGTTGGAGGATAAGTCGGATTGCCGGATTGCAGAGAGATCAGGTGGTCTGGGGTACAACGTTTCCCATTTTAACAGCGTCAGGGCGGATCTTGGACGGACGGCCTCGAGGTTTCAACGTTGGGAAGAGGATTCGCCGTCTTCACTCCTCGAATTGATCCTTTTCGGGAGTTTATTGTCCTTCCCTGCACCGACACGGGGGCGCGATATGTCAGATTTAATTTCAGTCCGTAATCTCGCCATAATCACATGAGGAACACACGTTGCCGAAAGTCTGTGCGTCATGTTCTCTCGTTTTTGGCCAAGCAGCTGGAGATGGTTGAATGCTCAAAACGGTTTTGGTACACCACGAGCGGAGATGATCTCAATCGAATCCCACACCAGATCTGGTTAGACTCGGAACCCGGAGTGGGTCCCGAGCTGTACAGTAGAGTTCCTGTCAAAGCCTTGAGCTTGTATCCCTGCGCAAACTCTGTACGGAAGACGGGCTCATCAACACACCGTCCTGGGTGGGTCGGCGAAAGAAAAGGAAAGAAGAGGATGCGATCCGTGAATGGATCGCTTAGCGGCCCTGTCTTTCTCGGCGTCCAATAGAGTTCCAGGTGCAAACCTTGAGAAGCAGCCCTGAAAAATGAACTCGTAACCTTTAATTTACTTCCAAACACGGAGGCCCATCCGCCTTTCTCGAGGAGATCACGAAGAAGGCACGCGACCCTCTTCTCTGCGGGCACAAACGACCACACCTTGATTCCCCACTTCGCTCGCACACGCACCTTCTCCTCGGGGCAGGAAGCGGACGGGACTCCCTGTTTGGGAACAATGACCCGAGAAACGGAGCGAGTTCTGGATGAAATTTTAATATCTGCTTACGGTCGCGCCCGTCCCTCGTTATCGATCATGATCGATCTGAGAGAATACATTTCCCTCCTCCGCACTCTTAGCGTCATTGGTCAGGAATCCTCCCTCTGTAGCGAACGGGGGTTCGGATAGTCCGAGCTCGCAATTCATCGATGCCCATCTCTCAGGCGCCGCCTTCCCAATGACAAATACCCGCTGACTTTCAAATCTCCCCACGCACATTCCAGACCCCATCAACGTAAACCACGACTGCTTCTGTACGCGAGTAATTAGGCAGTGCAGGCAATCACAATTCATATTGCATAGCGTAATCGATAATCAACACGGAAAAGTGCGGGGACAGCAGGATCATTGGTGGAATTGCGGGACGAGAAAGGAACATCAGCGTAATAAACATCGACAAATCAACGCAAGGACAACGGCAAGAGGTGCAAGACATGATGTGATTATACAGGGTGGGGAAGCGGGAGAAAGAAAAACCATGGGTTAATGCGAGGAGAGAGAGAAAGAAGTAGCATCTCGTGAAATCAGCGCGAGCGATCAATCGCCTTTCCTCCTCGGCGCCTTCCCGGCTCTCCTTCGCTCGGAGTAGGGCGTAGGGCGTCGCCAAGCGTCGTCATCAATAGGAGACTTGTGCCTCAGCTCGGGCGGGGGGTAGGGGTATTGAGAGTGGTGTCCCGTCACCTGGTATTGACCCATATGGTGGCCGCTCGGGGGACCGGCTGCGACGGGAAGAGGGTTGAGAGGGATCGTCTGCGAACGGTGTGGTTTCGTCGGCTGAGGTGGAGCTTGTGTCCTCCGACGCTCGCTCGGCGACTGGTGCTGGGATGGAGGAGAGACGTTCCAGGAGGAAGCGGAAGGAGAGGGTTGCTGCGATGGCGGTTGTGGTGGCTGCTGACGCGGGATGGCGGAGAGTTGTGGAGGTTCAGCTCGAGCCTTGCCCTTTTCCTGCCTGTAAGATCCATCCAGGACTTGATTGGTATGAGGTAGATCGATATCGATCTGGACTTGGAAGAACGAGTTGTCGCGAGAGAAGAAGGCCCGCTCCTGGGAGTGGAAGAAAGTCGAACCGGGGCTGTGGGGTATCTGAGGTGCGAGGGCGGGCCACATCTCCATGAGTTCGTGGCCGGTGGGCGGGGTGGGGAACCCAAACTGTCGTTCGCCGTTGAGGTTGAGTTCCCGGATGAGATGAAGACCAGCGTCTCGACTGGAAGGGCGTTGTGGGGGGGCGACGGTGGCCATGGATGACGACGAATCGGGGATCAAAGTGGGGGACGGAGTTGGTTTGCACAAGGGCGAAGACCTGCGCGGATATTTATACGGAGGAGCTGTGAACCTCTCGGACTGGGGATTCGAGCCTTTATGAAATTCTCACGTGCTCCGATTTCGCATCGGCTTCCTGGATGCCTGATTTGGGGCACCCGGTTCGGCCGGACTAAACCGTAAACGATCGAGATTAGAGCGCTTATGGCTGTGCTTTACTCGATTCGAACCAACTTCTCTTCTTTTCTCACCCACGTTGACGGAGAGACGACGATCAAAATCGATTTCGGGTCCTGAGATTAAAGGCTGGATATGGACTCGTGTCGCTGATGCCGTTAGTCCGCAATTCACACGTGGTCAGGCTCCCTCTTCCCGCATGTCATTTTCCCTTTGCGTCCGTCATTTTTTCTTATGGAACCGTGTCCGGGGACTTTATCCCCGACCAGATCACAATCATCATTATCCCACACACCTCCCTTCGTTCCTGATCGGGACACACCACCGCGTCTCACGTATTTTCGTTCCAAGATCCTGCCATCGCCCGCTCGTCCCATGGAACGGAAACAGCAACTCACCATTCACCCGATCATCACCCGGGAATAATCCTCACTTGTTCCGTTCTCCCCCCTCCTTCCCTCTCTTTCTCCCAACGCCCAAGTTATACTGCATCCGTTCAATGGCGCACATCATATGCGTCCCGCGCTCGGCATCAATGATGAATCGGCTGAACAGTTCACAGGAATGAATCGCCCCGACCCTTTCGCTTCCTCCTTTCAGGTGCCCAGCACGCCCGCTTCGTATGGTCTCGATGGTCTGAGGCGATATACCTGACGACACGCACGTGAATGCGACGAACCGTCGGGGCTTACACGTGCAGGGCACCGAAGCGGGGAAGTGGGGTTCCGGCCGAGAGCAAAAAGGGTCCGCGACACCGGTTCATGCTGGCTTCTGGACCTTTCTATGCCGATAAGATTACGACTTCTACCGGTCACAGGTGAGACATCCCCATCCCCGTCTGGAAAGAATCCTTGCTGTTTCCAATTCCACTATGACCAACGAGCCGTGGGGACGATCACCTAACTCCCGTCAAACCCGATCTCGTAACAGCCCAGGTGAACCTTGCCTAGCACGGACAAAATTCGAGCACGGTCTCCGACGAGGATGGTGGCGCGCGCCCACTCATTGGGCCAGCCGGCCCCTGGACTCCCATGTCCCGTCGACTGCGAGGGCGATCAGAAACGTCTAGGGAGAAAAACCCTCGGGAGACGAGTGGGGTCAACTCCTTTCATACGTTTTTGGAAGCGGGATTGGCCCGATTTATCCTGCCTTGACGTCCCTCAAGCCTGTCACTGATGCTGACGGCGGGGGCGGAGAACAGGAACAAAGGGTGCATCAGTCAGGCGGATGAGCAAGGAAACGACGAAACAAGGCAATTTCCCAAACCGGATAAAGCATCCACACAACATCGCGAATTGACATGGGAACACCTTTGGTAAGTTCCACGGTCGACCTTCCCACTTCGGGATCACAGAACCCCGCCTCACCGTCGTCAACGGCGGCCACCCTGCTGGGCGTGAAGGAAACGGGCCCATCCAACCGGCGTAAGGAGGTTCCTGCGGCTTCGGTTGCGGTGCTTCTGCGTTGGAGACAAGTGGATTCGAAATACTCACCTTCCGAATTCATGGACCTGTCCGTTTTGTTTCATCCCCACATCGCCGTCGACAGCCGCGAGATGCCCGCGTGTGGTCATGTAGAGATGTTGAGCGTCAGTCCAAAACCGAGCGTCGTTGTCGGCCCCCTCCCGCTGAGATTTTCCCGTCGGGGAGCTGTCCCGAAGTGAGATGGCCCGGTGGGGCGGAAGGAACTTCCCGCACATGTTCCAGACCCCGATGGGAAGTCGACGCCAAAGATCGACAGGCGTGAACGAATTCTTCGTACGTCACGTCAAATTAGACGGATTCACCGCCCGGTCAATAAATTCAGAAGCCTCAGGGCCGCGAACGTCTAACGTGATGCTCACGCACGGCGATCACGTCTCCATAGTGCTCCCTGTGTGCTCCGGCAGCGATCCCCGCCTGTACCTTACACGCGTTCGCTCTCTTGGATGCCCACAGTGGCGACCACGAACTGAATACAAAGTGATCTCGATCACACGTCACAACGACGTCGACAACGGAGACCGCCCACCCCTCCAAAGGCTAACCCCCAAGTTCAACCCGGGTCTCATTCCAAATGAAACAAGATACAGTGAATTGGCTACAGTACAATTATGGACCCGTGTGTTCGTTTGCGTTATAGTACATGAGATTAAAGAATATAGAGTCCGCACGGGCGTGTGGGAATATATCAGGCTGCAGGGATCACCTCAGGTGCGGCGGCCATTCCGCTCGCCTGCGCCACCGACCCTGATCATCAAACCGTGGGTTGACTGGGTAATCCAGGCCATCGTTCTCTGCCTTACCAACCGGCACTTTGAAAAGGATGGGTAAGTAGGAGCGAGGTGGGAGAATGACCGGGCCGCGAAACTCACGGAACCAACACCATATCGACTGCCCCATCACGCTCTCCCAATTCTTCCGCCCGCTGCCAAGCCACCAAATATTTCCTTCGATAGCTGGTCGACCCCATTCCTCATCCCACCGTGCCTTTTCGCGCCGTTTTTTGGCAAAGGCACACGTCGGGTACTTCCCCGCGAGCTTCGCGGACTCTTCTTCTTTAATATCTTCGACTTTCATTTGTTCGACGGTGGTCAAATTGAGTAGGATCAGACGCACGTGCGTCCCGAACATGGTCAATGTGAACAGGCCGAGCAATCCGGACCTTGGGGGGAACAAAACCGTGAGCTTCCAAGGATCGAGTTCCGTGATGCCGTGTTTTACGCACAGAGCAACAATGACAATCTTCAAGATGTCTATGTCTCCATGGTTCCTGGGGAGTGCGACGAACCCGAGCAGGGTTGAGAAGGTCCAGGCACAAGATAGGGAAGTCCAGAACACGAATTGCAGGAAGAACTGAAGATAGGCACCACATCAGCACACGGTTTGCTGCCCGTCAGCCAATATACGCACCTTGTGATTACGAGCACCAACGCACTGACCAATCCCTATAACCCAGCTCGGCAGCTGGTTCGCTTGCAAGGTGCGATCATCACTTACAAGGGCAGTGGTGATCGTATTTCAGGACACACTAGCAGGGAAACCGTCAGTGGCAGCGTGCGGTGCTTCCCTGGTAGTTGGACAGACCTTTCCACAGGCCTTACAATGGTGGGCTCGGAGTGGCTTGATAAGACCCTCGCTTTTACAATACCTATAAGCCGGGGCAAGTATGGGCGTCAACGGGGGTCTCCGTTCCAGACCGTACTGCTCCTTGACCGCCATTAGTTGGGAGGGAGAAGAGGTGTATTCCGATTGGAGGACCGTGTGATCGCTTGAAGACCGAGACACGTCGTGATGAATGGGTGGTGGTGGTGCGAGACTAGCCGGGGAACTTGGGGAGGAACCGCTCTGGTAGGGTGGCCCACCGATATCGTGTGTGGGGCGAGGTGTCGGTTTTACGTGCTGGAGGGATTCGTATCAACACGTGACGGGGCCACGTGTGGGTGGAAATTACAACACGCACGTCTTTTGCATATCCCGGAGAGGTCAAACAGACCTACGACGGATGAGAGCCATCACTGAAACCGAGAAGTGGCGACACATACTTTGACATATGTCCACAGCATCAGTATTAAAAGAACTCCAAATGGAACCAAGAACACAACTGTAATGTGACGGCAAGGGTCAGCGCCCCCTCATGTCAGTCTTTTCCCAAAAAGCGACTCACTGCCGAACACCCGATCCCCCATTGCCCCTGGTTTGCGGGTGACCATTGGGATGCAGAACCTTCCGACGTAGACATAGGTGGTAAAGCCAGTGATACCGAGGGTGAGGAACACGGCGAACTTGAGGAGTATCCAGGGCTGTGGCTTGGATCTTCGTTTGCGCCTCTTCTCCTGGATGTCGTTGTTGAAATCAGCGCAGCAGGCCTCGTTGTCGCGAGGCTGCTTGGTCAACACCCCTTGCGCCATCCGACAAAGATTGAGATGGGAGAGGTCGTCGTCTGTTTTGCGGGGTGTGGAGTGTCGACGATCGCGCAGTGGTTAGGGTTAGGGTTACTTTAACTTTACGTGATCCGGCAGCCAGAAAATGTAATTGACCCTCACCACACTTTCTCCTCCACTGCGTGGACGTGGCAGACAATGACGGAGAATCCTTTGAGGAATCGTCGACGGGGACAAAGTCCTGACCGCCAGCAATCGTCTACACCGAAATTCAAAGAGGAGGAGGAGGTCGTGTGGGGGAAGACACCGGGTGGCGATGGTAAGCTGTGGACCATTCACCACCATCATTGATATTGCTGATTGTGGCCCTTTCTCCAGTCTTCAAAGTTCCAACGACTCACGACGTTTTGACCGCTTTATTCCACCCTTCATACCCAAAATCTCACTTCGACCTCCTCAATCTCGGTTTGCTCGGGCTCCAAGTTCTGCTATTCCTCTATTTACCGGGAAGAGTATCGAAACCTTTCTTTTTCTGCTACTTCGTCTTCTGGAGGGCCGCCTACGACGCCGGGTTGGGCTGGGTATTGACCAAACAAAGCAAACGGAAGTGGATCGTTCGTGAAGTTCAACGTCGCGGATGGCTTGACCAACAAAAACGACCTTTGGTACGCGAATGGATAAAAAACCAGCTTGTCGGGAAGATGGGCAAGGATTACTCTTTTGACGTGAGCTTGTCCACTCTGACCGATCACCGTCACCGTTTCTAACAAATACCAGGATTTACCTCTCGAGTACAACACCTGGCTCTTGTTCCGCCAGGTCGTGGATGTCATTCTTCTCAAGTGTGTTACTATATCTTTCGTGTCGACGTCGGGCTGATAGCACGCTCACCCAAGTGACTTCCTGTCGTACTGCATGTTCGCATTTGCTTGCTTCCGTGTCCCAGAAGGCCTGTCGCTCGGAATGCACGTGGCTAGGTAGTTCAACCTCCCGTGGTCTAATCCCACCAAATAACTCTCTCTCACAGGTGGCTCGCCGGGATGGCTCTGATCGGGTTTAATTTGTGGGTAAAGACCGAAGCTCACGATGTCGTCAAGGACTACGGCTGGTACTGGGGCGACGTATTTTTCCAACGTGGAGCCCTCGTATTCGATGGCGTGTTCGAATTCGCTCCTCACCCCATGTACTCTGTTGGTGGGTGGCGACTCTGGTACCGCGGAGCTCACCAGTTAACGGACACCAGGATACGCCGGATACTATGGTTTATCCTTGATCTCGGGGAGCTACGCTGTACTGTTCATCAGTATTGCTGGCCATACAGCCCAGTTCGGATTCCTGCAATTCTTCGAGAACCCCCGTACGTTCTCCGTTTCTGATCAGCGTCCGCCCTAACCCGACGTCCGCAGATATTGAGCGAACTTATGGCCAACGAAAAATCCTCGCGCAGCGTATACCAATCATGCCCCGCCACAAGAAGACGAGGAGTGTCGATGAACAGAATAGAGGTCATGCATCGACTGGGTCGGGTTCTTCGATGTCCTCTTTCACATCCGATCGGGCCGATCTGCCGACACCTGCGCCAACGGAAGGTGACACCGCAACTGAGACAGAGTTTGAGACGGAGAGAGAAACAGATATTGAAACAGACATCATCACCCCCCGTTCACAACGAACAACGTTGCCGGCTGAACAGCCATCCCGCAGCCCGCTCCTGGACGGGAGTGCTCCCGCGTCTCAGCACGACCTCATGAACAACTACTTCAGGAAAGATACCCTGTTCATATCAAACGTTGACCTATTGAGGTGGGCTCCCATGCGTTCGTCGTCGAGAATCCGGATCCACGCGAACTAATCGCTCGTTTCACCGTAGGACTTCGGACCTCCAGCTTGTGCTGTTGATATCATATGTCTCGATCTTCACGCTGTTGCCACGCGAGCTCTCCAACAAGGCTGTCCTCGCTCTCCACTTTGCCCACGCGTTGGGGTGGTGCCTCTTCCACTCTTTCGGGCTTGGCCTTCTCCTTCAGGGCCAGAGCAAGAATAGGCTGCTCGTCCGTCACTTTCTGAAACACTACCCATACCCGCAGCGCCGCTCGGGGTCTGGAAGGGGTTCCTCGTTAGGCAAGGCCGCATCCACTGAGGCGTTCGAAAACTGGAAACGCCTGTATAACCTCAGCCTGTGCATGTCGTATGGTGCGTTACCACATCCGCGTTCGGCACTCAGCTCGTGCGCTGACGCGGGGATTCTCTAGTCTCGTTTCTAGGCCTTGTCTGGAAGACGTATTCAATCCCCAGCAACTGGACGGTCGGAACTGAGTTACTGAGACATACTCTTGGGGCTGTAAGTCACGTGTTTGTCTTACGTGTGATCATCTTCATGTCTTCCTTTTCACAGGCTCTCATCGGCCTCCACACCTGGGCTACTAGCGAGAGTTTGGAAGTCCTCGGAGTCTTCGGTACTGTTTCCATCAACCCCCACCATCTATCTCTGACCGCTGACATTGATGCCGTTTTGGAGGATGGTTCTACGGCGATTTCTTCATCGAGGATTTCCCATCCACTCTCGAATACACGGGGATATACCGGTGAGTTGACCCCGCGATGGCGACCTGTTCGGCGTGGTCTGATGCAGGTGGAAAGATATCTAAACAATCCAGACGTGATGAACGGGGCCGGGTATCTCGGACTCTCGTTCATTAGTGGGAACAAGCTCGTCTTCATTATCACAGTGATTAAGCACCTCTCCCAATGGTGGTTCCTGCGCAATGTGGAGAGGTAAGCAAACGACCTAAATGAAAGTTCAATGCCACTGATGGATGATCGCAGCCCACATATGACCAAACTTTATGGTGATACGATTCGCAAGGAGGCAGGATTTGTCAAAGTTTTCAAGGAGGTGGCAAGTCGAAACGCTCAACGTGTCGCCAGAAAGACAACGCCGGGAATGCGACGGGTGGCCCGAGAGGTCAAGGGGACGATCGACAAGGTTTACGAGGAGACAACTGAAGCGTTGGAAGAGTTTTTGGCCAAATGTACGTCTTTTCATCCTCACTGACACATGATCGGGGGTGTTGATCAGAATGACCCTTGCCATTAGCGACGCCGAAGATTACGGAGGTAATGCACGACGCGGGAGTGCTCCTCCAGCAGAGCCGCGAGAAGTTGGTCATCACGTATGTTACGTTTTCCTCGGGATCGTGTTGTTGTGTCAGGAATAGGACTGACGCTGGGCCTATGCAGATACGTAGCTGATGATCTTGCGGGCTTTGACAGTAACCAGTACCGGGTGACTGTTGTTCCGAGTGAGCTTGGAGGCGGTAATCGGTTCCACGTCGGGGAGGTCATCAGAGTAAAATGGGAGGCGCCGCCGAACCACTCGAGGAAGGACTGGATTAGCGTCTACAGAGTTTGTCCTTGTTCTCCCTAATTCGGCCTCGATGCTGACCATTGTCCTGTAGGTTGGGGCGAATAAAAACAAATCTGTTACAAAGGTCGCCTCGATGGGGATGTGGGTGCCCGTACACGATGACGAATGGGACGGCGACATCCCCCTTGAGATTGGAACGCCAACGATGGACTCTCAGTCTGGGGAAGTCGCCTTCAGGGGCGGTGCACTGCCGTGGAAAACTGGAATATACGAGGTACGGCAGTCCCAGGTGAAACCGTTTGGCCTGATCCAACCCGCGTTAGATCCGCTATCACCACGATGGGAAATACAACGTTATGGCCACCACAGCGCCGATAGAAGTCTACGGTCAGTTTATCACCATGGTTCCAGGTCCATCTCCGCTCATATCTGACACTGTCTCTGGTTAGTTGACGCACCAGGGACGCTGGACTTTGTTTCGGTTCGGGATTGCCTGAAAAGGATCGTGCCGTTGTGTCTGGACTCGGACCCATCTCTCATCCCGATATCTTGCCAACGAGGAGGAGACGAGTTGACTGTCGTTAGCACAGACACACGTGACCCTGACGATTTCAGGCTCTGGTCAGAGCGCCAGGCCAAGCGGATTTCTACGGTCATCGAACAGATCTTTGGGATCGAGTATACTCCGGAAGTGATCATCGGTGACGCAAATCTCACTGCGCTGGCGAACAGGATCGTGGTGTCAGAAGCGGATTCGGAGCCCTAGGTCGCCCTATACACGCCGTTAGTTTGATAGAGAATGTAGATACAAGGGGGAGATCATGTTAGTGTTCGCACCACGAGGTTGATCCAATCACAGTTTACCTGTGCCTCCATTTGGCGCCCTACACTTCGCTACGTAACTGCATGTCAGGAATGTGGTCACGAGAGCTGACATGAGCGGGATGGGGGATCGGGAGGTTCGGTTAAACATGTTCCCGCTGAAAACTCGGCACGGCAAAGAGAGAAAAAACGTGTGGTTGGCCGGACGCCTCTCCTTTTCGTGGCGCTTGGACCTCCGGAGTTTTGTGTAGCAGGAGCGTCTATACGTCGACCAAGGGGGTGATATGAATGGGAGGATGATTGTGGCTGACATGCAAGCAAGCGTCAGAAGCGATGTCAGGGGACAGGTGGAACGTTCCGGGAACATGTAAGTACCCGTCGGAGGAATGGGCATCGGCGGCACCTTCATCCAGGGTACGGCTTCGTAACCAGGACGAGATCAACCCAGTGTCCTCGCCGCGCAGTTAGCTGGCTCGTCGCTCGGCGCAGGGGTGGTGGTGGTGAACCATCTACGCGCCGTAGCGGCGGCCATCGAGAGGGATAGATCGTTGACACCTGCCAGATAAAATTCTACACGATAACAAAGTGACACTCACGCCATCTACATTCGGTGACCCGAGTCGCTTGTGGGCCGGCGGAGCCACATGTGTGAGAAACGAGCATCTAGATCGGATGCAATGGTGAGAGCCGTGAGAGAGAAGTTGGCGAACAGGCTGTGATGTGCAGGAGCACCTTGCACGGTTCCCGGCAACGATCGACCTCAGACCGAAGCTTCCCTACAGCAGTGGGTCGGGTCACCCACTGCCGGGATCACGGACACAGCCCATCATCATGCATCAAGTCTCATTATCAGGGGTTCTTTTCATCTGCGGGCCATCACCACCACAAGGTCTTTTTTTAGGGGAGAGGGTGAAAGAGGCCATTCGTCGAGGGGAGATCAATCGTGCCTCTCCCGATTATCTGCTCGGCGCGGTAGAAGCGACAAAGCACGAGTGTGGTGGTGGACGTTCGCGGAAGAGAGGAAATTTACCCGCGGTTGTTTTATCGATGACGCGCTCTGTGAGAAAAGGGACTCGCGACAGAATATATGGAGCCTGCAATATTAAGTCGGATTATATGAGGTTGGGTGCCTATGCTAGGGTGTAGATGCAAGAAAACAAGAAAGCAAAGAGGATGATGGGGGGCATCTAAGACACGACCGTGTCCGCTTACTTTCCCTGAGTCGATCTAAGGGGGCAGAAGGTGTGGGTGAGTCCCCGGGTGGCGGAGAGGAGAAGGAAAAAACTCACACTGGAACATATACACATGGGATGTTACGGCGATTGCAGTTCGCGCAGGTGGATCTCCCATCACACTTGATCTTCCGACCTAAATTGGCCCGCCATGGTCAATATACCACGAAACTGAGGTAGGCAGGCCGAGAGGCGAGG
>Ga0307516_10005345_pt1 | contig 15438 bp, 24 predicted proteins | sample 19_EM_MG_FD_203310 | JGI IMG/M metagenome (GOLD analysis project Ga0307516, IMG submission 203310) | Populus trichocarpa ectomycorrhiza microbial communities from riparian zone in the Pacific Northwest, United States - 19_EM | ecosystem: Host-associated > Plants > Roots > Unclassified | place...
ACAGCATGCACAGCACGAGGCTGTGGTCCAGACGAGTCTACAGACAAGATGCACTAGATAAGATACTACGGTACGATAAGATAAGATGTCATCTAATCACAGATTAGATAAGATAAAAAGTGAGACCGTTACATATATACGGTGAACTCTTCTCGTCCCAAGCTTTCATCACCACACATCGGGACTTGCAGGACGCGCGTTTAGATTCTACCAGTTGCACATTGCCACGACGCATTGTTGCACTCATGTTTTGGTCCGACGCAACTCAGCTAACTGCTTTCAGGGACGCAAAGCTTTGGCCCCTCTATGTCTATTTTGGAAATGAATCGAAGTATCGCCGTTGCACGCCGACCGCTAATCTTTGTTCACATGCAGCATATTTTCAGACTGTATGTACTTCGTATGTTTGACAATTCGGAACTAATCCTTTGCAAATCTAGCTACCGGATAATTTCAAGGACTTCGTCATGGAACATGCTGGTGATAAACTACCTGGTGACTCATTATTTACTCATTGTCACAGAGAATTATTTCATGCACAATGGAAGGATCTTCTAGATGAAGAATTTCTTCGAGCGTATGAACATGGAATGGTGTTCGTATGCAGAGACAATGTCAAGAGGCGTCTTTTCCCTCGAATATTCACTTATTCAGCTGACTACCCAGAAAAGTATGTTCGTTTCATACTTTCAAACTTACTGACTGAGGAAGATGTCACTGTAGGGTTCTCATATCCAACATTCGCAACCTCGGTCAATGCCCATGTCCAAGATGCCTTATTCCCAAGATAAAGGTGCAGGATGTTGCAACGGATAATGACATATTACAGCGCAGTATTCTAGCTCGATGTGATACAGCGGAGAGGCGCGAGAAGATATCTGCCGCTCGTCGGCTGATATATGAAGCTCAATATGTTGTCGATACCCCTCAAGTGGAAGCACTTCTTAAGCCAGAATCACTGGTTCCAACAGTAGTATGTGTCCAATGGGATTGAGAACTGCAATGGAAGTGTCTTACTACAGCCATCCAGAATGCATTTTCAGAAAGGCTCGGTCCAACAGGTTTCGACTTTTTCGTTATGCTAGTTGTTGACTTACTGCACGAGTTTGAACTGGGCGTGTGGAAATCAGTCTTGGTCCACTTACTCCGCATAGTGGACAGTCTCAAGGGAGCAGCGTTGGCTGAGCTTGATCGTCGGTGAGAGAGCTCATTCTATATTGCAGATTCATCAATGAAACTGATTGTGGTGGAAGTTTCCGTCAGGTGCCTACGTTCGGACAGGATACCATTCGGCGTTTCCATAAGAACGTTTCAGAGTTGAAGAGATTGGCGGCTCGGGATTTTGAGGATATACTACAAGTTGGTGTCATTTTTCTATATTCCTGCTGTCTGCTTTGCTTAATGTGACTGGTGCATAGTGTTCCATCCCCGTTTTTGCAACCCTGCTGCCAGATCCTCACAATGTACAGGTGTTATGCCTACTGTTTGTACTCTGCCATTGGCATGGGCTCACAAAGTTATGTCTACACACGGATGAAACCCTCGATACTTTTGAGCAGGTGACAAAGGACCTTTGCAATCACATTCGTGGCTTCGCCTCGGATACTTGTCCAAGTTTTGCAACCATGGAGCTGCCACGCGAAACCGAGGCTCGACGACGGCGCCAAGGTAAACAAAATGCGAGCAAGTCAACCACTGCCACACATGAACAACAGTCCAAAGGGTTTAACCTTCAAACCTACAAACTACATGCTCTGGCGGATTACCCATCACAGATTAGAATGTATGGTACCACAGATTCATACTCAACTCAAGTGGTATGTCTCACATCTTAACGATACGCATATTATACCAAGCTCCTTTTCTACTACTACGCAGGGAGAACTTGAGCACCGTACAAGTAAAGTTCGGTTCGCCAGAACTAGTCGCAAAGCCTATGCATTGCAGCTCACCTCCATAGAGCGGCGACAAGCCTGCATTCGCTGCATCCGCATGAGACGTGACGCACTCAATCTTGCTGATCCTGTGCCGGCCCAGCCCGAGGAGCACCATGTCATTGGTCACTCTCAAAACTTCCCAGAGGAGCTCACAAGGTTCATGCAAAGCAATGTTGGAGACCCTGCTACTAGTGTAGGTCCATGCAATCCTCACAATTGGTCGCCAACTCATTATTAAACCTGCTACCAGCACTTCATTTTAAAGCTGAAGGCGCATATTCTCCCTCGTATTGCAGCCATACACCAAGACGCCAACACTGATGTGATACTCGATCCCTCGGCCTTTGATCTCTTGAACGACCCTTCGAATGATGTCTTGCGCCAAGACCGTCTACTGCAATTAAACCACGTACTCTTCAAGGGAAATAGGATCTACCAACACCGCTTACTTTGTATCAACTATACTACATACGACCTCCAGCATGACTTCGATTCCATCAACCCACGCACTGATCATCGGGACATCATGCTATTGTCCAATTCGGATGCCAATGCTCATCCTTTCTCCTATGCACAGGTATTAGGGATTTTCCATGCCAACACCATGTACACTGGTCCGGGGTCAAGGGACTTTCAATCACGTCGTATCAAGTTTTTGTGGGTCCGATGGTTTGAGGTATTGCAAGATCATATCTCAGGATGGGAACAACATGCCCTCGACATGGTTAGATTCTTACCCATGGCAGACGCAGATGCATTTGGTTTCGTCGATCCTGCCGATGTGCTCAGGGGTTGCCATATCATTCCATCTTTTGCAGATGGCCCATTGCACCTTGACGGTATTGCAAGGTCTCGTTGCGCAGGTGATTCGGATGATTGGAAGCGATATTATGTCAACCAGTGAGCTCAGCCAAATGGTGTAATTTAATCAGTTTAACTTGATTTTATTTTCTAGTTTCGTCGATCGTGACATGTTAATGCGGTATCACTGGGGTCTTGGTATCGGGCATGCATATGCGCACAGTGCTGCAGCATCAACCAACTAACAGTTACATTCCTCTTTTCCATTGTCTGAGCCACCTAATTCAAGCAAACACAGCACAGATAACTATAGACTTCATGTTGACGATGAGACCAACGAGGGCGGAATTGCTGATGACAGTGAGCTGCTCGGATTTGAATCAGACTCAGAGTCTGGCAGTGAACCTCATTCTGACTCGGAGTCTGTGTTGGGAGATTATGCGGACATGTATGGATGGGATTCAGATTTGGATAGTGGATATTATGAATTTTAAGAGTTAATAGCGGTCATCGGGCTCAAATTGCAATCGAGTGCTTTGCAAAGTCCAGAAATGCAATGAAATACAGAAAACAGGGCAAATGCGATTTTTTGCTTGCCAAATTGTGACTGTGTGATAACCGTGTGCCCAACTAGCAAGTCAGGCGCTTCTGGCTCATTTTCGGGTGTCGTTCGACTTGTCCACATTCGTGCGCGCACACTCAGCATGCCTGTATCGCACTTGAGCCCAGTTTGAGCCGGCAGGTAAGTTGTACGATTTTGGTTCTGGTAGGTGTATACTGGTTTTGTGTGTTCCCAGCCGTATTTGCATGGATTGCAATGCCATGGGGCATCTGTATCTATGTTCAGCGCGCTCGTGCGTCTTCCACACTTGCCTTGATTGTTTGCAAGCCATCTCGCAGGTTTGACAGGTAAGTTGCACGGTTTCATGGTATTTTTGCGTGTACTGACAGTTTCCATCCTGCCTACAGTCGTATTAGCACTACCCCGGTGACGGCGACATGGCCACCACCCTCAATTGCAGCAATGACGACGATGTGGCCACCACCCCTCAACACGACGGCGTCTCATACACTGGGGCAAGGCTGAGGTTCCGTGTTTGCCTACAAGTGCTTGCAAACATACCAGAGGTGTCTTTTACAACTCAACACCAGATATTGTTGTCGCCCTGATCAGACTTGTGTTCAGGCAGGTGGCCGAGGACGATGTTACTCAATGCGACCTCGAGAATGCGCGCGCTGCAGTTGACCAGAAAGACGTGGAATTCAGCCAGGCTGCACAAGACGGAGATATTAAGTCCAAGGACCACGAGAACGCTCGTGAGTCTGTTTAGAATGAGCCGAACGCTGTCAAGAGCGACCGCGACGAAATATATAGGGGCTTGATCACGTTTAGAGCAATTTGGATTTATTGACACACCTTTCATTGCAGTCACATCGAAAAATGCCTTGGAAGTCCAAATGCATCTCTGAGCACCTTGCAGCAGACTTCTTCAACAGAACTGGATCAACTTTACCATTGTATTGACGCATGCGAGAGAGAAAAGCGGGATTTCATTCAATGTTGTGGTGAGCAGACCCAAGGAAGATGCCATGGCACAGCGAGATAGTATGTCTCATTTCCTTTGTCAATCGTACCCCAGCTTTGACACATTGCATCATTGGGGTAATCCAGATACTGCGCACCAATCTCCGACAAGCGTGACAAGGGTACCAGTACTCCTTTGAGTCACAAGTCTGAGAACTGCCCTCCACTGAGACATCCAACAAGGTATTTCTGTCGCTCTACACCAGTGAGATATCGCCTTTGACACCTTTTGGCAGTTCAAGATTGATATTATCTCAACAACTCGCTCTCGCACAGGCGGAATCCAAACGCATCACGGCGAACCTCACCTAAAAATGATGAATATGCATGCTACAGGCGTTCCAAACATGCCGAGTTTGTCCAGTTCTGGGCTGCACACGACGCACTGATCGAGTAACAGGCTTCTGTCGCCAGCTCGTTCGGTCAGCGCACGAAGCAGATGGATCAACTCACAACAGTTCTCATGAGGGTAAACCTGCCGAGCGGGAAGCTGTATCCGCTACCAAGGTATTGGGGTTGAAAACGGTTTATGACGATCGGAGGGAAGGCGAAAGAGATTGCAAAGTGAATGGGCGGATGTCACCATATGCGGAAAAACGCTAAGCTGCTTTGCAGACTGAAACCGAAAGAGAAAGATGCAAACTCCAGTCTACAGTACGCATCCGCTCTCGCTGCTTCTTTGTTAGCATTAATTCGCCAATATCTCCCTTCCAGGTATACTTGGCATACATGGGCTATTTCCAGCTACACAATGACCTGTGGCACATCCCCATCTGCCACCATCACCCGCGGACTGCTCGCGCAAGAAGAGACGGAGAAGAGGCTGGAGCAACTCGAAACCGTTGTTGAAAAGATGAACAGGAGCCTTGAAGTTGCCCGTCGCTCGTCGCGTGCTTCTCCCTCTGGGACACCTAGCTGCAGCCAAGATGCAGCAGCAGATGCCACGCTTGGATTGGGTTCAACTGTTCCTAGCAGGGTGCATACATACAAAAAGACGTTCACCGAGGTGTATGCTGGCTATTTCTGATTGGAAGAGGAATGCAGACTATGACCATATCGACAGGACACTCAGGCATATACTGCAGATCGAAAAAAGGAGTGTGTCTTGGTAGTTTTTTCTTTCTCTATTCTTATAACATGATTCGGTAGGCACTCATTATGGCACAACAACGCGCAGAGTACGAATGTTTCCAAATCGAAGCAACACGATTGAGTCTCCACCCAGCTCTCGGCCATACTTACCGAACATGACGCCAATGCTGCATCGCTCCAAGATATACCCCAGAAGCTCAAGAGAACGATCTTCTGCAGTACCAACTGATCTCAGTCGACAGATCCTGGCGCTATTCAAAGCGACGACCAAACCATTCCTGGAGACGAGATCATTTATGAGATGGAATCTCTTCCCACAAATACCATTGAAGCCCTCATCACAAGCAGCCTCGTCCCCTTGCGGTCTATTCCGACACTGCAGAAGTAGAACCAGTGTCTACTCAAGGTCGTGCGAGAGATGACCAAGATGAAGCGGAGGAGCACAAGTACTGTGTTACACTCGAGCAGGAACAGAGTGTGGCCGCCCGGAAGGCTCACGAAGCTATTTAGGAACTCGTGGCGCAGCTTGAAGGGCACATCGAGCGCATCGCCATTCGTTAAAGACTCGGCGAGTCGTCCTCCAGAAAATTAACACCGGGGTGGGAAAAGGCCATCTCCGGGGCTACTCAGAAGCCAGAACAAGTAGATATTGTTCCAGCGGTATATGACTGTCAAAGATGAAGAGCAAGCATGTATTTCCAGAAATCCACGCACACTGGTTGATCGTCTCCATAGAAAATCGTCCACACAGCAGCGAACCTGGCGTCGATTCTGCTCATACATCATGTCACGGTCAAACTAGAGACAATTTTGGACAAGGAAGTCAAGGTCACATACGAACAATTTTCCAGTCAAATCGACTAGAATGGGGATGGGAGATGGCAACGCCGCCAAGGGTCCTGATGAGAGTCTGGAGTAAGTGTCGCGGACTTCAAGATGTCCGTTTCTACCAACGCGCTGACGCACATGTAGCTAACACATTGCATTTAGTCGGAGTGGAGATCAACGGAGTTTTGTTACTACGCTCCACTCACCCGACAGTCGCAATCAATCCATGCTGGCTATGACTTGAGGTCAACCCCGATCTCCTGATCCTATCGCTCATAAAGACATCACTCTCTGGCATTGCTGTTGGCACGCGGTATGTGAGTTACTGTGCCAACCTCGGGCACAGCGTCATCATCGATCTTTCCTAGGTAGCGTTACTCCGAATTTCACCTGCTTTTACTCGATCTCTTTCAGGAACAAGAGATACATTGTGTCTTTGCAGTGCAACTTATCCGAAAGATGACACAAGGTATTACGGCTCGTGAAGTATACCATCAGGCATTGGAATACATTAAAGAAAAGAACCCGCACCAGAAGATCAAGATTATTGGGTCTGCGGTGTGTATCATTACATCGTGCATCATTTTGTACTTATTTCAAGCAGATCGGTATTGAATTCTGAGATTCCTTTTACCAAGGAGGTGGAAAGTCTACGGGTAAGTTACGTTGTGGTTGCTTTGGTTTGTATTAACCAATAGTACCTGCCATTAGACTTCCTATCAATAACGTCAGCAAGAATGGTGAAGACGAGTTTACTTTATCTCTGCATCAACTTCCAAACTTTGGTCAGCTTTCCGGAAAGAAGGACGATATTGTATGCTCAACTCGTTTAATTGGGGTCATATTACGAAGACGATCAATGAAAGCCCATACAACCTTTTCCAACAAGGTGGATGGTGTTTCTTTGATGCCGTGTAGGTGCAGAAGTAGCATTAATTATTTTCATGTCTTCTTAGGCCGGACTGACTTTGCTATAGAGCGAAGTGGACGAAGGGTCGGAAGGCGAATCCAAGTTAGACGATTCTGAACAAGGAAGCCAAGATCACGCACAACCAGTTCACGAGTCAAATCGAGTTACGAATGGCGATGGGAGATGGCGATGATGCAAGGGTCCAGATATGAGGGTCTGGAGCAAAGGCCATGGCCTTCAAGACGTTCGTTTCTGCCTACGTTCATACCTGTGATTGGCTGACGTACTGCTTCTAGGTGGAGTGGGGATCGACAGAGTTTTGCTACACTCCCATCATCCAGTCGCAATTAACCAGTACCGGGTATGACCTGAGGTGCACCTCAGTCTCGTCTTCCGATCCTATCGCTCACAAGGGCGTCATTCCCATTGCTGTTGATGTGGTACAAGAGTCACTGCGAACCTCGGGTGCAGTGTCATCGTCGATCCGTCCAAGGTACCGTTTACTAGGTTGAAGCGCTTCATCTGCTTGGTTTACTGAACCATCTCTAGGAACAAGAGTAAATATTCAACACGTTGGTGTCTTTGCAGTTGGAACTTATGCGAGAGATGAAGGACGGCGTTATGGCGTGCGAAGTATACTATCGGGCACTGGAGTATATCAAGGAAAAGAAGCGCGACCTAGAAAAACATTTCGTCAAGAACGTCGGGTCTGTGGTACGTATCTTTACATCGTGCATTGTTTAATGCTCATTTGAAGTAGATCGGTATTGAAACCCAAGACTCTGCTTACGTTCTTTCGTCCAAGAATGCACGCCATCTGAAGTCGAACATGGTTTTCAACTTGTCTTTCTGATCTCATGGACAAGATGGGCAAGAAGTGAGTAGCCACTGAGACAGGGTCGTGGAACGTTCCTTGACTATGTCCACCAGATATGCATTGAATCTCGTTGACACCGTACGTGTTGGTCCTGACAAGGCTGCCTTCCTCACGGATGGTGCCAAATCGTCCACGGACACCCTTTTCTACTTGAATTCCGCGGAGGACCTAGACGATGGGCATACATCCAAGTCTGTGAAGAACCCACCCGTTAAGCCCTCGCAAATTCCCTGTCAAGCACAAGACAGCAGGTGGTAAAGTTTTGCGAAACAAGACGCGCACCACTGCTCAAGAGGTCTCAGACGACCGCTGCGAAAATAAGGGAACACCAGTCAGATTTGCACGTCGTACTTCAGCGCAACGCTCTTGCCAAGTACTCCGATGAGGTTGCGCTTTCAAAGGAAATCGAAAGTCTACGCGTAAGTTATGCCGTGATGGTTTTGATCAGTACTGAGGCCACCTGCGAATAGATTTTCGTCGATCGCAAGGCCCAAACCTTCATTCTTCCGCTGTCCACGGGTTCTCGGTCCCCTTTCATATCAACACCATCAAGAGCGTGAGCAAAGATGATGAGGATTCACCTATCTCCGCATCTCCCGGTCGGCTTTCCGGAAAGAAAGATGATACTGTATGCCGTCTCATTTATCTGGTAGGCGTTGAGTAACTGACTTGTGCAGCCTTTCGAAGACCCTGATGTGATGTTCATTCGATCCGTGACCTACCGCTCTATGGACGATCATCGCTTCGATATGATCTCTAAGCAAATCACTGACCTGAAGGAGGTGAACAAGAGGGAACAGCAAAAGAAAGAGATGGCAGACGTGATTGAACAAGACGTTTTGGTGGAAATCAAGGGCAGGAAACCTCACAGGCTCACAGATCGTACTCTTATCTAGCGGATTCTAAATGAACTGCAGAAGCGAAGGCTTGCCGACGACTCGGAGATGATAGACTGAATTGTATGTGGTAATGCAGTGCAAAGTACTAACAATAGACAAGTTCTCGAATCATCCTCAATACCTTTTTCAGCACGTAAACTCCATTGATTCAACAATCGTGAACGTATTCAACCCTTCCTCCCAATGAATCAACCAACCGTCAGGGCTGACAACTCTATGGAACCACCAGAGGACCCAGGAACTGTTCATCTATACGACTTGCATCGCTATCCCAGTTCTATTTACAACATTGATACTAATCAACCGATGTACCCTGGCCGCTTGGCAAATACGTTCAATTCAGAGTGGGGTTCCGATCCCTGGTTCTACCGTTCACATCTTGGGTCGGACGTGCCCCACATTCCCCAGAGCTATAGCGGCGCGGGCTTGTCGGGCCCCTTACTCCAAGGCGCTGGCACTAGTGTGGCCCAGGGAACTTACGCGACTCCAGCGACGAGTTCCACCTGGGGAGGGCCGCATTTTCAATCTGGCGTTCCAGCATCATCGAATACCAGCGGATCATACTCGAGTAACTTCTATGTCAGCGGTTCGGCACCAGTTCCGTCATATGCCCCACTTCTGGGTGAAGATCCCCAACATCTCTGCGATTGTGGTCAGTTCATTGCCATTCCCACACAAACTGATACTTATATATATATTCTAGTCAAATTGACGGGGCCGATGAAAGCAAGAGGATTAACGAATTGGACGTCTGCTATTCGCGGTGCAGTGGGGCAATTATGCCGCACATTTACAGAAGGGCCCACCATTTTAATTCCACCCATGCTTGCAGAGGAGGCGTTAGCTGAGAGCATTTTCGCTTGCGCGAAACACTCATCGAATTATTACTGGGTGCCAGAGCAAAATATTATGGAAGGTAAGTTTCAAAATACACCATTGATTCTACGTTTTAAGCTTTGCAACAGTTCAGTTGTCGGACAGAAAAAAGACTCTGCAGACTACGCTGAACAATTCAAAGTTCAAAACTATCGTCATGAAGGAACTTGTGGAGACGTCCGGCCGAATTTCATCACACTTCTGGAGGCGGGCAAAATATCTCGTCCACAACCAACTGGGTTTTGATGGCCAAACCCAGCATGAAAGCGGTATTTTTTTATTCAACATGCCGATTGATGAGGAGCTAGTCAAGTGGTGGTGCAAGTTCTCAGATGACTATGGTTATGGGATCTTCCACCGGGCGCGGTGGGACCCAGTGGCGAACGAGTACGCTATGGTAGGTTTGACTTCATACACACTTTAACTGTTCCTAACTATCACCTCCAATGTTCTCATCCTCAGGATTTACCATTTGCGCACTCAGCTTTTGCAAATACTTTCCATGCGGCCGCCTACGGGTTGGAGACTTTAGGAGGGTTTGGCTTCATACCTGGTCATAGCATCAGCAATGTATCTGCACCGATTTCGGAGGTGTCGTTGTACGCAGGAGCCACCATCTGTGGATGGGTGAGGATTCGTTTATATGTATCTCAACTTTCTAATCTGAATACTTTTAAGCTTATTGAGGCCGTCGCAGACCACAAGAACTCTGATATTGTGGATTGGCCGTCCAATACCATGCGGATGAAGGTCGAAACCACGATTGTAAAGGTATACGAATATTTCATCAAAATTTTGATCGGTTTGAAGGACAAACCCGTTGAAGTGCAAAGTCACTGGCGGGCAGTCCTGGTCAATTTTTTGCAGAAAAATCGTATCAATAACTTGCCACCTCTGACTCACTGATACTAGGTCACTACATACATTGACTTGCATCCATTTTGATTGTTGTAATGAATAGCTGTAACATCGTGTTTATGTCTGTGGTTCATAAATCGTTTGTTGATCCTGTTCATGCGGTCCGTGTGTCGTTTGTTGTCAACGTTTCTTCTACCTGCTGCAAATACTTTTTCTTGCTCAGTAAACACATGGACGGCGGCGTGCGTCGCTTGGTTGTGGACATCGCCGAGAGGCTTTGTTTATAGTACACAAGTGTTCATTCACCAAATGTCGAACCCGAACGGCTAACAAGAACAGGTTTGTGTTGCAGAATGTGCCAGTGCTGTCAGATTGATCTCCTTGCGTATAAGCTGGTATGTTCTCCATCACAAGTATCTTGTCCACCTCCCAATTCTCCCGACCCATTTAGTGCCTCCACTGTTTCAATGTCGGCACTCAACGGTTCAAGACAATCGTTCTCCCCCAGCAACTCTGGACACTGATTGAGAGTAACATGCTTTATCATTCAGGTTCGTTCTTTGTATGTGCCGTACATTCACTCAGAGAGTTCATTGAACAGTTTCCATATCTCAGCAAGCGCGAGTAGTCCTTTGGGGTCTCACACTTCCAGGTTTTATTTTCGAACTTGAAATGACCTGCTGTGATGACACCGGGGCTCGCAACGAGCAGGCTAACATGCAAAGGCAGACTAGTATGGCGACTTCGATGGGCGTTAACGCTGGCACAAAAACGACCAGCGTCGGTGCCTTCATTCTCGATGGCGACGGAACAAGTGTCTGACACTTCCACTTTCCACTCGCTCAAGCAACCCTGAAGGCACTTACCTCGAAACCATTTGATCTCAAGCAGGTGACCCTTGTGCAGTCACTCGTTACAGAACTTCATCCTGGCCTCTCCCATTACCTTACTTCAGCCAACCTCGACTCACCCTGGAATTTACTTGTCCATGCACCCACCGGAACAGGAAAGATTCTTGCTTTTCTTATCCCTGCTGTCGAAAGTCGACTTAAAGCGGCCCAGCAGCACGCTCAGGGAGTGGTCCAACCTTCTGGACTTGATTCGTTGAAGCTCGTACCCCATGCCGTCAGTGCCTTCCGGCATATGTCATCTGGTCCACTCATCCTTTCACCAATGCAGGAACTTGCTATCCAGATTGAAAACCGCTTGTTGGAGGCGTAAGCAAGTCAGCACAACTATCTCAATGGATGTCTGGTCGTTGTGACATCGTAGTGGCAACCCGGTCGCATGCGTGATCTCCTTGTAAATTCATCGCACGTACGTGAGAGCATGAAAAACTGCAACCTTGTATGTCAACCTGAACGATACGTTCTACCAATCTGAACTCTTTCACTAACTCACCTTAGATGAGGCAGATGCCCTTCTTGATATGGGTTCCCGAGACGATATTGATGCTATCGCTAATTTCTTTTTGGCTCCTTCAAGCCAGCATGAACCTTCCTCATTAGCGCGACGCTCTCCCGACGAATTAGGCAAATTGCGGCGACCCATTTATCCCAAAATCGCTGATTCCTTGGTGCCATCTCCACCGTGTACATCCAACTCTCCAGCTCCGGTCGATGCGATAAAAGGAAAAGTACGAGTGCCTTGGGCGGTAAAATCCGATAGTGAACTTACCATCCACACTCACATCCCTCAATATTACATCCCCCTACCATCGGTCGATGTCCAAGTGCCAACCCTTCTTCACCTGATTGCTCATGACCAACCAGCCAGGCTAGATTCCAAAATAATTCTGTTTTACCCCGACCCACGCAACAGCCTTGTTCTCCACAACCTTGTGCGAGTTCGCTGGATGGCACCTTGCCTATCAACGGCACGCGCGTCATCGAGATGCACTCCAAACTTACACAAGTTGCTCGGCAACGTGCGAGCAAAAACATGTCTTGAAGTCAGGCGCTGAAGTAGTGTTTTGCTTGGCCTGGCAGCCTCAGGCCGCAAGCCGATTCTCACAGCTCTCGGCTGTTACCGAATGGACAGGTATTAGTGCTCAAGCAAACTCGACGTGCCAACGACGGCCATGATTTGGCCACCACCACCACCGTTACCGCAAGTCTTCTAGACCATCCATCCCAGCCCTGTCACGTCACATCTCCAGCACCTGGTTGTGCCTTGACCATCGCAACTGCCCAACTCCATCAACGCTTGCACGATGCTTGCTCATACAGTCCTCACAGCTATCCAACTCCCCTCTGCCAGTGCCTATGAGGTCCCTTCACTTGCTCAAATTGTTCTTCAAGTCTATCCTTCCGCCACTCGCTCACTATGTCGCAGCACTCATGCGTTAGGTAGGTTTCCAGTGGCGTTTCCATTGGGCTGACATCCTTCGTGGTAGACTTACGCTAACTCGGGCCATGATCGGCATTCGTTTGCTGTTTTATCGCCCTCCTTGACTCTGCTGACCACCTTGATTCTTGTGGTAGTGCTAACTGTGGCTGTAACATACATACTCCATCATTCGTAAGTGTCTTTCATTCTGTTTTGCAACCATCTCAAAACTATTATCAGTTGTCTCCACCGCACTACCAGCAGCAGCTCGAATCTGCCACCTCCAGCCCACCGTGTACCCTCAACCAGCTGTTTAATGTCAGCACCTCGGAAACTGCAACGCCCGTAACGGATCAAGTCCTGACTCCAACACGACAGTGACACTACAAGAATGTTGTACCATTCACGCTTTGGTCGAGCAAGGAAGCATGCTACAATGGGTTATTTGGCATGAATGTATACACTCTTCCATACTTCTTTCCATCAGTACAATCGCTGACCCAAATTTCAAAGCTGACGTGCCATATGGAAGAGGTCCCTTACGCCTTTGCGATTGGTTCGACGGCTGCTGCAGCTTCTGTGGCTTGGATCCCAAGGTAACAATTTTCGCGTCGGGAATGCGGGATGTCTGCTATTAATATACCTTATTGCTCAGGCTTGCTAAAATACGGAAAGTCGGTCTCACGAGTTCTCATTCGACACATAGTTCCAACAACAACACAGCTAGTGAATGTAGGTATTTCATTGGCTTTTTCTATGTCTTACTAACTATGGCAGACTTCACTCGCAACCGCACACACTCAAGCACATAATACACACCACTGTTGCTTTAAGCGTGAGCTTTTTACTTTTACTTTTTCCTGCACAAACTCATTCATTGATAGTGCCACCCACACTGCAGCACGACATGACAGTGTCAACGTGGCGGCCAGCATGACAATAACGATACACTGCATATGGCAAATACCACGGCGAGAAGGGGTGGCCCACACACAATACGATGACGACACACCGCAGATGGCGAATGCCACAGTGAGACGGTGATGGCGACGGCATGATGGCAACGACTGCGCTACGAGAATGACACCACGGCAAGACGACAGTGCCATGACTTGCATCAATTGCCTTGATGCGACCGCTTCCACTTGGACAATAGCGGCGAGTCACAACTACCCTGCCACCTGCATCGACGCGACCATGACTGCTTGGACGGCGGTGACGACATCCATCGACGACGCAGCGACTACCCCCACCACTTGACTGACAACGACGACGACGCATCCACCACTCTGCCACCACCTCCGTCATGCCTTATTCACTGGTGGCTTGCACATCGTCCACTGCCACCTTGCGCCTTGCGCCTCACCTGTCACCTACCCGTGCCTCGCCCATCGCCCTCTCTTGCCCACTTCATGCCTAGCCCGTCGCCCAGCGCGTTACCACCACAAGCCCGCTGGTGCGTTGCCCAATCCACGTTACCGACACCTTTGCAGTTGTTCTCGAGCCTGTTACACTGCTGTGCGTGTGTGTATGCGGACACTCTGTGCTGGGTATCTCTCGAGCACATCTGCTTTGTGTGCACACAACCACACCCGTTGCGCCTCGCCCACCATGACCTCGCGCCTTGCCTATCACCCGCTCGTGCCTCAGGCCACCATGCGCCACATTGCCCAGTGCGTCACCACCCACCATACCCGTTGCGCTTTGCCAACCACCACTTGCGCTTCACCGTTGCCCACTAGTGTCACCACCACGTGCATTGCGCCCACGCTGCACCATACGCCTCTGTTGCCCATCTCGCGTCGCCCATCACACCTGTCGACTACCATGTCAATCACGCCTTTCCCATTGTCCATGCCCCCTCGCGCCTTGCCCGGTACCCACTGCGCCGTTGACCGCCATGCGTTCGTCCACCACTGCCATTGTCATTGACAACGACCAGTATCAACGATGCAACCATGACGACAACCACCGGTGCAGACAATCACAATGCCAGTGACAGCTACCACACCACGAAGACGAAAGATGATGGTGGCGAGATGCACATGACCAATGGCATGTCAATGACAACGACATGGGATAGTGGTGCCTTCATTACTGACCAATGTATTAGTATTACTGTAATATATTTGTCGAGTATAGCATTCCAGCAAGCCCTGGCTTGAGCCTGAGCCAGGCTGAGACCCTCTAAGCTGTTTGTTAGGGCTGGGCCTACTACAATTGAGTAGGCCATCAGCCCTGGCTTTTGAGCGGAGCTGGGCTGGGAAATCACTAAATGGTGTCCATGGATATTCCTTGTTCAGAGCTATAAAATTATTGCATCTTCATTATTGATAGATGTCAAGATAGTGACTGGCTGGCCAATAATTACTGTAGCATACTATACAATGACACAATGATGTCCATAGATATTCCTTGATCAAAGTAATAAAATTATTGGCCAATGG